>WYEB01000623.1_pt1 | contig 12083 bp, 11 predicted proteins | sample 6343061 | NCBI WGS metagenome assembly WYEB01 (sample SAMN13812332, study PRJNA600296) | hot springs metagenome | biome: ENVO:00000051; feature: ENVO:00002007; isolation source: sediment sample from Evening Primrose shelf | place: USA: Yellowstone National Park, Evening Primrose Hot Spring ... | reverse complement strand
AGAAAAATAAAAAGTGTATAAACAGATTATTGATCGAAGGAATATTCTGTTTGTTGAGAAAACATCGCCTTGAACGTTTTTATGTCTGTAAAGATCTTTTGTGTATTATTGTTGTGTATAGATTTTGAAGGGTTTTAATAGCTTTTTCTTTTTATTCTGTTTATTATTATTGTTCCGATGTCCTCTCGTTTCACGAGGTATTTTAAAATGTTTAATAATGTTGATCTGAACAGTGGGTCTCTAAAGATCTTGTCTATATATGCTTCTAACAATGTTGTCATATCGATTTTGTATGGCGTCTCCGCCAATCCTCTTCTCACTAGACTGCATATCTCTATTGTCTTCTCAACTGACTTCTCTATACCAAGCTCATATGCTATATCCCACACCTTCTTGTTCAGCCATCTCCATATTGTTAAACAATCTATCAAAAGAACCATATGTTCCTTATATATTGCGTGGGCTGCTGAAACAGCTGTCTCAGCCTCTATGCTCAATGCTCTAGCCATGGCATTGTTTATCATAATCTCCTCTGAATATTCTTTGAGCAGCTTCTCACCATCTGAATATATGATCCATGCGAAAGAAGGCTGCGTATACAGGTCTACTATGAAGCTTTTTCTAGCTAGAGTTATTGTGTAAGGCTTATAAACTATCACCTTGAATCCTTTCTCACGTAGAAGTCTCGTTGCTTTATAAATATCTTTGGAACTTATTATTATATCAAGATCTACAGATACACGATCCATGGCCTCTCTAAATTTATAATAAGATAATATAACTCAAAGACGTTAAAACTGATCAACACTTTGAACAGCCTGATCTAGGCGTGGAAGACTCTGTTAAAAATTCTATGGTTTATATAATAATTAGAGCATAAAGCTATATTCTTTGGGTGTGAGTAGTTGAGTTATAGAGTGAAAATATGTGTGAAAGAGATCAGAGGCAGATGTGCGTTTGGTTATAAGCCTGGAGATTGTTTTGTTGTTGAAAGATTTTATCTATCTGATACAGGAAGAGGATTATGTATTCATGCTTTTGCTTCTATGCTTACTCTTTTAACGCCTTTTCTAAAAGGCGTCTCAGCTAAATCCCTTGGGATCGGTGAGAAAGATGATGTCAGATATGTTCAATGTACTGATCCTGGTGAGCCTCATACTTCGGGAGGCACAGTTGTTTTCAAGCTTAAAAGAGAAAAGATTGATCAATTAGTTTTATGATGATTTTTTATTTTGATAATGTTACGCTTAATCTCTTTATCACTATATAATATTAGTTATTTCTATGTGAAATACCATGTTGGAATAAGCTTATAGGAGATCTTTTTTAACTCTTCTATCTCTTTTTTAATGTCTTCTTCTTTAATTTCTTCAAGTCTTCTTCTATTGCTTTCTAATATAAATCTCCATATTGTGTCAGGATCTATTGAATCTAATATTTCTGTGTTGGGTATTAGACAGTGTCCACCTATATAATCAGGATAAAACACAGGTCTGTCTTTTAACACCTCATGTACTTCTGATATAAATTCTGCGATGTCTGTTAGATCAGCTTTATATCTTCTGGACAGCCTATGGATCTCTTGCCAAGCAACAATCATTAGAGCTCTGTATGCTGTCTCAAAAAGTTTTGCAAGCTCAAGTGTCTCAGGGTTTTTAGCTATTTTAACTACAAATCCTATTTTAGAGAGATGATCAGCAAATAATGAGATCTTTTCAGAAGGATATGCAGAAACCCATTTAGGCCAGAACATCATATGTCTCTTAAGATTAGGATGTTTACCTCTCACAGGAGAATATGCTGTGGGAACGCCTGTTTTCTCATATATTGCTCTAGTTGTCCCCGGGGCAACTGTTGAATGTATAATAATCTTCTTAGGTCTCAACATATTTATGTAGCTCAAAGTGTTGTCTACAAAATCTTTAGAATACGGATATGTTACATGAATATAATCAGGATCATCTGGAAGATCTTTGAACTCGCAAGGTGACACATCTTTTCTAATATCATAGCCGCATACTCTATATAAACCAGAGGATCTTATTATCTCATAGAGAGGTCTGCCAACCTCACCAAGTCCTAAAACAATCACGCTCTCCATAAACACGACCATATTTATTTCTCTAGAAACTTATAAATTATCTCAGCTATTCTCTCAGGAGCTTTCTCGTCGCCTAATAATCCTTCTACATATTTCTCAGGTCTCCACTCAATAATTTTTTCAACATCTATCTTCTCCTCTACATCGCATAATAATGCTAATCCATTCTCTACAAGCTCCATCCACTCAGTTGTTTTTCTCAAAATAATCACAGGTCTTTTAAGTAGATAACCTTCTCTCTGTACACCTCCAGAATCAGTTAAAACAATCTTAGAATATCTAAGAAGCTTTATAAAATCTATATAGCCCAAAGGCTTTGTCAAAATTATTCTATCGCTGGCAAGAATATTATCTAATCCTGTGTTAATCATATTTTTTCTAGTTCTAGGATGGACAGGAAAAACAACTTTCTCATATTCTGAGATTTTTCTAATCAGGTTAATCTATTGATATTATCAACATTCTCAGCTCTATGTATAGTGACCAACACATAATTCTCTGGGATTAGCCCAAGCCTTTTTAGAATATCTGATCTTTCCTCAGCTATTGGAAGCCATTTTCTCAAAATATTTACATGAACATCTCCGGTAAGAAAGACCTTTCCAAAAACTTTTTCATTAACCAAATTGTGCAAGGCTCTAGATGTGGGTGAAAAAAGAAGATAAGAGACATGATCAATAACTTTTCTATTAATCTCCTCAGGCATAGACATATCAAAAGATCTTAAGCCAGCCTCAACATGAGCCACTCTAAAACCAGATTTGACAGCGGCTAGAGCACCTCCAAGAGCAGAATTAGTGTCACCATAAACAACAACGAGATCAGGTCTTTCTCTTAATAATATCTCCTCAACACGTTTAATAATCTCACCGACTTGATAACCATGAGAACCACTGCCAACATCAAGAAAATAATGAGGCACAGGAATCTCGAGTTGATCAAAGAAAATTTTGTTCATCTCATAATCATAATGCTGACCAGTATCAACAATAATATGTTCAAACAAATCCGAGAAAAACTTATGGACAGCAGCAAGCTTAATATAATTAGGTCTAGCTCCTACAACAGATAAAATCTTCAATTCTAACACCTTTTTAACAGTCTTCGGATAAATTTTTTCTTTCTCTTGCCTCAAAAAGGTAAATAATTAAAGCTATCAAAGGAAAGACCTTCAAACCCAGCATCCACTTTAATAAGTATTATTTTAAGTTCTCACGACTAGATAATTTATGCAAAATATGGAGCAAAATTATATGTATAAAATGATATTTCAGATCTGCAATATTTTCAACATCATATTTAGACCATAAAACTAGGTCATAATAACTCATCTTACTCTCCAAACTTTTAACTAAAATTTGAAATATGTAGAGAAACTTTTTATCATTTGTAATTAAATAGGCATCATAAAGACCTAGTAATGAAAACATAAAACCGTTTAATACGTGTTTAAGAGGTTTTTCGTCTGGATACTCCTCAATCCATAACCATCTATCCCCGATATATAAGGAACCGCCACTATTAATAGGGAGAAGCATTCCCTCTATGGCCTTAACACAAAGATCTTTGTATCTGTTATCTTTGGTCATATAGAATGCTCTAGCTAAAACAGAAGCGATCACGCCCTGCGCCATGCCAGAGATCCATCGTCCTTTAATGACTCGTGGATAAAAAGGAAAGCGATAAAACCAAAAAGCAACCTCTTTATCTTTAACTTTTAATATAAGACTTTCTTTCACTAAGCTCTCTAATAGTTTTAGAAAAATATCGTATTTTTTTCTTTGATAAAAAACTAATGCGTAAAACGCCTCTGTTAAGGGATTATAATAAACATTGTTTTTATTATACACAACATAGATATGATCATCTTTAATAATTATCCTTTCATTTAAACGCTCTATAGTATACAATGTTCCTATATCAAAATAATAGTCTGCTAAGACAGAATTTTTGTTAAAGGATTGGAAAGTTAAAATGTTCTCTAATCTTTTCAAAAAAATCAATTTTGATAGACCTAAATATATAAGAACAGTCATCTTCAGCCAATTTATAGTACTTAGAATGCGTTTTAGCATGACATGAAACATTATATCTATACCATTAAACAATTAACCTCGTTTTCTCTCACTGATCTAAACTTATTAGAGACGAGTAAATCAATTATAACTCATCAAAATAATTTTTGACTGAAAATCTATTTTGTCTGCATATTATGTATGTTGAGAAACGTGCTTTTTCACATTTGAATCCTGACCCTTGTAATTCTCTTAAAATTTCTTTTATATCTCTCGAAAGCTCTAGAATTATGTATCGAGTTCTTTTAAGCACCTTTTTAGCTCCTTGGAGCACTCTCAACTCAGCACCCTCCACATCAATCTTTATACAATCTATCTGATCTTCCGCTTGTAATAACTCGTCGAGTGTAGTAGCATCTACTATTATATTTACTCCATTACGAAAAGCAGATACTAGACCATACCATTTTCCAGGGATCTTTAGAGTTAACTTATCCCTTGAAGATCATGCAGCCTTTTCGTGAACAATTACATTAAAACACTCATTGATCTTAACGTTAGCCTTTAGAATGGTGATAGTCTGTGGAATAGGCTCAATAGCGTATACACGGCCCGACGAGCCTATGAGCTTTGATGCAACTAAAGTATAATATCCAATGTTCGCACCAACATCTACAAATACTGATCCGCGGTCTAAACAAGATCTAACGAAAGAATCTACATCCCCCTCGCGACCCGGGATCATGTGGTAGAGATCGTCTGTCCCACCTCTTACAACAATAAATCCAAGCCCTTTTACATTGTAATAGAAAAGACCATTCAACAAAAGCCTGGGATTAAAACCTATACTAGAAAAAACATATAGAATAACATCTCCAATAGCTGAGATCCAGAGATTAAGTACGCTACCAAAAGTTAATCCCTTAAACATTCTGAGAATTTTAAACCAAAGTAAAAGTCTTGGTAAAAGCTTTCTAAGAAACCTCATTTTCTCACCTTTATACCAGCGATCTGTAGAGCTTGATAATATTATCGATCCTTTTTTCTATATCAAATTTTTCTTCAGCAAGTCTTCTGGCATTATACCCCATCTTTTTAATTTCAGATGGATTCTCTAATAAATATAAGACTTTATCAGCAATAGCCTTAGGATCTCTCGGCGGTACTAAGTATCCGTTGAAGTCATCTATGACTTGATCTGGGAGTCCTCCTACATTAGTTGCGATCACAGGTTTTCCGCTTGCCATTGCCTCAGTAGCTACTAATCCCCAAGCCTCCTGCAACGAGGGTACAACAACTATATCACTCGCGACATAATAATACGGTACTTGGTTGCGCGATATAGCGCCTGTGAAAATAATATGGTCGCTGATTCCCAGTTTTTTCGCAAGTTTTATATGATAATCTAATAATACTCCGCCACCTCCTATGATAAATATTACATCTTTTCTTTGCTCAAGAACTTTTTTAGCAGCTAAAATAAGATATGCTATGCCATATACCGGTCTATGATGTCTCAGCGTAAATATTACATATTTGTCCTCCGCGTTATACAATTTCTTTATCATAGATCCATCGAGAGAAGGATTGAATCTCTCTAAATCTACTCCGTTAGGGATCAAACGTATTTTCTCAGGATCTCTCACTATATTTATTGCCTCCTTATAAAGAGCCCTACTAGCCACAATTATATAATCAGCTGATTCAAAAACTTTTCTGACAAGCTGATCATAGCGTCTACTTAATCTTACACCATAGCCTACCTTAGGCTCAGTCAAAAGATCATACCCGTGAGCTGTCACTAAAAGAGGTCTTCTTATCTTAATTTTTGCTAAAAGACCTACCCAACCCTCAGGATAAGCAAAATGAGCATGTATCAAATTTATATTATATTTCTCAACTATTTTTGAGACATTAATAGCATATAGATTCTCCCAGTAAATAGATGTAGGTCTTCTTAACAAGGACATAGGAGGGTAATGATAAATGTTTTTCATAAATGACCATATAGCTTCAGCATCATATATCTTCTCCAGCCCGTGATAATAAATGCCATATGATTTAGAATCCTTCTCTATCTTAGATCTTACTATGTGTATCTCGATGCCCTTCATAGCAAGTCTGTAAGCCTCATCGAATATGAAAGACTGCGTCACTTCGATAGGCGTTTTGCCTACTTGGCCTGCGACTATACTAACACGGAGACCTCTGATCATATATAGAAGTATTAGATAATTTTTAGAGTTAAATTAGTTTTTTAAGAGCGTTAAAAACTGATCGGACATATATATGATACTGTTTTTGTAGATATACTGATCACTTAACCCTATTAGAGTGTTTTCAATGGTAGACATTGCTATAGGAACATCCTTCATCCTAATATTAAGAAAACTGTCTTCAGAATACATTACTGATGTGACCCATTTGTCACTAAGAGGTCCTATGACGTTAAATACATATCTTGTGCCAATAATATAAATATTGTAATAATTTTCACGTAAAAACATGGAGAGGGCTATTGCCTGATACATGCCTGCCCTAGGATCTGATAGCTCGTATGGCATATCAATACCTAGTGATGGATTAGGCATCCATAGCATTGAATTTAAGAGAATTATATAGATAAAAATTGCCTTAATGATGTACTTTATAGGGGATCTTGACAAAGCATGTATAAATGTAGGAGCTGAAAATAAGAAGTAGAAAGTATAGAATCGCCAATAATAATCTCTCGCAAAAGTTTGTGACCACGTTAATAATCCGAATAGTATTATAATAGCAGATGATAAAGCTAACAGATCAAAAATATAATGGATATTGTCTCCTTTATTATCTCGATCTTGAGAAGAAATTCCTAACAGGTGTTTTAGTATAAATATTCCTGATAATAATAAATATAATAAAAGAGAAATGTATCCCATACGGTATTTCATTATATATATATGTATAGCCAATTCACTACTGCCTATAATATTGATCTTTACTCCTTTACCAAAGCCTAAAATAATTTCTAGAGGAATTGTTTCACGAGATAATATTATATTAAGATAAGTGACAACAGCATTTAGGATGCCTTTCTCAAAAAATATTATTGCCACATAAAGGTTGTAGGTAAGATATATCGCAAGTAATCCCATCGTGATATAAAAGATCTTTCTACGTTCTCCAGCTAATTTTTGCACTAGATCCGATATCTTGTAAAGGATTCTAAACCTGTGAAATAATATTTTGCTAAGAGAAATTATTAATAAAGTAATCAATAATAAAAGACTTATTAATAATCCGGTTGTATTATGGCTCAGGACAATCGCAATAATAAATATAATACTAATAACGCTTAGATTATACTTATAAATACTTCGAGATTCTAACATCCATATAAAAAGCAACATCGATGTGAATATAAGAGCGTATGTGGGATGAAGAGGTCTTATGTAAAATACTATAAAATGAAAAGATGTTAAAGCAATTATAAGAGCTATAAGAGCATCTGAATATTTAAGAAGCCTTTTATATATAGACAGCCAAATTACAAAGAATATAGTTATAGCAAATATTGAGAAAAATCTTAATATCAAAACATGTGGAATAGCAGATATCTTAGATAGTGTCAGTAAGAACGTTTCAAACAATGGATAATACGAATAATCATACGCCTCATTAGTGCCGACCTCATTTAATATCTTTCCTAATTTTCCATACATCCTTACCAATTGTTCAATATAGTTGGCATCAGGAAACCTATCAGCTATCTCAGAAGGCACGAAAGCATAACTCATTAAAGCTAAAGTAGCTAAGCCTATTATTATAGTAATCAAAATAACAGTTCTCAATGAACCATTGGGATCATTATTAATGTCTACAGATCCTAGAAAAACAACCATAACCATACAGGTGAGAAAAGCAATAAATATTGGAAATATTATGATAGCTGGTAAGCCAAAGTATATGTGATACAATAGTATAATTATAAAAATTAAAAATATAGATAAAACCAATTTTATTTTAACACTGATGTATTTGCTAGTCAATTTAACAAACAAATTAACAAGTTTTATTCAGCTTTTCACTTAATTACTTTCATTGATGTTTATAATTAAAGTTTGAAGTTTTACTCAACCTAATCTTAAATATATTATAAGCATTATCACCATTTTTATATATCATTTTTCGAAAGTCTTAATTAAGTTATTCGCGATTTTTTCATAGTAATAGTCTTCGGCTAACATTATACCTCTTTCAGACAATTTCTTCCTTAACTTTTCATTTAGAAGAACCAATAATATTTTGTTAGCTACATCCTCAGGATCTGGCTCACATAACACAATATCTTCTCCATCCCTTAAACTCATATACTTGAAAACCTCGTGTGCAGTCACTATCACAGGAACTCCTAGAGCCCAAGCCTCAATAATCTTAATAGGGATATTTGAACTTGTTGTAGAGATTTTTATGCTGGGTACCACTAGGGTGTCGAAGTTCTTCATTAGTTTAAGGGCTTTCTCGTGTTTTATAAAGCCCGTTATATAGCAATCCACCTTTAGTTCTCTGCATAGTTTTTCTATTTTTCTCCTCTCAGGGCCATCACCCACTATCAATATCTTTATGGGTCTATCCAGGGAGTCTTTGATCTTTGCAACAGCTTTAACAAGAATATCAACACCCTGCCACCATGCAAGAAGGCCTATGAACCCGATGATATATCGATCTTTAACATTATAGGCTTTTAATGTCTCTCTAAGAGGTCTTATTTTTCTTTCATCAATACCTGCCGGAACTAATACTACTTTTCCTTTAGGTAATACTCCCCGTCTTACTGAAAGTCTTTTCATTAGTAGTGGTGAAGGAGCTCCTATAGCTTTTGCTCTATTTAAGATATATCTATCGGATATGCTATAAAGGTACGATAAGATCCTTCTCCATCTTAATGTCTCATCCTCCACTATGGCTGGGATCTTTACCAATGTTTTTCTGGCAAGATTTTTTATTGATACAACTCCAAGGGCGAGAAGAGAAGATCTTACGTAAATAAGGCGAACATTTGTAATTTTATCTAGAATCCAAATGATAAAGGCTATTAAAATCGATGTAAGCATTGTGAAGATCGTATGAGGCGGAATTAAAGGAATGGGAATCAGCGTAATGCTCTCGTTGTAATAATCTTCATATATCTCACTAATCAATTTGTATAATTTTAATAGCTTTGAAATACCAATAAAGCTGAATAATATACATTTACGTCCTTTGCATAAGTATTTTATGAGCTGTCGTTCATTAACAGCATCTCCAGTAAAACCAAACACATTTGGTACAAGTATAATAATCAGGTCGTTCATAGAGACCAAAGACCTTTTCATTTCGTATTCCTCGATAGATCCAGTATCTGAATGTTGCCACTATATATTACCGAAGCATTTATACATAATTTGGTCACATGTGTAGATACTTCGCTTAGATAAGCCTCCGGCATTTGAAGAGCAGTATTACGAAATATCCATAATCCATTAAAATTTTTAAAATATTCTAGGTTTATAAGAAGTCCGTATGACCCTGCGAATATAAATCTACTCTGCGTATCAATATTGTGAAAACCTCTATATTCGGGATAGATCCAAAGATATAGGAAGGCTAAATAATCCCCAGCTCTCCAATCGACTAAGAAATTGTTATAATAAAGCATAGGCGCTATATATCTTAGCTCATAGGCCTCACTATATGTTATTAATCCTGAGATAGACCATGTCGCATAGGGATTTGCGGTATATGGGTTTTCAGGCATTAATGTTCCGGCAAAACCGAATGATATTATTGTCAGAAGTATTAATGAAAAGACATAGTAGGCGCCGACGAGTCCGCGGCTTAATAATGTTTCTAATGATCGGGTTGATAATATAGTTAATAGTACAACTGATCCTAGGCCTAGATATCTAGGTAGATCTAGTGCTGGAAACGCCGTAGCTCCTATATATGCTATACCTAGTCCTGTTAATGATGCAAAAGCTAGCAGTTTCATCATGATTTCTCTGTCGTCAATTATTGCCACTAAACCAAGCACGATTAATGTTATGATCGGGATTACTCCTAAAACTGCTGATATAGGAGCTTGTATAAAGGCTGACGCTGTCATAATTTTTTCTCCGCTTAAAAATTTTAGAATAGCCTCAAGAACGTTTGTCGTAGCCTCCTTCAGAATCATAGAGATCGTAGTGTATGAGAAGTAGAGTATGAAAATTATGGAGAACATTATTAGCTTCATTTTTAATTGTCTAGCTACAAAAGTCTGATTCCTAAGGATTCTATTGATTAAGACTGAGAATATTATTATGATAAACGTCCACAGAGCCATTCCTCCATGTCCCATGACCAAAGCCGAGACGTAAATTATTATGGCTAGTGGATGCAGTTCTAGAAATATGAGTGGCACCGCTGCTAAGAGTGAGTATGTCTGAGGTATGAACCACACAGACCATACTATTATTAACGGGGTTGTCATAGCTAAGATAACTGCTATATGAGAATAGCTAGAACCATATTTTTTAGCGAATATATATATCCATGTTGCTAAGAGAAGAAGATAGGTTATACCAATGAAACTGCTAGACCACAGCGTGTTAAGTCCTATGATCATGCTGTATACAGCATATAATATAGAGACTAAAGGAAAAGGATATGCCACATGAATAACCGTCAGATCTTTTAGTCCGCCTCTCTCAATAATTTGAGTAGCCTGAATAGCATCACGCCAAGTGTCATTACCAAAACTAGGTGTATAGACACCATATAAAACAATGATGATCATGACCAGCGTCAAGACTCCTGTGAGAGCAGTGCGAAAGCTTGATTTTGAGAATAATACTGCTATGAACACGCTTATTAGAGTGATTATAGAGAAGATCCCTAGATGTCCAAAGATACGCAACTCAACAACAGAGGAGAGAAACACGAGATATGGCAATACATATGTTAAATCGCCTATGTCGGCTTTAGAAAACATTGTAATCCTATGTCCCGCAGATCTATATAAAATAACTAATGCAGGAATAGATAGTATTACAACAATCGTTGCCAAGACAAATTGATTGTTACTCAAATAACCCTTGTAATAATAATAGCTTAAGAAGATATAGCCTGAGACAATACCTATCATAATAAGTACATGTAAAAACTTGCTAAATAAATGATACAAGGAATTTCCCATTTCTCAGTCAGAATTAAACACTCTAAGTATTTTGCTACTTATTTCTTTGCTATCAAATAATTTTGTGGCATGTTCTTTAAGTCTTATTCCAATACTTATGATCTTTTCTCGGGGTTGTGACATCACCATTTTTATCTTATTAATAAGTTCATCAATGTTTCCAGGTACGAATAAAAAATTCTCTGCCGAAGTATTTATTGTAATCTCTGGCATGCCACCGGCTTTAGATGCTATAGGTATAGTGCCTAATGCCATTGCTTCCGCTACAGCATATGGAAGAGGCTCTTCTGTAATAGATGGAAATATTAAAGCCCATGTTTCTCGATGTAGTTCATATATTTTCTTGCTTTCTACCTTACCTACCAACTGTATGTTTAAGTCATACTTGTTATTTATATATTTTAAGATTCTAACGCTCTGCTGATTGTATGCTCCTGCAAAAATAAACTTGGCCTTAACTTTCTGTTTGCCTAGTCTGTTGAGTGCTTGTAATAATATATGGAAACCTTTTATGTAACCGTCTCCACCGACATATAGAAATGTAGGTGTATCGTCAAGCTCTTTCCTTAATTTAGCATTAATTACTTCGGGTGGCAACGGATTGTACACAATCTCTATCTTGTCTCTTAGTTCTGGTGCTTGATCGGCTATTATCTCTGCTTGTCTCCTAGAGACACAGATGACTTTATCCGCTTGTGAGATCCATTTTCTCGCTAGCTTCGGCATCCACCACAGAAGATTTGCCCCCATACAATTAATGAGACTCCTT
>WYEB01000620.1_pt1 | contig 12142 bp, 15 predicted proteins | sample 6343061 | NCBI WGS metagenome assembly WYEB01 (sample SAMN13812332, study PRJNA600296) | hot springs metagenome | biome: ENVO:00000051; feature: ENVO:00002007; isolation source: sediment sample from Evening Primrose shelf | place: USA: Yellowstone National Park, Evening Primrose Hot Spring ... | reverse complement strand
CTGGAGACTGCCCGGTGGGTAAGCTCTATCCTCTCTCCAAAGCCCAAAAGATACAGAGTATGCTCTCCCACCACATCGCCACCCCTCAAAGACATAACGCCTATCTCCTCGCCCTTTGGGTCTATGCCCTCCCTTCCAAACTTTCCCACCTGGGAGGGTTCCTTACCCAAGGCGTTAGCTACCACCTCCAAGAGCTTTAGGGCGGTTCCGCTTGGTGCGTCCTTTTTAAATCGGTGATGAATTTCTAAAATTTCCACGTCAAAACCCTTGTCCTTTAGGGCTTTAACCGCTATCTCTGCCAACCTAAAGAGAAGATTGACTCCCAAGCTCATGTTGGGAGAGAGAAGGATGGGGGCATAGTTTGAAAGCCCTTTTAGCTCCTCCACCTGCTGTGGGCTAAAGCCCGTGGTGCCTATGACCACTCCTTTACCCGCATAGGCAGATAGCTTGGCATGGGCTAAAGCGGACAGGGTATTTCCCGTAAAATCCACTACCACATCTCCAAGGGGTAAAACGTCCTCCAAGTTGGAGGTGAGCGGTGCAGACTTGAACTCTTCCATACCCACCCCTTCTCCTAAGCTCTGCCCTCTGACGCAGTCGGGGTGCTCAACGCCCGCCACTACCTGCAGGTCTGGATACTCAAGGGAGACCTTGAGGATAGCCCTACCCATTCTCCCGAGGGCTCCGCACAGGATCAGCTTGGTCATTCTTCCTCTCCAAAGATCATATCTTCAAGCTCATCCACCGCCTCTTCCGCCTGATCTGGTGGAACCACCGATGGATATAGGGCAACCTGGACACCCTCCGTAAAGAGTAGCCTGCTTATGATCTCCTGAAGCTTTTCCAACTCCTCGGGGGCTACATCGTTTCTGATGCTCTCCTCAATGGGCTTGGAAGTTAGGAAAAAGCCCACCAATGCAAAAGGGACTGCGTAGGTTTGTTCTTCCATGACACTCTCCTTTTCAAGTTTTGCTAAAGATATTAACACACTTTCTTTTGAACAAGTTCTGTGAAAAATTCTACCAGCTCCTCCCAAGTTTTACTTCCCAAATCTCCTTCCTTTTTGGACCTAACGGAGACGGTTTTACTTTCCATCTCCCTGTCTCCCACCACGAGGATGTAGGGGACCTTTTGCAACTCCGCAGTCCTTATTTTGGCGGAGAGTCGTTCCTTTCTGTCGTCCACTTCCACTCTAAAGTGCCTTTCGTCTAAGAAGTCCTTAAGCTCGGTTGCGTAAGGTATATGTTTTTCAGAAACTGGGATCACCTTTGCTTGGACGGGTGCGAGCCAGAAGGGCAAAAGCCCCGCGTAGTGCTCCAAAAGAACACCGGTGAACCTTTCTATTGACCCAAAGATCGCCCGGTGGATCATGTATGGTCTGTGTCTTTTGTTGTCTGGACCTACATACTCCATGTCAAAGCGCTCTGGCAGGTTAAAGTCAAACTGAATGGTAGAACACTGCCAGAACCTACCTATGGCATCCTTGATCTTTACGTCTATCTTGGGACCGTAAAAGGCACCACCGCCCTCGTCTATCTCGTAGCTTAAGTTTAGGGTTTCCACCGCCCTTTTGAGGGCGTTCTCTGCCTTTTCCCACTGCCCTTCGGAGCCAATGTAAAGGGGTGGTCTTGTGGATATATAAACCTTAAAGTCTTCAAAGCCGAAGGTTTTTAACATTTGCACCGCGAAGTCCAAGGTTTCAAGGATAACATCCTCCACCTGCTCGGGTGTGCATACTATGTGGGCGTCATCCTGGGTAAAGCCCCTTACCCTCATGAGCCCGTGCAAAACTCCAGAGAGCTCGTATCTGTAAACAGTGCCAAGCTCTGCCAACTTCAGAGGCAGTTCCTTATAACTCCTTACTTTGCTCTTGTAGATTGCCACATGGAAAGGACAGTTCATAGGTTTGACAAAGTATTCCTCCTGCTCCATCTCCATGGGTGGATACATGTTCTGACGGTAATACTCTAAGTGCCCGCTGGTTTGCCATAGGTTTGCCTTTCCCACATGTGGTGTATAAACCAGTTGATAACCCCTCTTTAAGTGTTCTTCCTTCCAAAAGTCCTCCAAAACTTTTCTGTATGCCCCACCCTTTGGAAGCCAGAGCACCAAACCTCCCCCTATGTCTTCGTCTATGAGGAACATCTCCAACTCCGCACCCAGTTTTCTGTGGTCCCTCCTCTTTACCTCCTCGTAGAAATTCAGCCTTTCTTCAAGCTCCTTTGTATCCCAGTAGGCTATGCCGTAAATTCTTTGGAGCATGGGCTTGGAAGGGTCTCCTTGCCAGTAGGCACCCGCTATGTGAGTTAGCTTAAAGGCGCCCACCATACCAGTGGAGGGCACATGGGGACCCCTGCAAAGGTCTATAAAGTCCCCCTGCTCATAGACAGATATAACATCCTGAGGGTCTATGCGTCTGATTATGTCAAGCTTGTAATGCTCTTTTAGCTTTTCAAAGAGCCTCAGGGCGGAATCCCTGTCCAGTTCCCTCCTCAGAATGGGATAGTTCCTCTCTATGATCTCCTTCATCTTCTGTTCTATCTTGGGCAGGTCCTCCTCTCTGATCCTTGTTCCTTCCACCTCCACATCGTAATAAAAACCCTCCTCCGTGGTGGGACCAACTCCGAGATGGACCACCTCCTTACCGTATATCTCCTTTAGGGCTTGAGCCATTATGTGAGAAAGGGAGTGGCGCATGATCTCCAAGCTCTCTGGGTCCTGCTTGTATATGGGGACGATCTCTCCAGACTCCCTTATGGGCGTCTGAAGGTCAATTATTTTACCGCCCAGTTTGGCACCAAGGGCGCCTTCTATTCCAGCCTCTTTAAAGAAATCTCCGAGCTTTTTGCCTTCTTCCACTTCGTACTCTTTACCGTTTAGAACTACCCCAAGCATGGTTCAAAAATTATAAGCCCTGTATAAAACCTCTATAGGGTGCAATACCTTTATACCCGTTGCCATTTCTATTTGGTTGCTGGAAAGGGGACAATCGGAGACCACAAGGTCCGCCTTTGTGCTGTTTATGTCCTCAAATAGCTTGGAGCCTACCTTGTATGCCATGTCAAAGGTTTGCTTTTTTACACCAAAGGTGCCATCGTGTCCGGAGCATCTTTCAATGAGCCTAACCTTGGTGTTGGGTATTAGCCTCATAAGTGCCACCGCCCTGTAGCCCACGTTCAAGGATTTGAGGTGGCATGGTATATGGTAGGCTATGTTGCCCATGGAGACCCTAAAGTCTTGGTTTAGTCTTCCCTTTTCCTTTAGCTTCCAAAGGTACTCATGCACATCAAAAACCTTCTCGGAAACCAGCTTGACGTCGGGGTCATCGGGTAAAAGCAGTGGATACTCATACTTTATCTGCAGGGCACAGGTGGGCACGGGCACCACTATGTCATAACCCGCAGATACATAGGACTTTAAAACCTTGATGTTGTGCTTGGCTTTTTGTATGGATGTGTCTATGTCTCCCACGTCAAAGAAGGGAATGCCACAGCACTGAACTTCTGGAATTTCCACCCAAAGGTCGTTCTTTTCTAAAACTCGTAGCAGTGCTATGCCCTTTTCCAAGTAGTTATAGTTAAAAAGACAGGTGCTAAAGAGGACAATCTTTCCGTTTTCGCCTTTGACGGGCTTTCTGTTTTCTTTGTACCAATCCACCAGGGTTTGAGAGTTTATGGGTGGCAGTTTTGCCCTCCTGTCTATGCCCATAAAGTTCTCCAAGATCACCCTTACGGGCTTTGTATTGTTTAGCTTATTTACTATGCCGGCGAAGGGCACAGAAAGCTTGCCTACTAAATCTGTATTTACCATAAGTCTGTCTGTTAGCTTGGCTCCTTTGTTTTTGAACTTCCACACCTTATACCTCAGGGAAAGGTGAGGGAAGTCTATGCGCCACTCGTGGGGCGGAGTGTAAGGGCACTTAAAATAGCACTGCTTACAGTGAAAGCATAGCTCCAAAGGAAGGGCTAACTCCTCTTTGCTCAGCTTTTGGACATCATCATCGTGCCGGTCCACCGCATCAAACAGGGCGGGGAAAGAAGGGCAGTAGGTAACGCACATCCTACAATCCTTACACTTTGAATACACTCTTTTTGCCTCTTCCCAAAGGGCTTGCTCGTCCAAAAACTTCGGGTCCCTGATGTTGAACTCAAAGTCCTTTGTGCCACCAATGTCCATTTTTCTACCTCCTTTTTATAAGAAGTATTATATGCAAATGATTTGCAATTGTCAAGCTGTGGAGGAGGTGATAGAAGGGACGTGGGAAAAGGTAAGGAAGCGGTTAGCTCCCTTAGAGGTTGGAGAGGCGTTCCGATGAGGGATTTTTGAAATCATCTTCACGGTGATCTTTATGCTACAACGCCTCAACCAACACTGCCCTTTTCTCAAGACAGTCTATTAGCTCCTCCACTCTATCCCTCTCCACAAAATACACCCTTCCACCCAGTGGGTTATTGGGCTCTTTTAGAGGTTTAATCCTCACATAACCTAAGTTTTTGCTTGCCACATACCCAGTGGTGTAATCTGGGTCATCGCTCCAGCAGAGCTCTGCAAGAACTCCACAATACACGTTCTTTGTGGCAAGGGCTAAGGCGTCCAAAAGTCTGTTTAAATACTGTCTTTTTATTCCCCTCTTCAAAAGGGCAAGTTTTATTGCGTCCCTGTCCTTCCAATCAACCCTAACGGTGCGTATTCCCCTCTCTTGGTCTGGCTCCAGTCTTTCCCCAGTTTTGACATCCATAAGGACCGCACCCCTCATGTTCCCACCCTTTGGGTTTGCGCCCTTTTCCAAAAGTTCTATTGCCTTTTTGGCTAAATCTTCTCTTATACCCGCCTCCTCCAACTTCTTTACCGCAAAGTCCCGGGCAGACTGGACGCTGTCAAAGTCGTAGCTGTATATGGTAAGAGCCTTGGGGATCGGGGATATTTCCTCCAGCTTTTCCAAGGTTATAACCATCTTGTCGTAATCTTTTGGTCTTTTTAGTAGTTCCTTTATCACCCTATCCACCTGCCCTTCGTCCACGATCCTTTCCGCACCGGATACATGGAGACCCTTTAGTTCCGCCCGCATACGCACGCTGATCATCTTTTAAGGCTTGTGAGCCAAGCGATCAAATATCCAAACAAAAATCCTAAAAAGAGCGCCCCAATTACCAAAAACCCGAGGGGCATGGGTGGTATGCGGTAGTATTCTCCGTTAAACTCTGGGGTCAGCACAAGCTCCACCGGGCTTCTGTTTAAATAGACCACATAACCAAAGGCTAAAAGCAAAAGGAAAAGTAAGGAAAAGTATATAAATACCTTCATAGTCCTTCCTCCCTCTTTGCAACCTGTAGTTGCAAAAGCACCTGCTCTTTTGCGGTCCCGCCGTAGCTCTTTCTCCTGTCTGCCGCCCTTTCGGGCTTTAGTAGGTTCAGGGCATCCTCCTCAAAAAGCTCCGAGAGGGCTTTTAACTCTTCCAAGCTAACCTCTTCCAAGCTCTTATTCTTTTCCAAGAGCTGTGCCACCAAGCTACCCACCACTTTATGGGCTTGTCTGAAGGGCATACCTTTTAAAACTAAATAGTTTGCCAGGTCTGTAGCCAGAGCAAAATTTCCCGCTGATGAGTAAGTTCTCTCCAAGTTTATGCTCAACCCTTCCAATAGGGGCTTTAAGACCACCAGAATGCTTTTAAGGGTGTCCAAGCTGTCAAAGAGGGGCTCCTTGTCTTCTTGGAGGTCCCTGTTGTAGGCGTAAGGCAATCCCTTCATAACGGTCAAAAGGGCAAAAAGGTTGCCATAGAGCCTGCCGGTCTTCCCTCTTACGAGCTCCAACACATCGGGGTTCTTCTTCTGGGGCATTATGGAACTTCCGGTGCAGAGCCTATCGGGCAGGGAAACAAAGCCAAACTCTTCAGAGGACCAAAGGATCAGGTCCTCCGATAGCCTTGAAAGATGCATACCACAAACCGCACAGCCATACAAAACCTCAAGGATAAAGTCTCTTTCCGCCACCGCATAAAGGGAATTTCTTGTTAGGGACCTAAAGCCAAGCTCCTGGGCTAAAAAGAACCGGTCTATGGGAAAATCCACACCCGCGGACGCACCGCTACCTAAGGGCAGGCTGTCTGCTAACCTGTAGGTGTGGGCAAAGCGCATGGCATCCGTTAGCAGAGCCTCCCGGTAAGCTAAAAAATAGTGGGCAAGTCTGATAGGCTGAGCCCTTTGAAGATGGGTATAAGAGACCACTATCACATCCACCGTCCTATCTGCCAAGAGCACTAAGGTTCTTCTTAGTTCCCTCAAGCCTTCCAATACCTTCAGTAGTTCTTCTTTTATAAATAGCCTCTCGTCCGTTGCCACCTGGTCGTTGCGGGACCTTGCGGTGTGAATTTTGCCACCTACCTCTCCCACTTTTTCTGTTAGCCTCCTTTCTATGTTCATATGCACATCTTCCCAAGCTTTGGAAAACTCCATTCTGTTTTCCTTTACTTCCTGCTCTATCTCCTTAAGTCCCTTTCTTAAAAGCCTCTCTTCTTCCTCCGAAACAATACCTGCCATTCTAAGAGCCTTCAAGTGGGCAAGATTTTGCCGTATATCCTGTAAGGCAAGCCGTTGGTCAAAGCTAACAGACTGGGTAAATTCTTCCACGAGTTTTTCAGTTTTCTCTCTAAAGCGTCCTTCCCAAGGTTTTTGCATAACCTATAATTTTAAACATCTCATGCCCTATTACTTCATACTCAAAAAGTCCAAGGGATCCCTGTTCATTCATAACCTCTTTAGGTCCCTGAACGCGTTTCTAAAGCCCGCGATCACACCAACAAAGAAAAAGAAAAAAAGTCCAAAGGGAAAGGTTTTTTTCCCAAAAAGACCCTCCATCAGCCAAAGGTCAAAGGCATAACCCACCAGCAGACCCGCCAAAACACCGCCCACAATGTTAAAGCCTACAGTAAGGGCTAAAAAATCCTTACCCTTCATTGGTTAAAATTTAAGCTATGCTGGACCCAAAAGCCATAATGGAGGGGCTAAGAAAGGAAGGCTATAAAAATCTCTACACTTGGTGCGATCCACCGGGAACTTTTTATGACTGGCATACACACCCGGAGGATGAAATAAGGGTGGTTTATAAGGGTTCTATTGTGATCGGCACGGAGGAGGGCATCTTTGAACTGAAGGAGGGAGACCACCTGGAGATAAAGGCTGGCACCCGACATTGGGCAAGAACCCAGGAGGGTGTTTGTTACGTTTGTGGTAGCAAATAAAAATATTCAAATATTTCAAAGGGCTTATATAACAAAGCTTAATAGTTTTTTAACCATTTATTATTGCAAGATTGAAAATTCAAAGCTAAACTAAAAAACACAACCGAAAGGAGGTAGTAATATGAGTGTAAGCAGGAGGGACCTTTTTAAGCTTGCGGGTGTAGGTGCCATTATATCTGCATTGCCTTCAAAGTCTTCCTTTGCCGCTGCCGAAAAGGCGGGTAAAATGGGAGCCATGCTTCCGCCACCCAAAGGAAACAGGGTAGTGGTGTGTGGTGGAGGATGGGCAGGTTTAACAGTAGCCAAATACCTCAAAAAAGAAGATCCCAACATTGAAGTGGTCCTAATTGAAAAAAGACCTAACTTCTTCTCCTGTCCCATATCTAACGAATGGCTTGCGGGTTTGGTCTCCCTTGACTTCCTATCCCACGATTACAACCAACCCGCCGCCAAGTATGGCTACAAGTTCATCAATGCAACCGTATTGGGAATAGAAAGGGACAAAAAGAGAGTTTATACCAACTACGGCTACATTGAATACAACTACTTAGTACTGGCACCGGGTATAAGATATAACTACTCCGCTTGGTTCAAGGATGACAAGCAGATGGCTGAGTATGCAAGGGTGCATTACCCACCTGCCTTCATCCCAGGCTCCGAGCATCTTGCACTAAAGAGGAAGGTCTGGGAGTTTGAAGAGGGAGACTTTGTAATTACAGTTCCTCCCGGTGCATACAGATGCCCACCAGCCCCCTACGAAAGGGCGGCGATGATTGCGCATGTTTTTAAGAAGAACAAGGTAAAAGGAAGGGTGATTATTCTTGATCCCAAGGGAGACATAGCACCCAAAGGTCCGGGCTTTAGGACAGCTTATGAGCAACTCTACCTCGGCATAGTAGAGTATGTGCCAAATGCGGTCATAAAAGAGGTGGACCCTGTAAATAAGATCATAAAGACCACCGCAGGAGACTTCAAGTTTGCAGATGCTAACCTGGTTCCACCCCATCAAGCGGGTAGTTTGGTGTGGATGGCAGACCTAATAGCAAAGGACAAGGAAGGCAAGCCCACTGGATGGGCAGACCAGGACCCAATAACCTTCCAAGCAAAGGCAGACCCCAATGTGTTCTTGGTGGGAGATGTCATCGGTGGCGTTCCTTATCCCAAAAGCGGGCACATGGCAAACTCTCAGGGCAAGATCGTAGCCAAGATCATAGCTTCAAGGATCAAGGGTAAAGAATACAAACCCACCCTTCCCGACAACACATGCTACTCTATGGTAAACGGCGACCCTCAAGAGGCAATAGTCATCAATGTTACATACGAGCTAAAGGACGAAAAGATTGAGCCTAGGGCGAGGGTTATCAACGAACGTTCAAAGGCACTGGCGGACGCTACCTACAAGTGGGCGAAGGCTTTATACAGAGATATGTTTGCATAACACGGTAAAACCCCCTCCTGGGGGCGTTTTCATGTTTGGAGGTTTGAGATATGGACAGAAGAGATTTCTTAAAAGCCTGCAGCACAGTAGCCGTAGCTTCTATGATAGACCCTTCTGTGTTTTCCAATATGCTCTCCGCACAGGAGGGGATGTTCAAAGCATACAAAAAAGCCTTGCTTGTAAAGGAGGACGGTTCTCCCCTAAGGGAGGAAGACCTTAAGCCTTACAATGCTTACATATTCTTTTATCCCTACGCAAGCACGCCTTGTTATTTGATAGACCTTGGGGAAGAGGTAAAACCGGTGGATGTTAAGCTAAAGGATGGCAAAACCTACAAATGGCAGGGTGGAGTGGGAAGCAAAAAGGGCATAGTGGTATACTCCGCCATCTGTGCCCACCAATGGAGCTATCCCACCAAGCAGTACTCCTTTATAAACTACTATCCTCCGGACAAACCCTCCGAAACTACAAAGAAATCTGGTATAATACAATGCTGTGCCCACTTGGGAGTTTATGACCCAAAGGAAGGGGGAAAGGTTGTTGATAGACCGCCGGAAGTTCCTCTGGCATCAGTGGTTGTCCAAGAGGAAGGTGGCAAATTCTATGCCATTGGCATTTTGGGAGTGGATCAGTTCAATCAATTCTTTGACAATTACAAAAAAGAGTTAAGGGAAGCCTACGGTAGCACTGCAAAGGCAAAGGAGCTTGTGGATAAATGTGTTGTTATGGAGGTTAGTAAATATGTGGGACAAGTCATTTACTGTTAATAGGAGGGACCTTGTAAAAGGAGCAATAGGTGCTGTGGTAGCTTTTCCTTCCTTGGTTTATGCAAAAAAAAAGGAAAGGTGGTTAAAAGGGTTAAGTTGCAGGTAGTTATCGTGGGCGGTGGCTGCGGTGGTGTTTCTGTAGCTAATCAACTGAAGAAGGAGAACCCCGAGGTTTCTGTGGTCATTGTGGAAGAAAAACCTTTCTTTGTATCCTGTCCTGTGTCTAATCACTACCTTGTTGGGCTTATGGATTTTGGTTCTCTGTGTTTCTCCTATAATTCTTTAGAAAAGAAGGGTATAAGGGTTGTTAAAGACAAAGTGCTTGATGTGGATTTTGGAAAGAAGACGGTGAGGACATCGGAAGGATACATAGATTATGACTTTTTGGTGCTTTCCCCGGGTATAGAGTATGATATAGAGAAGCGACCTTTTTACAAGGAATCTCTAATATACAACCCGCCCGCCTTCAAGCCGGGTTCTGAAAATATATTTCTGAAAAAACTGCTTGACGAATTCGAAGGAGGAAACATAGTTATAACTGTTCCGCCCTATCCTTACAGATGCCCGCCCGCACCCTACGAAAGGGCAGCACTGATCGCAAGCATGATAAAGAAAAACAAACTAAAAGCACAGATCTTCTTTATAGATGCTAACGAAAGACCTGTCATAAACTCCGAAGGCTTTCTTTCCGCATACTATGAACTTTACTCAGATATAGCAACCTATATTACCTCCGCACAGGTTAAAGATGTAGATGTGGGTAAAAGAGTTGTCAGAACCACCCATGGAGAATTTAAATATGATCTGGCATGCATTATACCACCTATGAAGGCTAGTTATCTTTTGGAAGAAATAGGTCTCATAAAAGATGGAGAAAAATGGGTTGATGTAAATCCTTTAACCTTTGAAACTAAGATACCCAATGTATTTGTTATAGGAGATTCTGTCCAAAGTTATTTACCAAAGAGCGGATATGCAGCCTATTCTCAAGGAAAGGTGGTGGCAAAGCTAATAAACGCAAGGTTAAGGGGCAGAAAGCCGGAAGAGGAATACATGCAAATGGTATGCTACGCCATGGTAAGTGATAAGGAAGCCATAGTGACGGAAACTAGCTTTAGATATGACAATATAAACAAAAGGTTCATACCCACCCACAGAGAGGATAACAAGAGAAAGGAGATAACTGCAAAGAGGTATGAGGAGTGGGCTAAAGGACTTTGGAGGGAACTGTTTGGCTAAAGGTTAAAACTCCTTTAGCATTCCCCTCACCTTGTCTTCCCAGCTTGGGTGGACAAGGTCTGGCTTTCTCAATGCCCTCTTTCTCTTTTTAGACTTTTTGGTGTTGTAGTGGGCTCCGCCCGATTTCCACCTCTTTATTTTTCCACTACCAGTTATCTTAAACCTCTTCTTTGCGGACCTGTTGGATTTCATCTTCACCTTAGCCATAGTGCTACTATTATATCATATCCTTTAGCTTTTCTCTTAACTTACTCAGGGCACTTTCCTTTATCTGTGAGACCCTTGCGGTGGAAACTTTAAGTAGCTTTGCTACCTCTTTGGCGGGAATCTCTTCATAAAAGATAAGCTGTAGAACCAACTTCTCTCTTTGGTCTAAATCCTCTATAGCTTTGAGAATTTTCTCTCTCAGGTCTTGCTTTATTGAGTTCTCTTCCGGGCTCTCTTCCACCGAAGAGGAAAAAACCTCTTCGAAGCTTCTTCCTTCCTTAAAAAGGTCATCCAAGGAAAGAAGGTGGGAGGCGGAGATTTTCTGGAGGTCCGAGTAAAATTCATCTGGTTTGTAGCCGAGGGCTTTAATGAGTTCTTCGTCGGTGGGTTCCCTTCCCAACTGATTTGTAAGTTCCTCAAGCTTTGCCTTTATTTCCTTCTCTCTTCTTCTTAGAGACTTACTGCCAAAGTCAAGGCTTCGAAGATAATCATACATAGCGCCTTTGATACGTAGTCTGAGGTATGCCTCCGGATTTTTGCTTTCATCCAATTTTGGCAGGGCTTCCACCACCGCCAGTATGCCATAACCTATAAGGTCGTTTAAATCCACCGCGTCGGGCAGATGTTTGTATATTCTGTAGGCTATAGATTTTACCAGTGGGAGATACTTAAGGATTGCTTCTTTATCCTTTTCTTCTTTGCTGAGCATTTTTCTTTATTTTATCATTACATTTAAAGGATTGAATTAACACGGATTCACGCTTAGAATACAAACCTATGAAAGTCAGCTTAAAAGTATCTGGTATGACCTGTGCCAACTGCGCCAGGGCGATAGAGCTAACCCTTAAAAAACTTCACGGAGTTTCTGATGTAAAGGTATCCTTTGAGCTGGGAAGGGTATGGGTAGAATTTAACGAGGAGCTTTTGAGTTTGGAAAGCATAAAGGAAGCCATAGAATCTTTGGGCTACACAGTGGAGAGGGAGGAGGTTAAACAGTATGAAGCTTACATACTAGCCTTTTGCTGGCTGTCTGGTGCAGTTGTTATGCTTTCTATGTTTTGGCATAACCCTTGGAGTGTTTATTTGCAAGCCCTTTTGGCAACCATTGGGCAGTTAGTGGGTGGTTTTAAATTCTATAGGTCAGCCTATTACTCCCTTAAAGCATGCACCGGAAACATGGACCTTCTTATGGCTTTGGGTAGCACCTCTGCCCTGCTCTACAGCTACCTGGCACTGTTTAAGCTCATTCCTGAG
>WYEB01000617.1_pt1 | contig 12150 bp, 11 predicted proteins | sample 6343061 | NCBI WGS metagenome assembly WYEB01 (sample SAMN13812332, study PRJNA600296) | hot springs metagenome | biome: ENVO:00000051; feature: ENVO:00002007; isolation source: sediment sample from Evening Primrose shelf | place: USA: Yellowstone National Park, Evening Primrose Hot Spring ... | reverse complement strand
AACAGAAAGGCTTGTATCTCCCAACAGATCCCTCCATTCTCTCTTAGTCTTGCTTGTTTTTAACCAATGGGCTCCCCGAGAATGCTCGATAGTTGCTCTTAGTCTTGCTTGTTTTTAACTGCCGAGCAAGCTCTTGTCGAACTGCCTCGTTGCTCTTAGTCTTGCTTGTTTTTAACCATGTCTTCTAACAGTTCTTCCAGCATTTTGTTCCTCTTAGTCTTGCTTGTTTTTAACATAGTTGCCGTATGGGTAAACGGCTTTGCAAGCTCTTAGTCTTGCTTGTTTTTAACCGAGGGGCTTCGTGGAGTTTTCCTTGCTGGCCTGCTCTCTGTACAGAGCTCTATTCCACGTTAACGTTAAATCCTCCCTCCTGCAGCTGCCCTCAAGATACCTTGCTAAGCAAAAAGCTTTTAAACTTTTTGTTAGTGGCTAATCGCATAGCACCACAGTTGTCCCGAAACCGTTCATTCGTGAACGACCTATCCCTGCCAGCTCAGCTGTAGCTAGCACCTTCTTTAATTCTTCTTTTACGTTAGTTCTAGATTCAAGAATGTATGTAACGTATCCGCCCAACAAGGTTTGCTTTTTATTGTCAAAGTAAACTTCGATAGGCCACAGAGTTTTAAGGCTGTACCATGTCTCGACAAGGTTCCCGAGAAGTTTGGTTGCGGAAAAAATTAATTGATCAGTTATTGTGTGGGCTCTCGAAATTAGCGCATATGGCGTTAAAAGCAACTCTAACGCCGATGGAGTAAATTTGGGTAGCTTTGTAGGTACAAAAACATTAAATACTTGAGCTGGGGCCTTCAAGTAAACCCTAACTCTCTTGTCGAGGCTCTCGACCTTATCTCTGACGATCCTAGTTACATCAATGATCTTCTCGACTCTATAAGATACAAGTGCGTCTCCTATCTTTATAATTAAGGGCGACGAAAGCTTGGATAAGCTTGTTATCACGTGGTCAACGAGCTTTTCCTCTCCGCCAATATGAAATACATATTCTCCTTGAATCCTGATCGGCTTAATATCATTTTGATAGCCCTTTCGCCTCTTCAAGACAAATGGATAAGAGGGTTCACCCAGCTCATAGTCACCTGAAGGCTTAAACAGCGGTGATATATGAAGTGGGGATAAAACACCTTTTATTCCCCTAATTAGTTGAAAATCTGGGTTCAACGCGTACACCAGGGTCTTCGTGATTTTGCCAGTATACTCTACAAACTCAGAGGTTGATTCTACTTGAAGTATAACTCTATAACCTTTTACTTCGCTACTCATGCTTAACCTCACCTAATGATTTAAGCAGGTTATAGAGGAGGTACCCTGGCATAGTCTTAATAATTTTGTTTCGTCTACGAGATATGAGGCCCCTCATCTCCAGCTCCTTTAGTATAGTGTAAACATGGCGACCGAGCCTGTATTTCTCTATAAATTCTTCCTTTGTTTTGATGATGTCTTTCGGAACCTGATATATGAGTTCGAAGATCTCCTTCTGCCTTCTTTTTAGATTATACGTAAAGAAACTAATGAAGGGGACTAATTCCCATGACTCTCCCTCGATGCCATGTATCAATAGGATCCTCGCTTTATATTCATGCCAATACAGCAATAAAACCTGGGCGACAATTGGAAAAAGATAGCGGGAGCCCGTCACGCCTGAAACCACAATAGTTTGTGGCTTATGCGTCTTTAATAAGTTAAAAATCTTGGCGCCGGCTTCAGTGTCTCCATAGCTAATACTGACATGGTAGTGTGGAATGCCCATAAGCTCCGCTAGCGATGTCACGCCTGACAATATCTCGGATTTTACTTCTTCCAGACCTCTAACCGTTATAGTTATGATTACGTCAGGCTTTACTTCGGGGTACCGCATCACTCCATAAACAGTTTCTTTCGCTATCCCAATGGGTAAGAGGAGAGCAGTTTTCATGTTATTCACAACTTTTCTTGTGAATTACAAGTAATGTATATGAAAACAAAAAACTTAAATATTTTTCCGCCAATAATTTATTCACAGGTCAGAGTAGAGTGTCTGGGGATAACCTCAAAGATTCATACCACATCCTCCCTCCCCCGCTGTCGGCTTCTCCCGCTAAATACTGGACTAGCTTATCACTGTGGCTTCATAGCTATTCTGTGGGCCGCACGTTTCAGTTGCTTATCAACCAATATGAAAAATATCGTGAGGATTTAAGCGCTCCGGAGCCCGACGAAGCATTTCTCATAGGATTCCTCCATGATTTAGGACAAAAACTCAACATCCGCGGCAAGGCTGTCAATCTAGATCTTCTAAAAAAGTGGATAAGTGAGCAGTTAGAAAAGCTCAGCTATAAAAAAGATGAGATAAACAAGTTAACTAAGTACATTCTTACTAACCCAGCTGAAACCAGAACGGATCCGACTTATCCAAAAGAGGTATGGTCTCTTTTATGGCTGGCTGACAGAATCCAGGGGCTCTACAACCCCCTACAAATGTATGAACTGTTAACCTCTGTAAGTGAGCAGTTAGGGTTAAACTTGCATGTAAAAGTACTAAACATAGCTATACCTCAACCTTTTCTCAGAAGTTACCTAAGCATGCAGGTATACAAGAAATTAGTGGAGACCAGTATATCTTCGGAGAATTTTGTCCTCTCGCTATCGACACCATATGGTATCGCACTATTAACCGATAATCCAAATCTAGAAGTGATGCTTGATTGGCGCGAAGATGTAGCTGGTTATTTTGATGGAGAAGGGTTTTTCCCAGAAGCAGTGGAGGAAGATATAATAAAATGTTTGGAGTGCTGCAAAGACAAAGCATGCCTAAATAAATATGGTAAACGTGGTGGTAAAAGCGAAGCATCCGGTCTTAGTTGGATTAAAAGATTCACTAAAAGAGATTGTGACAACAATACTTATGAAATATTGCTAGGATACTATGGCTTTAAGCATAGAGTAGAGATCAACATAAAACTACCAAAATACTTCAAAGAAGCTCTTCAAGGGATCAAGTTAAATGGAAAAATCACATTCATTGATGGAAACGTTATCTGCCCAATATGCGGCTATACGACCCCCGTAGGGCTACCGCCATCAGTTATCTACACATTTTACAACATGACAATGGAACAATGGGCAAGAAAATACCTTCCTGGAAATTTAAATATTTTTGTGCAGAAGAACAAACCTTATGCGATTGATCCACTATGCTTTGCTGATTCATCGCTTCGAGGAAGATTAAATTGGGATATAGTAATATCTTTCACAAATAAGGCTCCCTTGCCGATAGAGGTTGTACATGAAGTTGCCAGCGTGATATGGAAGCTCGATGAGCTATCCAATGGTAAAGACTCTTCAGAGTTACTATACAGTAACAGTAATAAAGATGATAGTAATAAAGATGGATTCAAAAAGATACTTGAAGGATTATCTGAGGCTGTGGAGGGAAGTATAGGTAAGGGGCCTTTGCTCTTCGATATTTTCTCTGTATCGGTTTACCTTGGACACAATAGAAAGGGCGGGAACAAGACTCATCAAGAAGAATGGATAAAAGACATGAAGATAGCTGGCACATTATCAGCTTGGGGGATTTACCCACTCTCTATTCTGCCTAACCCGCCAAGCATAGCTAATGAGGCGTTGCTGACTTACTACAAAGGCACTAGGCCTTTATACGATTTCGCGCCATCAAATAAAGACATAGGTGTTTACACGCCATATGTAGCAGCAACGTTGATGAGTATAGAAATCCTCAACCGGAGGAAGGAGAGAGGGGAAAACTTGCCAGCTGTCTTGGAGATACTAGATTATCCGCCCCAGCTCTCTCCCGTCTTACTTAACTATTCATCCCCAGACCTCTACTCTGTTGTTGAGAATCTTTACTCAAGACTAGGGGGGTGATGGAATGGAGGATAAAACAAAGGCTCTTGAACTATGTAAATATGATCGGTCACGCGACCTAGACTACTACGTTTCAAATGTAGCCATAATAGTAGGAAGAGTTAGGGGGGTGGGCAGATCAACGCACGCTTACGTTAAAGAATTAAGAAAAGCTTTGCAAACGCTAGTCTTTAGTGCATGGGGAAAAACAGAACTAATTCCAATCATAGCAAAATCTAATGTTCCAGACGATATTTACTCAAATCAAGCCAGAGAGTGCTTTGAGGACTTACTAAAATCTATTCTAATCCGATTCTATGAATTAACCAAAGAGATGCCTGCTGGAGCTAGAATAAGGCTGATGAACATGCTGATAGATGCGGTCGCCGAGACAGCCAGTAGGCCAAGCGTATATACTCCTGTGGGGAAGGAGATAATTAATGCTTTTTTCTCGTCACACTCCGAGTTCGGAGGTGAGAATGAATGAGCCTCTCTTCTCAAAACACTTTTGTATCACAAAACGTTGAAAATTGGCTTGAAAAAAAGAACTTAAAACCTTTTTTAAGAGTCTTAGAAGATAAGCAGAGAATATTCCCAAACGGAAAGAAAATCGAAGTAGTTTTTGTAATTCAAGCGCTAAATCTACTGTTGTTACGAACCGAAGGCGCTGGAGACATCAATGAGGCTTTGTTGCCTGAAAGCGGTATGAGCGTCCCTGTTATTCAGCCTCAAAAACTAATGAGCGTGACTAGGAGACGGTTGCTACAGGTATTAAGAATGTACAGAGATTCCTGTGGAGATTCCTTAAAGAAGTACATAGGCAAAGCGAAAGAACTCAGCTTTACAAAAGCAGAGGAACACGAAAAAAGTGGTTGGAACTGCACTATTCAGCCACCACTAGCACAAAAAGGAGAAAAAGCTACGGACCTAGGCATGGATGGGTATTGCCCAGCCTGCACTATATTCGGCGTTGCCCTTACAAGTGCTCAGCTTGAAGCGCTATCAAAGGACATGAGCCTTGGACTAAAAACCAGGGTGCACTTTGACCCAGCATTCGCTACTAGCAGGATGATTCAGCCAGAAACACATAACAAAGTCCTGGAAGGAAACATTGCCACGACCGGCGGCTCACTCTTTACTGAAATACATGTAATGCCTGGGACTGTCTTTATTGGAAGAGCAGTAATGCATGACTTAACTTGGCCTGAGCTCTTAGCTGTTCTATATACATTATCTACAATAGAAGAGGTTGGCGGCAGAGCGGGAGTCTACGGAACAATTAAGGTCGAGCTTCTCGGAATAAGAGGAGGAACATATACTTTATCAAGCTCTTTGGAGCTAGCTGATGAAGTAGTAAAATCAGGGTATAAGAAACCAACGGAAATAGTTCAGTTCATACAAAGTAAACTAAGGGAGTTAGGGTTCTATGACCTAAGCAACAACGAAGTATTAGACATAATAGATCTACAGTGTGATAATGGAACGTTTACGCATCTTTGGGCAAGTAGCCTTGATTACGTCAATCAAGTCGTAGAACTCGTCAATAAGCTAAAAGCTAACGAGTCAGAAAAAAGCAAAGCGAAGAAGAAATGAAGAAAAATAGCAGAAGGTGTTTCGACTAATGGTTTTTTTCTACCACGCATCCATAAGAGTTGATGGCTATCTCTGGTTTCACTATAGGTCTCAGCCTTCGGGCGATGTTTATGTTGCGCAACCTAACTACATATTCCACAACTATGGCTTCACACTAGCTTTTAACGGGTTCATAAGTGACCCGGACACGGGGTACGCGTCCATACTCAATCACACTATGTACAAAAAACCCTCAGAGCTCTTCTCAAGATATGGTGTGTACGTCTATCCGCCCATTACTACAAAAGCTCTATTAAGAGAATATACACGTGCTGCACAAGGGGAAGGGAATATAACCATAAGGGGAAGAACGAGGATGGCTTACCCCTTCTTTACTAAAGTAGTCGTGTACAACCCTGGCTCTGAACTCGAAGCCTTCGTGATTTCAAAAGAGAAGTTACCGAGCAAGTTCACTCTTAACGTGGGAACGAAGAGGAACGGCACCCTAAACGTTAAGCTTAAACCAATTCTCAACATTAATGTTGTTGAGAATGCAGAGACCAACTACCCATTCAACATAGCTGACTCTGTGCGTGTCGTTAACTACATGGTAGTATTGCCTCATGCTGCTGGAGACATCGCTTTTCACGGAATAGCCGAGAGAGCCTATGTCTACACAATTGAGGAAAGAGGTAGAAAAAAGATAATCGAAGCCCCTGTAATAAACGTATTGTGACCGAAGTGATTTTTATGCAACCAGATTTTACGATAGAGGTGCCCACCTTCTCTATTCCCTACTCTAATATGTACTTATCGGATTCGCTAAGGCTTAACACGTTTCAAGCCGAGGCTTACAACAAAATTAACAATAGAAGGGACCTAGTATTGGTAGCTCCCACAGGAAGCGGAAAAACGCTTATCCTCCTACTTAACAATATTTCTGCACAAGACAAAATTAGAGGCTTCGCGGCTCTCTATCCTAATAATACACTGTTAATAAACCAAATGCGTACAGTTGAAGAGATTCTAATTGAACATCTCGAAGCCAAAGAGGTAGAAAGGGTAACCAGCGGATGTGATAATGAAGGAAATAAAACAGAAATATGCAAAGAGGAAATCTTTCCTTTAAAAATATATAAAATCAATAGGGGAAAAGCGGAGGGCCCCTGGAGCGATACAGAATACGCCGCGATTATGGCTCTTTCAGGTAAATACATTAAGCCTACAAGTGAAGAAACAAAATCCGATGTTGTATACAGACTAGTAGAAAAACTCTATGAATATTCCAGAAAGAATAATTTATACGTTATTGTATTCGCTACTCCAGATACTTACTTGCTTGTTTCCACAGGTGCATACAGGAACTTCGAGCTTGTTGGCAAAACGTTGCATAATATTTTGGTAGCCTTGGTTAATGAAAAAAGCATTGATGAACTGGACAACATATTGAGAAGAACCAAGGTACTAACCAGAGACCAGGTCAGTAAATCTTTGAGTGTATATCACCAACTGCTAAATCAGTTGCCTCTATTCATTGATGAGTTTCATCTATATAGCCCTTTTGAGCTTTCCGCCTTGTACGTCATTATAAAAATATACAAATCTATGTCAGACTTACCAATAGTTTTTTCCTCAGCCACACCAGCTAAAGAGATTATCAATGAATTGCGCGATGCTGGCATAAACCCAGAAATGCTGAATGCAGAAATTATTCACGGCGGTGACGGGTTTCATGTAAAGGGAGATAGCGTTATAGAGGTAATAGGCGTAGATACAGGGAAAAAAGGATTGCCTGCGTATTATGAAGCAGCAGAGAAAGTCCCCGGCATAGTAACTGAAGATTTGTTCGATGAGGTCAAAGAAATAGATAGATACAAAGACGGCAGAGCACTGATAATCCTTGAAAGATTATGGATGGTAACACGACTAGCCGAGGAACTGAGCAAAAAGGGAATTAGACCTGATTGCATAGCAAGCATAGTTCCAAGCAAAATCTGCGCAAAGGGGAGCAATGTAATAGTGGGGAGCGAGGCGACTACTCAAGGAGTTAACCTAGGTAAAATTGTGTGGGGCATTACGGCTGGCGTATCAAGCGAAGATGTCATTCAGAGGATAGGAAGGTTTGGCCGAAAGGGCGTTTCGTCAAAGATTTACCTTGTGCTTCCAAAACACGTGCTCGAGAAAAACTTGCCTAAAAGCACAATGAATTACTATGAGCTAACTGAATGGTTAAGTAAAGTTTATCTTGATTATCCAAAAAGAAAAAAGGATGTCTCTAACATTATTCCAAGTGAGTTCTACAATGTCAGAAAGAAATTGATACATGCTTACGCACTTTCTTCTATGGTTAGAGTTTCGGGCATGAAGGGGCTTGGTGAAATAGATCTAAAGAAGGAAGAGGCACTGAAACTTTTAAATTCCTTTATTGGTGATTCAAGAGCTTTGGTTAATCTACTGGTTTTCAGAAGAACAGGTTTCTCGGTAGAATTTATTGACATAAAATACGGTGAACAGGGTGAGGCTAGCATAGGCTTAATTGCAAGAAACTTCAAGGTTCTAGCTTATAAGGGAGGGAAACTAGAAATTGATTTAAGTCAAAGCGAGAGACAGGAACTGGTTCTATCATTAAATAAAGAGCCTAGAAGTTTCGTAAACAAGTTTATTGATATAAGAACACTGCTCAAGCTTCTTAAAGGGAGCCTGAAAATAGGCGATTCTCTTATGTTGGATGAAAAATCCGTTGGAGAAGGTTTGGTTTATGTAGTTGACGCTGGAGAAGACCTAGCTGAATATCTATCCTACACCGGGGAGGGAGCGAGAACTGTCTACACGGGAGGCTCAGAGATTAGGTATGCCATCATGTTTATCTAAAAAATACTTGTTTAACCCATTGGTGGTCAAGTGGTGATAGTCGTTGTCTCATACGACTTCGCAGATGACGAAAAAAGAGCAAGACTGCGGCGTTACCTGCGGAGACTGGGTTTGTCTAGAGTTAACAGAAGCGTCTACGCAGGACCCGGAACAGTTACTACAGCAAAGCTCATTTCAAAAAAAGTTAAGGAAATCATTGGTGAAAACGATTCAGTGTTTATCATCGTTGTTAGAGAAGATGAATACCAAAGGGCATATGTATTTGAGGGGAGAGATCACTACATCGTGCAGGAAAGAAAATACGAGATTTACTAGACTTAACCTACTTGGATGGGCAATGCTGTGCCCATACGCACTTGAACTAATACGGCACGGCTCTACTCCGCTTGAAAAACCTTACTACCCCACAGCCGAAGAGAGTAAAGATTGGCACGAAACCCTCAAAAAAATAGTTAAACACGCTTTCGGTGATCGATATATTGAGAACAGTTTGCTGTCCATACAATTCGAGCTCGAACATGAGCTTGGTATTCAGTTGGCTGATGAATCGATTTGTGCAAAGTCCAAGCAGGATGTATTCGCTTTAGTTAAAACAAGAAATAGCAAAGACAAGGAGCCTGACCAGAAATGCCACATGTTATCCCTGGTTAAAACAAAAAATAGCGAAGATATTTTTGCATTGTATATAGAGTTGGCTAGTAGAATAAACATAGCTAAGCCCTGGCAGGCACTGCTAAGAGGAATATTTTTATATTATTCGTTAAGACTGCCGGTAGGGATTGTGATAGTTTCGCCTGAGAAAATTATGTACAAAGTATTGACTTATGAAGACCAGGATGCTATCCTGTCCTGTTTACATAGGTCTACTGAGAGATTTGAGCCGCGACAAAATCTTTGTAGCTTGTGCGAGCTTGCATCATTCTGCCCAGCGAGGGCGCTCTGATGAGGTTACTAGTTATTAGAAGTAAGGCTGAACTCAGTGTTAAAGGCAAATCTTCTCTAGTTATAAAGAGCGAGAAAGCTGAAAGAGAAAGAGGGTTGCGAGACGTAGATGCAGTCCTTATTATTGGAGGGGGCGTGAAGATAAGTTCCTCGGTACCGCCTGTTTTAAGCTTATTTAATATACCTTTATCTATTGTGAGCAGGGGCAACATGACCATAATGATTAACCCTATAGTTACGAGGTATAACAATTACCGCCGCTTGCAGTATACCCTAGAAAAAACTAAAGCGCTCGAAATAGCCCTAGGATACATTAATGCTAAAATTAACGGTATGATAAATATCCTCAAGTACCACAGAATAGAGCCACCAGCCGTTCCAGAAGCTCCATTACTAAGTAATGACCCAGAGAAGCTCGAGCACGATATAAGAACATGGGAGTCCCTTGCATCCAATAAGCTTTGGGATAGCCTCGTAAAGTTAATCAAAAACGAGCAACTAGCCGAGCTAAAGACAAAGTACGATTTTCAAGGGAGAAAACCGCGCCACACAGATCCTTTCAACAAAACGCTTAGCGTGATGTACTCGGTACTCTATACTCTTGCAACTAAAGCTTTAATTGCGGCTGGATTAGACCCAACCTACGGTTTTTTACATAAAACTAGTTATAGCACTCCTCTTACGTTTGATTATACGGAAATGTTTAAGCCAATAGCGATTGAGGCAACCATAAGCATGATAAACAATAATGGCGTACCCGAGCTTGATGATGATGGAGATTTAAAGAAGGAACATGTAAATGAGGCTATAAAAACTCTTTACAAGTATATAACGCTAAAACACAAAGATACCGGCAAGACACCTTACCAACAAATTTATTTAAAAGCTTTTTGCTTAGCAAGGTATCTTGAGGGCAGGTGCAGGAGGGAGGATTTAACGTTAACGTGGAATAGAGCTCTGTACAGAGAGCAGGGCAGCAAGGAAAACTCCACGAAGCCCCTCGCGTTAAAAATAAGCAAGACTAAGAGGGAATTTATTTGTGGTTGACTGATAAGTCAATAGCGTTAAAAATAAGCAAGACTAAGAGGCGCAACCTAGCCAGATAGCTGTCACGCTTTAGTTAAAAATAAGCAAGACTAAGAGTCGGATCATGAACCTTAAACTCAATAATCTCTATTGTTAAAAATAAGCAAGACTAAGAGCTTAGGAAGTCGGTCGTGGGGGAGCTGGATAGCATCTGTTAAAAATAAGCAAGACTAAGAGCTTATGGGCGTAAGTGCAGCTTTGTAACCGCCCCGTTAAAAATAAGCAAGACTAAGAGCCTCACCCCTAACCACAAACACTCACTCTCTTTTTTAGTTAAAAATAAGCAAGACTAAGAGTGGCAGCCTGTAAGCAGCTTCCTCCAAAACTCTGTGTGTTAAAAATAAGCAAGACTAAGAGCTTGAGTCCCACTATGAGGTGCAAGCACATTCGGTTAAAAATAAGCAAGACTAAGAGACATGGAAATTCGCGTGAAGCCGTGCCCCAAGTGTTTGAGGATGCTCCATATATAATTGGGGGATCCTCCCTTTCCATGGAGCTGTGCTCCCACAGTTTTTCTCCGGGTTGGGGAAACGCGATGAGGCAAAGCCTCCATCGAGTCCTCCTAGCCTGGGAAAGCCCGCGGTGCTTCTGATCTGTGGAGAGAATCCCCTCTATCTGCTCTTGTGCGCGTGTTTAATGGCTGGTTTTTGAGCCTGAAACAGAAGGTTCGCTGCATGTGTTTAAAAGCGAGAGAACTGGGCGTCACCTGTGCATGGGGCTTCTCCAAGCTTTTGCCAAACGCCTACTATCTCTCCATGTATAATGGGGGATCCCCCCAGATTTGTTCGGTTTTTAGCTCAGCGACCAGTAATATGAACTCTGCGCTACAGGTACAACCGGAATCCCCGCTCTTCGGGGGGGGTAGGAAAAGAAAGCTTGTAAGGCACGCATTCAACGCCGCGCTCCATGAAGCGACTTGAACAGCTAACTCCTATGCCAAGAAACGATTCAAGACCAGGAGCATTCAGTCGAATATATCTGTATGTGCCACGTAATTCTTGTGAGTCATAGATTAAACGAGAAGATACCTGGGATAAAGGGGCTAATGACTTGCTTGTATCCGGGTTAACAATTGTTTTCTCACGGCTTACGCACGCGTTCATGGTTTTGCTCGGCCCTGCTTCATGGCTTTTCATGGCCTGCTGCGCGGGGTCAGTGGCTGGGCTCGCATATAACCTCTATTGAGCCGTCTCTCAGAACAGCTATTCTTATGGGCCTCACGACGTGTCTCCCCTCCACGCACTCCCTCGCCTTGAACCTGACCTCATCGTATATCCTAGTGAAGTTAGCCGCCACCTTAACGTTCGCTGTGTCCCCGGCCTTCACGACCATGCTGGGAATATCCACCAGGTGTGTTCCCGGCTCAACCACGACCTCCGCCACGCGTAGCAGGTACCGATAAGCACTGATAGTTCTCTCAGCGAGCTCTATGTTCCTCAAAGCCCTCTTCTCAGCAATAGCGACGTTCTCCCTCGAGGTCCCGAGAACCCTTGCAGCCTCGGCCTGGGACAAGCCCCTCCTCAGCCTGAGCTCGAGAACCCTGTACTGAAGCTCAGTTAACAAGCCGTACTTCCTCGCCAAAGAGGACACCAGCCATAAATAAGAATTGGGTATTATTGGATAAAAAAGAGCTTCTCACCTGTTCTTCTCGTAGTATCTCCTGAGCTCCTCCTCCCTCAAGTCGTAGATAGAGACGGGCCTACCAACAGGCATGATGTACAGCGGCTCCCCCTCAGCAACCCCAACAACCCTCTTAACCTCATCATCGTAGAAAGCCCCCACAGCCACTGTTCCCAGCCCAAGAGCGGTTGCCTGGAG
>WYEB01000616.1_pt1 | contig 12150 bp, 9 predicted proteins | sample 6343061 | NCBI WGS metagenome assembly WYEB01 (sample SAMN13812332, study PRJNA600296) | hot springs metagenome | biome: ENVO:00000051; feature: ENVO:00002007; isolation source: sediment sample from Evening Primrose shelf | place: USA: Yellowstone National Park, Evening Primrose Hot Spring ... | reverse complement strand
TTGAAGGAGCCTTCAACACCTCTGACACCGGGCGCCATTAAATCAGCCCCTCTCAGCAACGCGTTCACCGCCCCTCTATCAACGTAGAGCACGGGCGAGGGCTTAATGTTGTTCTTAATGATGTACTTGAGCGATGGGATCCATTTAGAGCCTGTTTTAAACAACACTATATCCCTCCCCAGTATCAAGTACTCCCCCTCATCATCTCTACCGTGCTCGAATGGCTGGTCGTAGTCTAAGTTGAGGAAGCTGTATAGCCTCGAGATCTCCTGGAGCAAGCTCTTCTTATCCTTCTTGGATATAGGGTGTCTCAGCATACCCTAGACCTTGCTAGTCAAGTATTTAAATAGTGCCAAATATTTTAACACGCATTAGATACCGGTCTAGGGATGTCTTCATGAGTGTTGAGACAACATACAAGCTGCTCGAGGAGAATATTGGTAAAATAGTTTTGATCAAGATGAAGGGCGAGGTGTCTATAAGAGGTAAGCTGAGGAGCTACGACCAGCATTTGAACATAGTGCTAGAGGATGCGGAGGAGGTTAAAGGAGACGGCTCTAGCAGGAAACTGGGCACATTGGTTATAAGAGGGGACACTGTGGTACTCATATCACCACTACAAGCCTGAGGGGCTGAAACATGGTTAAAGGAACCACTTCAATGGGTAAACACGGGCGTAGTAAAACTCATATTAGGTGTAGGAGGTGTGGTAGACACAGCTTCAACGTGGCTAAAGGCTACTGCGCGGCATGCGGCTTCGGTAGGAGCAAGAGGATTAGAAGATACAGGTGGGCTAACAAGAAAGTGAACAGGGTTAGAATAGTCTGATATAGGAGATTAAATGTTTAACGAGAGGGAGACCTTGAATAGAAGACGTGTTTAATCGAGTAAGAGCTTGTGATAGGCTGAGAAACTGGAACCGATTCCCAACAACCTGCCCCCATCGTAAATGTTTATTGGTGCTCAACTGTAAAGGATTTACATTGAGGATGCTGTAACCACACCTTAATTTAGGGTTTTAAAACATTTTTAGTTTGAAAGTATCTTGGCTCGCAGAGTGGAATTTATGAGCAAGTATCTTATTAGGGCACGTATCCACGTGGACGGCACGGTTGAGAAGCATGATATAATCGGCGCGTTATTCGGCCAGACGGAGGGCTTGTTCGGCGAGCAATTCGACTTGAAGGTGCTCCAGGATAAGGGTAGGGTCGGCAGGATCATCGTGAACACTAAGGTTCAGGGAAGTAAGACTGTCGGGGAGATACAAATACCGAGCAACCTGGATAGGGTTGAAACAGCCCTCTTAGCGGCTATGATAGAGAGCGTGGATAGGGTGGGCCCCTACGACGCTAAACTTGAGGTTGTCGAGATAGTGGATTTGAGGATCGAGAAGATCAAGAAGATCATGGATAGAGCCGTGGAGATATTGAAGAAGTGGAGTAAGGAGAAGTCGCCTGATTTAAAGGAGATAATCCAGGATATACAGGAACTCCTCAAGCTTCCGGAACCGATCTCGTACGGTAAAGAGGAGCTTCCAGCCGGCCCCGATGTCGATAAATCCGATACGATTATAATTGTCGAGGGTAGAGCCGACGTAATAAACCTCCTGAGGTATGGGATTAAAAACGCTATCGCTATCGGGGGAGCGAGGAAGATACCGGAGACTGTTAGAGAGCTATCTAAAAAGAAGAAGACGATAGTCTTCGTTGACGGGGATCATGTGGGGGAGTTGATACTCAAAGAGTTGCTGAGGAACATTAAAGTCGACTCAATAGCCAGCGCGCCGCCGGGTAAGGAGGTCGAGGAGTTGACTGGTAAGGAGATCGAGGAGGCTTTAAGCAAGGCTGTCGACTACAAGACCTACCTTGAGAACCTGGTGAAGGAGGGGTCTAAGGACGCTCAGCAACTACTGCAGGCGCAGGAGAAGGCTAGAGGAGAGGTGGAGGAGACTCGTAGAGAGGAGATCGCCTTGCCGGCGGGCATCGTCGAGGACATTAAATCGCTCCTGGGGACGCTGGAGGCGATATTATACGACAGTAACTGGGGTAAAATCAAGAGGATCCCAACCAGGGATCTCGTGGACGAGCTCTCCAAGCTCCCGGAGAACAATGTTAACGCTGTAGTATTCGACGGGATCGTGACGCAGAGGTTGTTGGATAAAGCTGTGGAAAAGAACGTTAAGATTGTTGTGGGGGCTAAGGTAGGGAAGATAACGTTCAAGCCGCCGGAAATCCTCGTGTTAACCTTCTCCGAGTTCATGTAGACTAGTTTTTCTTCTGCTTCAGGAAGTCGAGTAGGCTCCTCTGGCTCGGGGTTTGCTGGGAGGCTTTTTTCAACTGCGCCTCCGTGACCCCGAAGTACCCGAGTATCCTCATAGCAGCCGGTATAACCTGGTGGTCGATGTAGTATGCGTCGTCGAGCATCTTAGGGTCCTTGACGAAAATGTATGGTTCAGCCCTGTCAGATATCCTCCCACCACCCTTAACGACGACGAAGCCTATCTTATCGTTGATGTCCACTCTGATACCTCTCTTCATGAGCTTCCTAGCAGCCGACACGTGCGGTGCCTCTGCTGAATACTCCTCCGGCTTCTTGGTTAGAGTCTTCCATATAATGAGCTTCTCAAGGGGTATGAGCCCTGATTTAACCCGGCTGACAACATTCCTCACGTACTCTATAGCCTTCTCCAAGTCCCCCTCTCTCAGGAGTATCTCTGTTATCTCCTCTTGAACCTCCTTGGCTAGCTCAGCCCAATCCCCTCTCACAGCCTCGAATCCGACTATGTCTACGCGCCCGTCTTCTAGTAGGCCGGCGTACCTCTTCTTCGCCTCTGTGAAGAATACTCTCTTATACAACTTGTCGATCTTGATCTCTAATCCTAGCTCCCCCTCAACGTATTTCACCAGCTTCTCCACTTTCTCCTTGTCGTATTTGACGAATATTGAGTCGGTGTCACCGTAGATTACCTTCAACCCAATGCTCTCAGCGTATTTGATCACTCTCGTGATAGTATCTCTACCCCACGCTGTAACAGCCTCAGCGCACTCCCTGCAGTACCATCTAGCGCCTATCCACCCCATGTAGCCGTAGGCGGCGTTGGCGAGTATTTTAACCGCTCTCTGCCTCTCGTCCAGCAACCTATACTCAACGCTGTCAGGCCGGTGCTTCTTCAACTCGCTCCTAATAGTCCTCCTTAACTCCAACAGTTTTGTTAGAACGCTCTTGAAGAACCCCGGCGGCTCTCTCCTGAAGCAGTGACCCACCTCGGGTGCTATATTGTGTGTTTCAGGTGAGCACTCCCCCTCTCTCTCAATGGTGTCGGGGCCCACATTATGCTTGATCATAAGGTTGGGGTACATGCTGGAGAAGTCTAGCACAGCTACATCGTCGTGTATCCCTTTAACAGGCTGTAAAACAACCGCACCCTTGTAGGGCTCAGCCTCCTTCTCCTCCCTGTTGGGTATCAGCTCACCCGCCTTCATGGCCTCGTACATTAGGAACCATTCAAGTCTATTACCGACACTCGCCGCCCCAACCTGGTCTAAGGGTAGCCTGGTCAAGTAGGATAGTTGCATTGCGAAGGGGAGGAATTTTTCAGCCAAGCCCATAGTGGACTTCACGTCGTCTTCATTGTACTTCAACAGGACACTCCTCTTCGAGGGGTCGTCCCAGTATTTGGGGAACTCGGTGTAGTCTACTAGAGTCCTCTCAGACCTTTTCATGACACCGAGGTAATCGGCCACAACATCCAGGCTCTTAACCTTGATCTCAGGTATCTCCTCGGCAAACCTGTATAAATCGACGTTAAGCCTCCCCTGCACGCTCACATGGCCGTACGTGCTCGTCTGAGGCTCTACGCCAAGCCTCCTCGACACATCTATCTTCAATCCAAGCTTCCTACCCCTCTCGAGGAGGTAAGGCCAATCGAATAAATCCGAGTTGTAGCCGACAATTATATCAGGGTCGTACTCTACCACATACTTCACGAACCCCTGTAAAGCATCCTTATCGTCCAGCCCGTTCGCCGTGAAGGATTTAAACTCCCCCTTATCGTTCATAACCCCTATGATGATAACAGGGTCTTGACTAGGCTTCGGGCTACCTGTCTTGGAGTAGGCCTCTACATCAAAAGCCAGTATCCTAAGGTCGCGTGGGGGAGTAGAGTCTTCCAGGGACTCTATTGGGCCTACAACCTCGTACTCGGCTTCAACTCTTAGACCAGGCTTCTTCGGGATCTCGACCACTTCAGCTCTGTGCCATCCACATGGCCTCAGATTATTGTCCAAGATGTACCTTAAGCTGAACCTCACGTCTGCTTCAAGCACTTCTAAAATACCCGGTAACCCCCTGATCCTCTCCCTATACCTCCTGACGCTCTCAGGTATCACTGTGGTTACTTTGAGGGCTTTAACAGGCTTACCGAAATACTTTCTCTCCACGGGGCTCACGTCTATGATAGGGGAAGAGGGCTCTGAGAGAGCCTTAATTTTCTTCGCCATCGCATTCGGGTCCGAGTCATCCGATAAGACAACGTAGAAGTATGGTCTGAAGCGTCTGTCCCTCAGGAGTATCCTTCTCCCATCTCTTGAAACCCCGTAGATAAGCACGTGAGGCTCGTTCCCGATTACCTCATACGTGTCGTCTAGCATGTAGAACTCTATTTCCATCATTAGACCTCGACACTGATTATCAAGACGTTTTCAAACATGATAAACTTTAGTAGCGGTGTGTCACGGGGGGTAGGGTAGTCTGAACCTGAGGAGCGCTATGATTCCGCCGAAGCCCTCTAGCTCGGGGGCTATGTTTGAGTCCGGGGGTATAACGTATACTTCAGCCCCCTTCCTGAATGCGTTTACCACTACATTGTTAGCGTCTACAGGCCCCTCCCGCCCAGACCACAGCATGTTGCTTGAGACTAAGAGTACTCTAACAGCGTTGAACTCGACCGCCCTGGCGACACTATCCAAACCGTAGGCCACTTGCTCCGGGTCTCTTATAATAGTGTTCTTGAACTCCTCGAAGTACTTCAATGCGGCCGTCATGTTTAGCTCCCCTACAAGACTCTTCTCGCCCCCTCTCCTCAACAACTCGTCGACGCCCTTGCAACCCCCGTAAGAGGTGTTGTCGGTTAGCAAGGGCTTGTCGAAGCCTCTCCCCCTAATCTTGGCTGATACGTCGTCCTTCAGGTAGCCCGGCGAGCCGATTAAAACGCCGTCTACTCTAAGGCTCTCCGAGTACTCGATAACCTCATCTACAACCCGATCCAACAGCCTTCTAAGAGCCTCCTCGTACTCCTCCACAGCCCCCTTCCCCGGTAGGCCCGTGTAGTATTCTCTTAGTGTTTTAACACCCTGCTCGGTTACAAGGGCGAAGCAGACCTCCTCGTAGTCTAGTGCTACAGCTAGTATCCTCCTCTTCTTCGCGAAACCTTCGATAAGCCTCCTACTGAACTCGTCGAGCCTCTTTTCAACAAGTACTACAGTGTCGCCCGGCTTAATAGTCAGGGTATGGTGCTTTCCCACGACGCCGAATTTGTCCGGGCCCTCTACCACGATACCCTTAATCCTGAGCCTGTCTGTGAAAGCCTGGAACTCGATGTCTTTAACCCTGACTCTGAGAAGCATGGGGAACCTCCGGCTCTCGCCCCCTTCACCCGGCTTGACCTCCCTAGTAGTAGTTGCTTCAACCAGGTCTCCTTTCCTGATTATGTTCCTGAGAACCCAGAGGTCTTCCTCGTCTTCAACGAGGATCTTGTATATCCCTTTCTTCTCGTCTGATTCCAGTATCTTCAACTACCCGCACCTTAAACAAAGTTGTTCCCGGCGAGCAGTCTCCTCAAGTACTGGTTCCTGAGAGCCTCCTCGGATAAAGCCTCCTCCACGCTCGTGTTGGATGGGACATGTATCTTCAGGAAGACGCCTGTCCTACCGACCTCATCCCTCCTAGTCAACACTCTAACTCTCTCCAGGACTGTCTCCACGCTCACCCCTACAACCCGAGCCACATAGCTCTCGAAGCCTACTACAGGTGCCTCAAAATGTCCTCTGCTACTAGGCGTGATCAAGACGAGTTTCTTGTTTACACCGGGCTTCCTCAACCCCCTCTCAATTTCATCTAGCTCCAGCATCCCGCCGAACTTGTAGAACTCTAGTTCACGGGGCTTGGGCTTCACCAGGGGGTAGCTTACCACAACCCTCTCCTCGGGGTCTAGGGCGTAGTAGGCTTTAGGCGTGTTCTGGGGTGTAGCCATCACAATAGTCCTCGAGTACACTCTTAGACCAGAGTCCTCTAGAACTTGCTCTAGCTTGAATGAGGGTATTGTGTAGGGTATGAACACGTCTATATCACTCTTCTCATGCACATCCCCTCTCGCTATACTCCCGTGGACAACAGTGTTCAACCCCCTGACAGCTAGAGCTCTCATTATGTTCCTCGCCTTCTCTCTCAACTCGTTTAAGAGCCTCCAGTGCTCGGGCGTGTAGACTATTTCACGGAACTCAGGCTTCCTCTCAATTTTCTCCCTAACCATCCCGGATACACTTTTATTAACCATACTCATCTTACTAAACGGAGGTTTAAACTTATTGTGAAAAGCTAGAAGGGTTGCGTTTTGGAGAGCCCCCTGCTAGTATTAGGGGTAGTGCTAGCCGCGTGGGCCGTGTTAAATGCGGCATACACCTGCAGGAGGGATTTCTTCGATTCAAGGAACATACGTTTGCTCTACGGCCTGGTATTAGTCTACCGGGTGGGGAACGTCAAGGCTGCTGGAAGACTGTGGAAGGCGCTCACCATCCTCTTCGCGGCATCTTACGCTCTCTCGGTTGCGTGGTTTCTCATAGTCATGGTGGAGGGGGTGGCTGGCAAAATCCACGGCGGGGGAGGATTAAGGGTTCTGGTACCAGGGGTTGATATAACAGGGCTCGACCTAGCCTACTTCATAGTGGCTGTAGCCTTAGCCGCGGTATTACACGAGTTCTTCCACGGTAAGGCGGCTGTCGGCAACGGGGTAGGCGTTAAATCATTCGGGATAGCCCTAGCCTTCGTACTCCCCCTAGCCTTCACGGAGATAGATGAAAAAGACTTCGCTGGTTCAAGTAGGCGTGTTAAAATAGGTATACTGGCCGCCGGGGTCACAGCGAACCTGGCTCTAGGCCTACTAGGCCTGGTCTTCCTTAACACAGCGACCTCGCCGACTGGCATACTAGTGACGAACGTCGTGCCAGGTAGCCTGGCCTCCAAGGCTGGGGTCGAACCCTACAGTATTCTACTAAGCTTGAACGGCGTGGAGTTGAGGAGCGTCGATGATTTAAGGAGCGTGCTATCTAATACCTCCGCTACCTCCCTGAACCTGACTTTGCTGACGCCGGAGGGCTCCACGAGGAGTATTATCGTCGAGAGGAATACGACGGATAAGACTCTTGGAGTATACATTATGTCACCACCCGCGGGCTGGCTTGTAAGAATGGTTGGAGTCTACCTTGGAGCCCAGCTCGTCAAGGCGTTCTTCTGGCTCTACCTCGTCAACTTCAACCTCGCGATATTGAACGCGGCACCACTCTTCATCACGGATGGCGGCAGGATAGTATTCGAGCTTTTCGGGGAGAGATTTAAGAAGATGGCCCTAGCTGTGAACACTCTCTCCCTGGCAATATTGCTTCTAGCCCTGGCCCCCCTGCCTTGATTGTTTTTAAGGTTGGCTGACAAAATATAATAATGCCCACGGGCCGCGGGTAGGACCCTGCTCCGCAGGGTCAGATAACCGTTGGCCCCTGCACGGGCCCACCATCCCCCGCGCAGAGGGCTGTGACCCCCGCCCCATGGGGCTAGCGGAGGTGGAGCCCCTCTCGGAGGAGAGGGGTGAACCACCTTAGCCGGGGGAACCTGGCCAGGCCCGGAAGGGAGCAACCTAACCCTGGACGCTAGCGTTCATGGGTCAACGGGGTTGAGCCCAGCGTGGGATGGCTCTGGTGGAGCACCCGTGTAGGGTTCAACGGGGCCGGGCCCGTGGGCTCACATCAGCGGTATGATCTTCAAGCCTGAGCCTGTTAAAGGTACTAGAACGCTTTTACCCTGCAACCTAGTCTTAAGCCTCTCGAGTGCTGCGTAGGCTGCGGCGGAAGTCGGCTCGACTAGGAAGCCCTGGTCCACCAGCTTGAGCCACGCCTCCCTCACCTCCGTGTTGCCGACGAGATGCACATCCCCCTGGGACTCCCTGATCGCGTCGACTATCTCGGCCAGCCTCGGCGGGTTTGGAACCATGATCCCATCCGCCAGCCAGGACTCCTCCCCGGGTGTTTCAACGCCCTTCAAAGCCACGTTTACGGGTTGCACGCTGTAGCCTTGAACCCCTATTATCCTAGGCATCTTCGTCGTCAAACCCTGCTCTAGGAGCGTCTTAAACCCGTGGGCTAACCCTAGCAGTAGACCACCTGAGCCGACGGGGGCTATCACGTAGTCTGGTACACCAGCCTCCTCGAAAACCTCGAAGGCTATCGTAGCGGCGCCTATAACGTAGAAGTAGCTCCACGTGTGGGCGACGTAGTAGGCCTCCGGGTGGCTCCTTGAATACTCGACTACATCCACGCTCGCAGCACCCCTGCTCTCAGACTCGTGGAGTTCGGCGCCGAGGAATCTAAGTATCCTCTTCTTACCCTCCGGGGCTGTCCTCGGGATGAATAAGGCTGGCTTTAAGCCTAGAGCCCTTGAGTAAAGTGATATGGATATAGCAGTGTTACCCGAGGAGTCGTCTACCACTGTTGTATAACCTAGTTTCCTAGCGTAGGATAGGGAGAGGCTGGTGCCCCTGTCCTTGAAGCTCCCGCTGGGGTTCAAGTATTCTAGTTTAAACCACACTTCGACACCTTCTTCGCTAACCTTGACTAGCGGTGTCTCACCCTCACCCATGTACTTCAAGGGGGTGACAGGTAGGACACTCTTATACCTGGCTAAGCCCCTGCCCTTTGAGACCTCATACCTCCTACCCGTCGAGATTACCAGCGGGCTACCGCACTTAGGGCACTTCCAATAGTAGGATCTACCGAAATCCTCCGTGAAACCGCACTTCCGGCAAAACCAGTGGAAGGCCTGCTCCATGAACTACCCTTTACCCTTAATTCATTATCTCTTGGATTTAATAATATCCTATTTTAAATAGCTGTTTTAAGCTTTTCATTATCCAAAATTAGATTACAGTTATAAGCTTTCAGCATGAAATTAAAAACGGGTGGTATAGTGGGGAAGATAGTACTAGTTCTACACATTCTCCTAGTTATATCTATATTGACGTCAATACAACCAGTGGTTGTAAGTGAGGGTCAGCCGGTATACGTAGCGTTCATATGGCACTACCACCAGCCGTGGTACTACAGCCCTGATGGAACATACTTTGTCCTGCCATGGGTTAGGATGCACAGCGTTGGAAACTATTATAAGATGGCTTACATTCTATCCAAGTACCCTGATGTAAAAGTAACCTTCACTTTCTCGGGCTCACTACTATACCAGCTCGAAGACTACGTTTCAACAGGTAGAATGGATAGCTACCAGATACTGGCGTACAAGGTGGCTAACAACGAGAGTTTAACGGCTCAAGACATCTACAATATGATTAGAATACCAGGCGGCTTCTTCGACATAAACTGGAATAGGATTGTGAACGTTATACCGAGATTCACCGAGTTGAGGAATGCCGCTCAATCAGCCTTCCAGATATGTAGCGCCCAGCCGCTTACACAGCAGGAGTTCATCACCTGTGTCGCAAACCAGTTCACGCTCGGCAACTACTCGTCTCAGAGGATAATAGACCTGGCAGTCTTATTCAACTTGTTCTGGATAGACCCCCAGGTCGCTAGAGAGCAGTACCCGCAGGTATACGAGTTGATGCAGAGAGCCCAGTCCTCTGCTACACCAATGTTCACGAGGGATGATTTGAAGCTGGTTCTAAGCGTCCAGAAAGACATAATGTCCAAGATCACGGGTATATACAGGGACCTCGTTGCCAGAGGGCAGGTAGAGTTGATCCCAGTCCCCTACAGCCACCCGCTGGCCCCCTTGATAGCAGACTTCGGTTGGAGCAGCGACCTAGCGGCACATGTAGCCAGGAGCCTGGAGTTATTCAAGACGTACTTCAACTACACCCCCATAGGGGTTTGGCCCGCTGAGCAGGCTGTCAACGACTACGTCCTCCAGGCGTTCGCGGCCAGCAACCTCACCTGGACTGTGACAGACCAGTCTATTCTAGCCGCCACAGGTGTGGATGCTTCAAGCATAGACAACTATGGTGTACCATGGTACGCTGACTACAATGGCTCCAGGATATACGTGTTCTTCAGGAACACGGATATCAGCAACATGATCAGCTTCCAGTACAGCGGGTGGAACACCGACTCAGCTGTCAACGACCTCGTAAACAGGATCAAGTCTGCGGCTTCAACCGCTTCAGGGCCTAGGGTAATTGTGATAGCTTTGGACGGCGAGAACCCGTGGGAGAACTACGTTAACTTCGGGGACGATTTCCTCAACAAGCTGTACAGCACGCTGGAGCAGTTGCAGAGCCAGGGCGTCGTTAAGACTATAACCCCAGGCGAGTTCGTAAGGCTATTCCCCAATACTGCTAGGGAGTTGCCGTTGAAGCAGTACCAGTACTTCGACCTGGCCGGGAGGGATATATCGGATATACCCCCGGACAGCTACGGCGACGGGTACTCGATGCTGCCCACTAAGACTGTCACTGGGAGGATACCCGAGGGCTCATGGGGCGGGAACCTAGCTATGTGGATTGGGGATAGGCAGGAGAACGTTGCATGGATGTGGCTTGCGAAGGCTAGGAGCGACATCTTATCCAAGCTCGGGGTCTCAAGCCTCGTGGACGCTATGAGCGTCAACAAGAACGTCGTAGAGTACCTTCTGAGAGCCGAGGCGAGCGATTGGTGGTGGTGGTATGGCGGCGAGACAGGTTCACCCCAAACCTTCGACCCCATATTCAAAGGCTTCCTGAGGCAGGCCTACCTGCTAGCAGGCTTAACGCCTCCAGCATACCTTAATGTGACAGCTTACCCGGATGGGCAGCCCGTGGGGTACCTCAACCCCAATGTGCCTAAACCCGTTTCAGGCAGCGTCCTCAACAACAAGCTAGCAGACTGGAGTAGTCTGGCATCGAACGGCACGGGGCTGGTGATGCCCGTTGAGCCGAGGGTTGTAGACTACGCCTACGTGGCTGTCGACGCCAACAACCTCTATCTCGCAGCACACTTCACGCCATCCAGCACAGGCGGGTCAGCTATCTTCTACATGCCCTCCCCGAAAGTCAGCTTATCACCATACAACCCGGGCTACAACGTCTACCCGGAGAACAGTACAGCAGACCTGGGTGTCTACTTGGTCTACGCTGTTAGAGTAGACCAGGCGACGGGGCAGGCCACTGTATTAAAGGCTGACGGTAAGGGTGGCTGGGTTATGTTGGGTAGTGCCTCCAGTAACATTGTCCAGGACAATGGTACACTAGTAAACATTGTTGTACCGTGGAGTATACTCAACTTCACGCAGGGCGATAAAGTCTACATCACAGTAGCATCTTACTCGGGAGGGCAGTTAGTGGGCTCTGCTACGAGGCTCGGACTAGTATACCTGATTCAAGTCCCTAGAGGCGGTGTCGGGGGTACCGTCGTCTTCGACATGAAGGATCCTGTGGGAGACGACGACGGGCCCGGCGGCTACGTCTACCCGAAGGCAAACGTGTTTGTTAAGGGGGTCTTCGACCTAACCGAGTTCAAGGTCGTCGACGCCGGCGATAAACTGGTGTTCATAGTCACCCTGACCAACCTGGGCGGCAATCCTTGGAGCGGGCCTAACGGCTGGAGCCTCCAGTACGTGCACATATACATACACACGACTATGACCGGCGGTAGAACCGACACATACGGTTTGAACGTCAACTTATCCGCCGACAGCACTTGGCATATAGCCCTCCTGCTAGCCCCGGGATGGGGCACGGATCCTGTGCCCAAGGGTGAGAGGGCGGCGTTATACTACTACAACGACACCGTCGTAGTCCAGGATACAGGCGGGTTCAGAGTCTACGCTGACCCCACATCCAACTCTATTATAGCAGAGGTGCCTAAGAGCATGCTATTCGACTTATCCAACATCAAC
>WYEB01000609.1_pt1 | contig 12283 bp, 16 predicted proteins | sample 6343061 | NCBI WGS metagenome assembly WYEB01 (sample SAMN13812332, study PRJNA600296) | hot springs metagenome | biome: ENVO:00000051; feature: ENVO:00002007; isolation source: sediment sample from Evening Primrose shelf | place: USA: Yellowstone National Park, Evening Primrose Hot Spring ... | reverse complement strand
AACGATGACCAGCGCGTCTGCGTCTTTGGCGGCCTCTTCCAGCGTTTTGGCAGGCCGTGCGCCAAAGGTCTCTGGAGTGTATGGGTCGTAGACCACGACGTCTGCCCCTTTCTCGAGGAGCTTCTGGACGACGTACTTGGCCGGGCTTTCTCTTGTGTCGTCTACTCCGCCCTTATAGGCTGCGCCCAACACGGCGATCTTTGCCCCTATGACCGAGAGGCCGGCATCTGCCAGAGCCTTCTCTACGATGTTTACTGTGTGTATCGGCATGTAGTCGTTGATTCTTCTAGCGCTTCTTATCAACTCGGTGCCCCAGAAATCTGGCGCGGTTGAGGCGAGCATGTAGGGGTCTTTCGTGAGGCAGGGCCCGCCGACGCCTGCTCCGGGCATGTGGATGTTGACGCGGGGGTGGGTGTTGGCGAGCCTTATGGCCTCGTAGACGTCGATCCCCAGCTTCTCCGCCATCAACGCGAGGAGGTTGGCGAGGGCTATGTTGAGGTCCCGGTAGGTGTTCTCTGCAAGCTTTACGAACTCTGCCGTGGTGGCGTCTGTGGGTTGTAGGTGGGGGTTCACCTTGCTGTAGAGCTGGATGGCTTTTTCTGTGGATCTCGGGTCTGCCCCTCCCACCACCCTGGGGGCGTTGAGGAGCTCCTCCACGGCTTTGCTTGGGGCTATCCTCTCGGGGACATGTGCTAGGTAGATGTCTTGGCCAACCTTCATGCCTGTCTCCTCCAGCATGGGCTTTGCTATGCCAACTGTGGTGCCTGGCGGAATTGTGGACTCTATGACGATTAGCAGATCTCTGTGAATGCCCTTCCTTACGGCGTCCAGCGCCTCGCGTAGATAGGTGAGGTCCGCCACGCCGTTTTTAACCGGCGTCGGCACTGCGATTATTACAGCGTCCGACTGCCTCACGGCGGTTACCGCGTCTGTGGTTGCGCTGAGCAGACCCCTAGCTACTGAGTCTCTGAGCATTTCGTTGAGGTAGGGCTCGCGGATGTAGCTACGGCCGGCGTTTACAGCCTCGACCTTCTTGGCGTCTATGTCGACACCAATTACCCGGTAGCCCTTCTGTGCAAATACAACGGCGGTCGGCAATCCAATGTAACCTAGGCCGATTACCGCTATGGTGTGCATAGGGAGCTTACAATGTTGCCTTAAATTTTTTAAGGGTTAACATTTTAATGGAGTCTACAAGTCTGTGGAGGCGTAGATGTAGAGCCTTGTTGGCGACCTTGTGATTATGTCTTAGTAGCAGAGTGTCGTGGAGTCGACTGGTGTGAGGTCGGCTAGATGTTTTTTACAAGGTCCGTGATGCTAATAGGGGGACACAGACGTTAAATTGTGTCAGAACTTGTCAATTCGGCGAGACGTTAAGGGTGAGTGTGTTGGGCATTTGCCCGAAGCCGGCTACATCTTACCGTAACATGGTCTGATATAGGGCTTTGCCTGAATTTCTAGGTTAGGAGATGTGGGTAAGGGTTCAGTTTATGGAGGAGTTTGAAGTTATGGCTGATTCAGTTTTGTGAGTGAGGTGGAACACAAAATGTTTAAGTAATAGTAAGATTTAATATAGTTGTCATAAAAATATTGATATGCAAGGTTCCAAGTTTATAAATGGGGGCGTAGTAATGCTGGTCGCGATGCTGTTGGATGTGTTGGTTTTTGGTCAGGAGGTTGACAATGCGGGTATTAGGCAACCGGAGTCTTCTCCGTCTCCGCCTGCGGGTCTGTGTTTGTGGGTAATCTGTCGGCTGGTGGGGAGAGGTTTAGTGTGGTTACTGTTGTGTTTAATAGGGGGGTTCCGGATTCTGTGGTTGAGCAGGTGTATAACGAGATGTGGCGGTTACATAGCGGCGAGCGGCTTGTAGCGGCGGCTGGGGGGGTGTCAGGTGCAGGTAAGGGAGGTTAAGGTGTCTGAGCTGGTGCGTGACGCGCAGGGTAGGTACATGTTTAGGGTGGCGGATTCCCCCGACGCCGTTAAGAAGGCGTTGAGCAGATACTCGGTCTACGTCGAGGCGGTGCTGGCGAAGCCTGCTCCGAGGCCTTTCTATAAGTTGCCGGATGGCGTGGACGGCAGAGGCATCATTGCGCCTTCTAATGCCATTATTAGGGATCTGATTGGCGATTCGCAGGTTGAGCGTGTGTACGGCGTAAATGGGAGCGGCGTCAACATAGCCGTAGTCTACACGGGCGTTGACTACGGCCGTCCCGATTTGACCACTGCTTTGAGGTACTGGTCCGGCACGCACAAGGGCGACAGAATTAGGGAGCCCTTGGTGTTTGACGCTGATCAGTCGCAGGTCTTGTTGCTTCAGCCGGTCAGCGCGGTGAATTCTACATATATATACGTCGGTGGTAGGTACTACTTGACGCTTGTGCCTTGGTCCGTCTACATTTATCTGCCTTGTGACTACTACAGAATTCCGTCCTATGTATTCTCATTGATTCAGGTAGGCGGTGAGTTGAGGTTTGGAGTTACCTAATATGCTGAGCACATACTCTACTGCCGTTGTTGTTGGAGTTTTATTAATAAGACCACCTGGCTGGGACCACTTCGGGCGTGCCATAATCGATGCGAATGCGAACTACCGCTTGGATCACGAAATAATTCCATCTGTTGACCCGTACGCAAGAGGTAGCGTTTTGAGATATGAGGCAAACAGGTTCATCGCTCCTGACTACAACAGGTATGGGTTCCCGGATGTGTCGCTGGGCGTTGCTGGTGGGTTCTTCTATGACTTCTTCTAGTACTTTAGCTAACCTGCGGAGATTCATCCTGGGTAGGATAGGCGGGGGAGGTGGCTGAGTATATTCTATGAATTCGACGGTCACGGCACGGCGAGTGCGTCGGCGGCTGGCAGGTGAGCAATGGGGGATGAGGTCCAGCATGGCGTGGTTAGGCCGAGAGGAATAGCGCCGGGCGCCGGCGTGTTGGGGGTAAAGGCTCTGTGGGTGGGGAAAGTGGAGGTTAGCATGTTGTGGGCGGCTGGTTTCGACGTGGATGCGGCGACGGGTCAGTTCTACTTCACGGGGTCTAGGAGGGCCGACGCTATCAGCAACAGCTGGGGGATCTCCTACTTCGCTTACGACGTGGGCGCGTACGGCGCCGATTTTGAGTCTGCCTTCGTGGCTGGTTTGTCGCCTCCGGGCTTCCTCAACCCGAGGTATCCCGGCATATTGATCGTGCAGGCGGGCGGCAACGGCGGACCTGGCTACGGCACCATCACTGGCCCCGGCGCGGCGCCGGGCGTGGTGACTGTGGGCTCCTCGACATCGACCCACTTCGCGTATGTGTATACCTTGATGGGCATGACTGTATTAGCCTCGGGCGGCGGCTGGACCAGCGATGAGATCATCAGCTGGTCTCTTAGGGGGCCGGCACCGCTTGGCTACATAAAGCCTGATGTGGTTAACGTCGGAGCCTTCGGCTTCACGGCGGCGCCTGTTGCGTTGAACTATACGTCGTTTGGCGGAACTAGCTACGCGACGCCGTTGACGGCGGGCGTTGCGGCTTTGGTGCTTCAGGTGCTGGGGGGTGCCGCCGATCCGGCTCTGGTGAAGACGGTTCTGCAGTCTTCCGCGGTGCCGCTGAGGTATGACGGGGCTTCGCAGGGCTTTGGGCGTGTGGATGCCTTTAGGGCTGTGTCTCTTGCGCGTCTACTGGCTGGGCGGACGGCGGCGCAGTATGAGCTGGTTGTGCAGAGTAACTCGCTGTGGAGCGCGTATGCCTCGAAGTGCGGCTTTCTGCGGCGATGGCAGTGGTGTGACAACATAAGGGCTCATATGCTGTGGTGGGCTGGCACAGATCTCCAGCCTCGTTTCTGCTCCTTACATGTCGGCGTCTCTTCGCGTGTCGACGGCGTGTTGTTCTTCGGCGATGTGCCGCAGGGCGGGAGCAGGTCTATTACGTTTACCGTCAGGAACCCCACCAACAAGACGGTGTCTGTGTCGGCGTCTCCGCGGCAGTTTGCGGTGGATAAAACGCTGATGCTTACGCGGAGCTTGTCGCTTGCGCCGGTCGCTCCTAACAACAGGGCTTACTGGGTGTTTACGTTGGCGAACTTGACCGCCGACGCTTAGATTTATGGATGTGGTGGCTACAATTCCGTATAGCTGGTTCGATGCGGATAATGACTACATCTTGGATGTCAGGTTGCGTGTGTGGATCCACATATGGAGGGCTGATGTCAACGGCAACGGGAGGCCTGACCCCGACGAGATGATGCTTGTGAACTACGGCTACAACTGGGCTAACTGGAACCTTGCCACCATGGCTACTCCCACGATTAAGCTCGGAAGCTACAGGGGTATTGTGGTGAGCGTTGATCTTGTGCGTGGTCCAGATGCGCCGTCTTATGTACCGCCTGTGCCTGTGACGGTGGCTGTGACTTATGTAGATACTGCCGGCGATCCGTGGGTTTCGGTGTCGCCTTTTTCCGCAACTATTCCGCCTGGCGGCAACGCCACGTTTACGCTTACTGTAAGGCCACCCGCCAACGCGATTCCCACTACCTACATCGGCGAGGTGGTGGTTACGAACAACGTAACTGGGATTGGCATGCATGTGCCGTATTCCTTCAACGTATATGCCACTGTTGGCTCTTCGTTTGTGAACTTGACTGCTGGCGTTAGCAGGTGGTGGCCTGATGCGCTGTTGATTAGGGGCGCCACCGACTGGGCGTGGAGGTTTGAGTCCGGGGACTGAAGGCTGTTCCATATCGCGTCGGGTGCTTCCAACGGCTTTGCGTTTGAGGTGCAGTCTGGCTGGAGGCTACCCGACACGTCGTTGATAGGGTTCGCCATTGGTCCTGATGGGCAGTTTGCCGGGGCGTACTTCGGCCAGGACGCTTCGTGGTTTAGGTTTTTGGGAGGTGGTGGATTTGTGTGGGTCAACACCGGCGCTGGCTCCGTAGATAACGCAAGGCGGGTGATGTGGTTCCGTCGGTTCTACGGGCACGTCTGAGCCTATTTATGTGCAGGCGCAGTTGTTGACGGCGGCGCAGAAGCTTCCGGCGCAGGTGATTGGTGGTGGGACGAACAATGTGAGGTTTAGCCTGCCATATATTGTGCGTTATCTGAACACATACGTAGTTAGGCCGCGGACGCCTTGGCTGGACTTTGACCAGAGGTATACGTCGGGTTCTTACTATGCATCGCCATCATCGGTCGTCGGCCTGTACCTGGCTGGGACGCCGTTTAGGTTCTCGGTATAAGTTGCTAATTTCGGCAACCTGGGCAGAAGTTCGATGTCTCTGCGTTATTCTGAGCTGACTTGCCGTCGTTGCTTGTGGTGTTTAGGAGTGGCAACAGCTATAAAAGGCATACATCGTGGTGTCCGTTTGAGGACCGGACCCGAGTAGTGAGATAATTTTTTATTTACAAAAAATTTAAAACAGTTTTGTGTATATCATGAATAAGTTGTTTAGGTTGAAGGTGTTGTTGATAGTTCTGTTAATTATAGCGGGGGTTAAGGCAAGTTCATTGGATTCTGTAATGGGTGGCTGGTCGTTTGGGTTTAGGGGGTTTGTTCCTCCGCATGGGTGTGAGTTGTATGTTGGTGGTCACAGTCGTGGAGTTGTGCATCGCTATAATGGGAGTGGGTGGGAGCCGATTTCTCCAGTGTTGGGGTATGCGGTGATGGATTTGGTGGTGTATAATGGGCGTCTTTATCTGGCTGTGGCGACCGGTTTCGGTGGTTATGGTGGGGTGGGGAGGGTTTATATGTACGAAGGCGAGAGTAGGTGGACATTGGTGGGGGATGGTTTGGATCGTGGGGCTTTAGCCTTGGCTGTTTATAGTGGTGAATTATATGCGGGCACTGGGCGCAGCGTATAAATATACGCCTGGGTCTTCAAACGTCGGTATTACGAACTGGATGCGGGTTGTGAATGATCCATGGGATAGGGCGAGGGAGTTGTTTGTGTCGCGTGGTTTTCTTTTGATTGGCGATTCTCTTTATGACCGCATTGGGCGGTGGGACGGCAGAAGGTTTTATGACGACATGGATGCGGGTGGGTCTTGCATCTACGACTTTGCGGAGTTTGGGGAGTATGTTTACACGGTTGCTTACGCTGGTGCGCTTTATCGGTCCCGGGATGGTATTAGATGGGAGCGGGTTTTGGGTTACTACGGGGGTGGGAATATGTGGTCTTTGGCGGTATATAAGGGCAGGTTATTTACGGGGTATAACAACGGTGAGTTGAGGGCGTGGAACGGTACTGGCGATCCGGGAGGTGTGCTTGTCTTTAGGGTGCCCAATGCGATTTTTAGCGTGGCTACCGACGGTGTTTGTCTGTATTTTGGGACTTGTGGCGATGCTGTGGGGTATGGGGCTCGTTCATCGGGTATCGCTGATGTGCACGTCTATGACGGAAATAATGTGTTTCTCATCTCGTTGGGAATTCGGAACTGGTGTCCAAAAGATATTAGTAGCGTGTCCGTTTCTCCGCGCCAGCAAGTAATTAAATGCTAATTTTTCTTAGTTTGTTGTCTTGACGTATTATAGAGAAACAGCTAGAGCTAAAAGTAAACTAGCGGAGTGTGTTTATGTATGTACTTACGCACACTCTACAGAGAGACGTGAAAACCAGCCCAAGCGAGCCAAGGGTCTACGGCACCTACCCCTAGGCGTTTACACAGTTCCTATATCCTTTCGGCTAAGTGCTTTAAAGAGGTTGCCTTAATCTAGATTTTAGGTCCCACACGTCGTCGTTTAGATCAATACAAGCAAAGCCAGATCCCTACTAGAGAAACACGGCGCCCTCCTCGCGAGAGGTCCATACTGTTGCACGTCGTTGACCATCAAGTCTGTTAAGTCGCCTAGGTCTCCGTCTCTAAAACGGCTTGGTGATCTTTTGACCCAAGTCCAGTGTCTATGCGGCGAAACAACAGCAGACTCCCTTACCAGCTGACCTAGGCGATGCCCCTTCGAACGCCGTTGTACCTCGTTGACTTGTCAAGTTGACGTGCTAGGCGGTGACATCTAAAGAGCTCAATCTCTGTGTGAGGAGATCCATTGGCTTACTTAGCCACGGGGGTGTCCTGTGGGTTATGTTGACGATGGCTTTTCTGATTTCAGCGCTGTATCTAACGCTATATCTAGCGGCTGTGTTCATTAAACAGACTGAACAGCTCGTCGTTTTGGCGTTAACAGATGGGATATGTAAAAAGGAGAACCTAAGGCTTAATTATAAGGTGAGAGAGGTGGGTAACTACTGCCTAGTGGTGAGAGCTATTCAGGTTGATCATAAAAAATCTTAATTCATTTTAGAGTCATATTGTTGGCCTGTATTTACAATTACATGCTTAAAGAATCGAGAAAAAAGCTTGATATACCTGAGCCGGATTATTTCTTGGGTATCGGTAGTGGCTCGCACGGGTATCAGGTTGGCGAGATTATTAGGCGTGCTGAGGAGGTGCTTCTCAGGAAGAGGCCGGATCTTGTCGTGGTTTACGGTGATACTAATTTCAACTTTGGGTGGCGCCTTGGCGGCTGTTAAGGCTGGTTTTAGGGTTGTGCAAGTGAAGGCTAGTTCAAGGGCTTTTGGTGTGTCGATGCCGGAGGAAAGAAATAGGAGGGTTGCGGATCACACCTCTGACCTCCTATTTGCCCCTACGCCTAGCGCTGTGAGGAATCTTCAGGAGGAGCGAGTTCTAGGCAGGATCTTCTTAACTGGAGACCTCCACGTAGCTACGTTGAAGAGGTGGCTTCCTATCGCGGAGGAGAGGTCTAGGGTGCTGGAGAGGCTTGGGCTTGGTGGCGTCCGGTATGCCGTGGTGACTCTCCACAGAGCGGAGAATGTTGATAATGTAGAGAGGTTGAGGAAGTTGTTGTTTCTGGTAAGAAGCTTGGCGGAGTATCTGCCGGTGGTGTTCCCGACGCATCCGAGGACGCTGAGAAGAGTTCAAGAGGCGGGGTTGCAACATCTCCTGTCTTTATACGGCGTTGTTGTAACGAATCTGCTTGGTTATATAGATTTCGTTAAGTTGCTTAATCATTCAGAAATGGTGTTGACTGATTCCGGCGGTGTTCAGCGTGAGGCTTATCTACTGCGTAGGCCGGTTGTGGTGTTGAGGAGGACCACTGAGTGGGTTGAGCTGGTTGAGACTGGTATGGCTGTTTTATGCGATATTGAAGACATGGAGATGGACATTAGTAAAATAGTTGAGTGGAGACCGGAGCGCTACGTTGAGGGGTTGTTAGGCGATGAAAACGCGCCTCAACGAATAGCAGAGATTATAAGTTCGGTTTTACAAGTTTATAGGATGGTTGGGGGTGTGTCGATAATATGCGTATTTCCTCCACGGCAGTCCTTTGGGCGTGCTACAGGGCGGCTCATAGCTGACATTAGCAGATTTCGTGGTGAATTGGGTTTCGAGGTGACTAGTGTGAGGGGGTTGCGTGATTTTGCGGCGGCATTGCTGAGGGGGAGGGTTGTGGTTGTTTTGTACCATGGTTTTCTGAGTCCGGTGGCTAGGTCGTTTCTAGAGTTATTGTATAAGCTTCTTTATCTTTTTGTGTATCTGCTTTTTGCTGTTGTGCTTAGGAGGAGGTTTATTCTGTATGTGTACGACTTACCTATAGAGCAAAACCTTGCGGTGTGGGGGAGAGTTCCGCATGTTGGCTTGTCTAGGTTTTTTGAGAGGTTGTTTCTTAGGTTCGCGTCTGCTCTTCTTGTTTTTAATCGGCTAAATGTGGTTTATCCTTCAAAGTTATATGGTTTGGATCGAAGGAAGTTTTTCTTGTTTGAGGTCCTGGGTTACGGTGTTGATATTTCACGTGAGGTTGAGGTCGGTAGAGGGCTTAGCTCGTTTTTATGTTATCTACGCGGCTAACTTCAACCCGGTGGTGCGTAACTTATTCTCGGATTTTGTGAAGAGTTGCAGGTCCGATTTAGTCAAGTTTTTGCAGTTGGGAGGGGGCCGAGTCCTTGGAGGTGACTTTGGGGAAGTTGCCTGAGGTTGATAGTGCTTATTTGGCTGTGGTTTACCGCTATTTTCATTTTGGGTTGGTTTTGAAGTGGACTTGGTATAACGAGTTTGGGACTACGTCTGAATTGGCCAGCTATGTTCATGTAGGTCTGCCTGTTGTTGTACCTGAAGAGTTCAGGTATTTGTGCAGTTTTGTAAATAGATTTGGTGTCGGCTTGTGTTTTGAAGATTGTAAAGACCTGGCTGAGTGGCTGAGGGGTTTGCGCCCTGAGAAGTATGGGAGGCGGGTGGCCGGAGAAGATGTCCGGCAGGCTCGTGCCTGTTATCTATTCCCTAGTCGCGGAGCCCCCGGCCATCCAGAGGACGAAGGAGCTCAAGGTGTGGCTTATCGAAAGCAGGAGGGAAGTCGTGGCGCTGGAGGAGGCGCTGGGGATGGACAACAAGCAGGAGGAGAGACGACGCTGGCGGCCTTGAGTCCTCAGCACATCCGCCGGCCCATCAGCGTAACCAATATATACTTCCATCAAACTTCCGTCATGTCTCTTGCAAGAGCCGCGACTATGGAATTAAATCGCACCGACGAAAAGCGTATATGCGTAATAGGACCACCACCAAGTGAGAGAGGGGGTGTTGCACGATCTACATTAATAATTATATATATGTTTAGAAAAATTCTTGGATATAATACAATTTTTCTTCCAATAGGTTTATTAGAAATTCTAAGAGATAATATAGCTTTAAAGCTTTTCCGATTATGTAACGTGATACACTTACAATATCCTACGATATCTCTGTTGTTGCTACTATTTACCACAGCTAGAAGACCAAAAATAATGTTGACTTTACGTGGTTGGGTGATCAAGGAGATGCTTATCTATTTTAGATCCGATAAAAAAACGTTTAGAAGATTTTTCAAATTAGTATATTTTATGGTCCTATGGAACCTCTATAGATACCTTCTAAGTAGATCAGTAATTGATTATATAACCTCTGTATCAAGGATTACGGCACATGAAAACGGCATTTACGATGCAATTATAGTTCCTAACCCAACTTTATGCAGATCGCTTGATGATCCTTGTAAAGATTATTCTATGAGTCATAATCATAACTTTCGTATCGTGACCTACGTGAGTATAGGCGGTGGGAAGATTGATAGTATACCGACAGCTGTAGCTATTGTAAATCACCTTAATAAGCTTCTTAAGCAATATAATTTACAAATTTCTGCTGTTCTCGAAATTTACGGTAAGGATATACCAGATAATATTATACAGATGATTTCGCGTTTACCTTTTGTCAAATATATGGGATATGTTTCAGATTTTAAAGATAGGATAAGGGGGGCCGATCTATTTCTTATGGCATACACTTTTCCTGAACTGGGCCATGCAACAATTGAAGCTGTGTGTAGTGGCGTGACGCTTGCAAAACTTACTGCAGACCCAGCCGAAGAAGAGATCGTTGACGGCTTTAATGGTATCCTTGCAACTTCACCACATGAACTGGTTATGAAAATATATAATTATCTATTGAAAAGAGATGAACAAAAATGCTATATTGCAAAAAATGCTATTTCAACAATTTTAAGGAAAAGAGATCCCCAATTAATCTCTCTGTACTGGAGATATTTACTCGAGAGTCTGCTCGGACATGAGCGCCAGAAGCATTATGGTTGTCGCTGGGGCTAGGCATGGGGCGATTAAGCTTGCTTCTGTGTTTTGGTGGCTTGAGAGGTTTGGTGTGAATTACGTCTTCGTGTGGAGCGGCCAGCACTATGACTACGAGATGAGCAGAGTTTTCTTCGAGCAACTGAGACTCCCGGAGCCGGCGGTGGATTTAGATGTTCGAAGCGGTACTCACGCAGAGCATACCGCCAAGATAATGATGGGGCTTGAAGAAGCAGTTGACAAGTACAAGCTGACAGTAGTAGTTACGCAAGGCGATACCAACACCGTAGTTGCCGCCGCCTTAACTGCGGCTAAAAAGCAGGTGCCCTTTGCCCATGTTGAGACGGGGCTGATGAACTGGGACCGCACAATGCCGGAGGAAATAAACCGAATAGTTGCAGATGCCGTTGCTCATCTCTGTTTCGCGCCCACAGCCCTCGCCGCCACAAACCTAATGCACGAGGGGGTGCCGACCTCCCGAATACACATCACAGGAAACACGATCGTAGATGTGGTACATAGCTACAAAGACATAGCCAGCGAGGAGGGCGAAAAAATGCTGAAAGAACTAGGCCTGCAACCACATAGCTACGTACTTGTGACAATACACCGGCAGGAAAACACAGACAACCCAGAGCGTCTCCAAAGCTTGGTAAATGCCTTGGCGAAGATTTTTCGCCGTATTCCGGTGGTCTTCCCGGCGCATCCACACACGGAAGCCGGCTACGTTGCCTAGGCCTGCTGGAGAGTCTCTGAAAGAACACAACTGCCCTCCACCACACTGGGGGCGTTGAGGAGCTCCTCCACGGCTTTGCCTGGGGCTATCCCCTCGGGGGCATGTGCTAGGGAGATCTGTTAGGCATCTCGGGGCTAAGGAGGAGGCTTTGGAGGTGTTTTGAGGTGTATCGCCTTGTATCTCGGCCTCTCCCCAGGCTTTGTGGGGTCTGTGAGGCCGACGTCCGGCGGGGGTTGGAGCTGGACGGCGACCTGGGGTGCTTCGGCTGGGGGTGGACGCCCGGGGCTTTGTGGAGGATCTCCCGGCGTCTTTTAGGCGAGCCCTCTTCGAGGAGCTGGTGGCTGGGGGCGACGCGGAGGCAGCGGTTTTGGCGGCGTTGGAGCGCGCGCCGGAGGACGAAGAGGTGCCGCCGCCGTAGTATGTTGTTTTTTGTGGTGGGGTTTTTGGTGGGGTTTGTGGGGCCTTTGGCCGGGGTCGGCGGCGGCGTGCTTTTTACGCCTCTCGCCGTGGGGCTTCTCGGCGTGGATGTTAACTTGGCGAGGGCTGGGGGGCTCCTCGTGGCGGCGTCTTCTGTGGCTGGGTCTCTCCAGGCGGGGGGTTGCGAATCTTAGGCTTGTGGCTTATGCGGGGGCGGCTGTGTCGTTGGGTGCGTTTCTGGGGGCCCGCCTCGGCTTGTTTCTGGCGGGGGTTGAGGGGGGCAGGGGGGCTGTGGAGGTGGGGCTGGGGGTTCTCCTCCTCTTGGTGGTTTTTGTCTTGTTGGGTAGGAGGGTGGAGTGGCCTCCGCGGCGTGTCGACAGGCTCGCCGTCCGGCTTGGGTTTGTGGAGGAGTAGGAGTCGTTGGGGTCTGTGGTGAGGTACGGCGCTGGGCGGACGGCGTGGGGGCTGGCGGCTGTGTTTGTGGTTGGGCTTGTGAGCGGCGTCTTTGGGGTGGGGGGCGGCTGGG
>WYEB01000607.1_pt1 | contig 12340 bp, 20 predicted proteins | sample 6343061 | NCBI WGS metagenome assembly WYEB01 (sample SAMN13812332, study PRJNA600296) | hot springs metagenome | biome: ENVO:00000051; feature: ENVO:00002007; isolation source: sediment sample from Evening Primrose shelf | place: USA: Yellowstone National Park, Evening Primrose Hot Spring ... | reverse complement strand
ATATGGTAATATTTAAATATTGAAGTTAAAATAAATATAACTCCTGCAAGAATTATAATAAATATTGGAAGGTAATAACCTATAAATAGCATAAAATCATCAAAAATCTTTCCTCTCATTTTATTAGATTTGGAATTGATTGATTTGTAATATTATTAAAGCTATTATTAATGAAATTGAATGATTGATTTGATGCTGTATTTCCGCCTAAAAATATTTTATATCCAAAAAAAACTGCTAAAACTAAAATAACTAATGCAATAACTATAATTATTACCATATCTATTGCTATACTATTTTTCATATATATCTAAAAAATTTCATCAATTATAAATTTTATTCAAAAACTTTCTTTTTATAATAATATAAAATTATCCCAAAATTGATAATCAATATCCCATCAGCTATAGAACAATATAAACATATTGAATGAATTAAAAATAACATTACATATAATGAAAATATTACAAAAAATATACCAATTAATCTATAAAATAAATTATAAATTATCTTCAATATTTTCTTATATAATAATAATATTAGAAATATATCAATTATAAAATATGCAATTACATATATTCCCAAAGGTATTCCAAACAATTTTGAATATGGACTTTCCAATACATTTTCACAATTTATTGGGGTATTATTAATAGAACAAAATAATGGTAATGAATTATTTATTAAAACAACATATTCTAAATAAATATATATAATTAAACCTATTATTGAGAATATTGTTAATAATAATAACCTTTTATCAAATTTTAAGTCCATAAGTATAAATAAAACACAATATTTATAAATTTTTGAATAAATAAACAAAAATGAAAGAAGATTATTATTTATCATTTGAAAAAGAAAAGATCAATGAAAAAATAAAATTGGAAAATGAAGAACCATTATTTATTATTAATTATAATCCTCCAATATATTCATTAAGATATACATTTCCATTATATTTAATTTTCTCCATATATTTTGTTACATTTTCTTTTTCAGAATATTATAACCCAAACATATTATCTTTGGTTTTATTATTTTTTATTACTTCAATTTTATATTATATTGCATTGAAATATTATGAAAAGGCAAAGAACTATTATATAATATTTACAAATAAGAGATTAATATTAATTGAAAATGAAAATATAAGATCGATAGAAAATTCATATATAAATAATATAGAAATATATCAGAGTTTATATGAGAAAATTAAAAAATTATATACAATAAAAATTTATACCCATACATTTTTATTAAATAAAAGTGTAAGTTTAACAATTGAATTACCATTACTTAAGAAGGAAGATATGATAAAAATAAGGGAGATTATTTTAAATAATATACCTAAGAAACCTGAGGAGGCGAAACCTGTTCCTTAAATTTTTCTAAATGTGCTGGATGAACAATTATGATTTTTTCTTTTCCTTTATCATTTACTAAAACTTCATAACATTTTCCCCTCTTTCCCAAGATCTTTCCAACCATTCCATGATATTTTGGATGAGGCATTGTTTTATTATATGATGGATCAATCTTTATTACAACTTTATCATCTATATTGAATTCTTGTAATATTTTCCTTATCTTTATTTTACCATGTTCCCTTACATGCAATGATAACTTATCCCTTGTTTTTCTTCTCAACCCCTTTCCCTTTCTTGCAGTCATTAAATTAAAAGTTCATGATATATTTTTAAATAATATTTAAAAAGATATATAAATGGAAGTACTGAATAAAAAGATTATAACACCTGCAAATGTTAAAAATATATTACTAAAAAATAAAGAGAAGAGAAATTTATTATATGTAGAGGAAAGAACATTGAAATTCCTTAATGATACATATAAATTGGATGAAAATGAAGAAAAAGAAATATTGGAAGAATTAAAGGATATAAATTTACCGGATGAGGTAAAAATACAAATATTGGAATTTTTGCCAAAAAATGAAGAAGAATTAAGAACAGTACTATATACACATTCTATAAGCAAACAAGATATGGAAAAAATATTAAATGTAATAAAGAAATATGGATAGAAGGGAAGATTATGCAATTGTAATATATTATTTACCAGGCGGGGATCCAACGAAAAATATAAAAGAGCCAGTAGTATATACTGTAGGAAGAGATTATTTTACATTATTATTATTAACATTAAAACCAGGTGTTACAGTGAACTTATTTGAAGAATTATATATTGGAAATAAACAAAGGGATAAGGTAAGATCTATACTAAAAAGATTATCATTTGATGAATTACCAGAAATTGCAAAGGCAAATTTAGAAAAAGCAATAAAGGATTTAATAATAAAAAATGAGAAAAAATTTGTAGAATTCTTTAATAAAGCTGGTCCATTAAATATTAGAGTTCATACATTAGAATTATTACCAGATATTGGAAAAGTAACTGTACAAAAAATTATTGAAGAAAGACAGAAAAAGCCATTTGAATCATTTAAAGATATTGAGGAAAGAGTAAAAGGTATTAAAAATATACAAAATATAATTTATGAAAGAATAATTAGGGAATTATCTGGAAAAGAAAAGACAAAATTATTCACTATCTAACTTTATATTATTTAACCTTGCTTTTATCTTTAAATATTTTTCATAATTTGTTAGTTCAATATTACTTTTTTCTTTTATATTAACTAATAATAATTGTTTCATAAATTTCTTCCATTTTCTTTTATTCATTGTAACATTTCTTAAATGGGATTTCATTAAATGTCTACTATATTTCTTACTATTTACAAATACATGACCACATAATGGACATTTATATATTTCCCTTCCATTTCTATCAATTTCCCTTATAGCATGCAGCATTTTTTATATATTTATAATAACCTTTAAAAATTATTTATTTTGAACTAAAAACATTGAATGATCAATATGATATGGTTCCAATCTTACTTCTTTTATTATCTTTAATCCATAATCTTCCAATTCCCTTCTTACTTCTTTGAATATTTCTTTTGGATCTTTAGATACATCAATTGATCTTGCTTTTACTGCTAAAAATCCATATCCTTTATTCTTTAAATAATATTCAATATTTTTAATAAATATTTTTACCTGATGTGGTTGTGCAACATCCTGATATATTAAATCAACCTTTGTAACAATATGTAAATATTCCCATGGTTTATCAGCGTCCGCCAATATTCCAATAATATTCTTTCTATCATATAATATTGGAACAAGATCCCTTAATATCCTTGAAGATACATCTATACCAAATATTAGTCCATTTTTATCAATTATATCAGAAATATGAGATGCTGTTGTACCAGATGCAATACCTAAATATAATATTTTATCACCTTTATTAATTGGTATTTCTCCAATATTTTTCTTAATTGCCGCTGCCAATTTAGATCTATTTGTAATCCATTCCCTATATTCTTCATTATTATATTTTACCAATCTTTCTTCATATACAACTTTTCCAGGTACCAAATTCTTTGTATACAATCTTCCTTTTTCATCAATAAATATATTCTTATTTTCTTTTAATGGTTTTAATTTCATTTTTCAGATAATTCTTTAAATCTTTTATCCAATTCTTCCTTCAATTTCTGATATATTATTTTTCCATTTAGATCTGCTTTTACTGCAATAGATATTTTTGATGCCAATGTTCTAGCCATTGCCCCCCTTCTTTTTGGCGGTAATTTTTGTAAATATGGATGATTAAATATTACACCATGTTTTGGTGGTTTTATACCTTTAGATAAATGTAAAAATAATGCTTTTTCTGCACCCAAAACCTGTATTGTTGAGGAAGGTAATAATGATAGTTCTTTCAATCCACCAGCTAATAATATTAATCTTGCACCTATTTTTGGGGTGGCAATTTCTGATAAATTTGGAGCAATTTCCTTCATCAATTTTTCAATATAATCTTCCAAATCCTTTCTTAAATCATACAATTCCTTTATTTTTAATGATATTTTATTCATTATTTCCAAATCATCTTTTTCAAATATTTTTCCACCCATTGTTTTATTAATATTATATTTTTTCATCAATTCTTCCCTATTTGAATTTATAATTGTTCTCATAAATTTCTCATGATCCTCAATTTCTTGTGAAATTTCTGGAAAATATAATCCATACCATTCTCTAAATCTTTCCATAAATAAATTCAAAGATTTATTTAAATCATCAAGGAAACTTATTGCTTGAATTATTATTTCATCCCTACTTATAGAATCTGATATTTGTTCTTTTAATAGATCAATAAACAATTTATTATCAATCTTTTCTTCCCCAATCATTTCCAATGCCTTTCTTATTATACTTATATCTTCAGTATATTTATATCCATCAAACCTTTGTCCAATAAAAATATCATTTTCTTTTATATAATTTTTTACCTTTTCAGGTAATTTATTTTTATATATTTCCTTTAAATCATCTAAATTTAATTCTAAATCAATTTTCTGAAATTTTTCCAAATTATCATCAAATATATATAATCCATTATATCTTAATAATATATAACTCATTTTAGTATCTTTAATGATATTCTAAATCCTTTTGATGGAATTTGCATATTTATAAAATAATTTTTGAAAAATCTTTCATCATTTGCAACATCTAAAAATCTTCTATATATTCTTATTTGATATGTTTCATATATTTTTGTACCTCTCTTTCCCAATGTTCTCATAGTTGGTACTCTAATTATTTTTGTTGGTAAATTAACAGGACCCCTCTTTTCAATACCCAATTGTTCAATTATTTTTAACAATTGATTAGTAAACTGATTCATTGTTTTTAAATCTGTTCCCCACATTTTAATCCTTATCATTGACATAAATTCATAATATATATTATATTTTTAAATACTTTCTACAGGTTCAATTTTCAATATATAAAATATTTTATCCAATATTTCCTTTGTTAAATATACTAGGAATAATCTATGTGGATATTTATCTTTATAATTTAATATTGGAACATTTTGATAAAATTCATTAAATGATCTAACCAGATCTATTAAATATCTATATAAATGATTTAATTCTAATGATTTTTCAATATCATAAATTATATCTTTAAACTTAAATAAATTAATAATTAATTTTTCTTCATATTTATTTAATTCATTTATTTCAAATTCTTCAGGTATTTTATCAACTTTATTTAATAATGATTTTATCCTTGCATATGTATATAAAAAGTATATTGCATTCCCCTCTTCCAAATTTAACATTTTATCAATATCAAACAATATTGTCGTATTTCTATCATATTTTAACATTTCTAATGATATAAAACTCTTTACTATCCTTTCAGAAGTTTCTTTATCTTTAAATTTATCATATGCAATATTATATAATTTCTCATATAAATCATCAACATTTATATACAATCCTCTTCTTCCAGACATTTTTATATCCTCATTTATCCCAAATATTTTTGCAGTATTTCTATGCAATCTAACCAACCCATATCCATAATATATATATTTAGAATTTCTATCAATTTCCTCAATTACTCTTTTTACCATTAATTGATTATGCATTTGTTCTATTCCAATTACATTTATTGAAATTTTACATGGTTCAATTTCTTTTCCTTCATCATTTATTTCATATATATATTCTCCATTTGGTTGTTTTATATATTCTTTAAATTTAATATTTGATTTAATTATGCCATGTTTCCACATTGCATATGCAATATCTTTTGCAATATATGTAGTAGTTCCATTTGATCTTACAAGAACTTTTTCTTTATTCGAATATGATTTATATATATCTTCCCACCTTGTTAAATCCAAAGAAATTGTATCATTCTTTTTTATCATTTTATTTTCTTCCAATATTTTTAATGCATTATCAAATAATTTATATTTTAATATATCAGATTCCCTAATTATTATATTAAAATATATATTAAATCTCCACAATGTATTTAATTGTTCAAATAAAATTCTTTCAGATATTCTTTTAGATAAATAATATACTTCATTATTTCCTTCCTCAATCATCTTTATAATATTATATTTATATTTTTCTAATTCGGGAATTATTTCATACAATTTATTAACTATTACATATATAAAATCCCCATAATAATGATCAAATTTTTCGGGTACTTCATATCCATATAAACTTTTCAATATATTCATTCTTTCCAAAAATATTTTCCTAATTTTTTCCTCATATTCTTCCTTATATATATTTTCTCTTATTAGAAATTCTTTAATATTATTTATTACTTTTTCTAAATTAAAGTCCTTCGGTTCTTCAGGTATCTTTAAATAATATATTCCAACAATATTATCACTGACCTGGACTCCGGTATCATCTATATAATTTATTACATATACATCATAATTTAATGTTTTAAACAATCTATATAAAGAATCTCCAATTATTGAATTCCTTAAATGACCTATATGTAATGCTTTATTTGGATTCGCTGATGTATGCTCTAAAAATATTCTAATATTCTTTTTTTCAAAATCAAACAATTTTTTATAATTTTCTAATAATTTTCCTTTATTCAATTTAATATTTAAATATCCATTTATAAATTTATAATCCAAAACAAATTCTCTTATCTTTTCAATTATTTCATTTACCAATATATTCGGATCTTTTCCTTTTTTTATTTCTTTAAACAATTTAATCGATATATCATAATCTAAATTTTTTGGAGGTTCAGAAAATTCTATATCATAATCTTTTAATTTCTCTCTTATTATCCACATAAAATTGAATTTTTATAAAAAGTTTAAAAATATGGCAATTGTATAAAAATTTATGGTAAGAAAAGGTCAATCATTATCAATTGATATAATAATTATAATAGTAATAGGACTTGTTGTTTTAGTATTTGTAATATTATTTTTTACAGGTACATTCTCTAAAGGAATAACTGGAACAAATAATGTAATAAATCCAGCATTGAATCAAACAAACCAAACTGGTCAATTAATTAATAATTTATCAAATCAAGTAAATGGGAGTCTAGTTCATCAAGTACATCTACCACAACAAGTAATACCCAATCAACCACTACGACTAGTACAACAACTTCATCTTCTACAAGCCCCTCTTTTGTATAGTAAATATAAAATATGAAAAAATCAGATGCTATAAGTTTTATAATTTTTTTAATAATTGGACTTGTTGTTTTGGTAGTTGTTGTAATTTTTGTAGCACCACAAACTTTTAAAATAATGTCATCTCAACAAAATTTATCAAATACGTCAAATAATGTATTAAATCAAACATTCAGCAATATATCAAACAATTATAATATTTAATGTAAAATTATTTGGGGTCTTGGGCCCGGGGGGATTCGAACCCCCGTCAATGGGTCTGGAGCCCACCGTCCTGCCACTAGACTACGGGCCCTAGAATTCTTCCTCAATCTTTAAATATCCTTTCTTTTTTAACCATTCAACTTCTGAATCTGTATATGAATATAATATATCTCCCTTTTTATCAGATTGCAATTCCCATGGTTCCACTAATACATATGTACCCTTCTTTAACCATATATTTCTATGCATTTTCTTATTTTGCGGAACTCTACATATTCTTGTTTTTCCATCAAAACATCTCACTCTTGCATGTGCCCAACCAACAACCTCTTCAATTATTCCTATAACTTGTCTATCCTTTGGAACAGGAATTCCTTCTTCTTCGAAAAGAGACATTTAAAAAATATTATAAATTAAACATTAATAAACTACCATTCCTCCTCCAAATCCCAATCTTCCTCCCAATCCCAATCTTCTTCTTCTCTCTCTTTCCATCCTTCATCCTCTTCATCTTCAGCTTTCATCCTTAATTCCCTTACCCTTCTTTTTAGGTCTTCCCAATCCATACCCTTTTATTATTATGTAAACTTTTATAAGGTTTTCTACGTATCTTCTTCACCCCTTAGTAATATTGTTACAATATATTTTCTATTCCCCTTTTCTTTATCATAGCCAAATAATTTTTTACTTAATTTTACTTCTCCATATTTTTTTAATATATTATAATAGCTTTTTACCCTATTTTTTCCAACATATAAATATATATCAATATCCTTTTCATTTATTTCATCCACTTTTTTTATTATATCTTTATTTTTCTTTGCTATTTTTAATATTTCATCTTCAATATTTTTATTATATCCCCTTATTTGCAAGATTAAATTTGCTTTTTTACTTAAACCTTTACATCTTGGACAAACAGTATATTCATATTCAAAATTATCTATATCAAAATTATTATACCATTTATTATGGTATTTTACCCTTCCACAATATTTACATATATATACTTTTTCCCTTTTTTCTTCCTTTTTATTTATTTTTATATAACACTCATAGCATAATCCATCATATAATTTTTCAACTTCTCTTCCACATGATGGACAAATCCTCTTCATAAATAAATGACAAAAGTATATGGTATCCCAGCAATTCTTTTAATATCCTTTTCCTCAATTATTTTTTTCTCTTTTAATATATTTATAGATTCTTCCCCAACAGCATATATAAAATATATACCATCGAAATCTTTTTCATCAACTCTTTCTCTCTCTTCTCCCTTAAAAAATTCATTTAATTCTAATACAAATTCTCCCTCCTCAAATCTTTTTCCATATAAATTTTTATCACATAAAACTAATGCATATCCATAACTATCTCTATACTTTTTTACCAATATCATTTCAATTTATATATTACAGGACTTTCTGCACCACAAGCTAAACATTTAATAATATATACCCTTTCCCTCTTTTCTAATCTTGTATCCAATTTTTTACATATTGGACACCTAACAAATATATCTATAAATTTATCTATCTTTGCTTTTATTTTATCAAATTCTATCCTTTTCTGCAATATTATTTTTTTATCTTCAATTTTTGATGCAACACTAAATTCTTTTTGTAAAAATTCTGCTAATAAATTTATATCCCTATTTATTATATCACATATTGTTCCTGCATTTTCTATAGATGTCCATTTTCCAACATAGTTTATTTTTGGTAATGGCATATTTATTGATCCCAATGTAGATCCATGTAGAACTTTCATACTACTCAATTTCTTATATGCTTCATCTAACATTTCTTCATATGTTGGCGTCATATAACTTTATATTTTTCTGGTGAAGATTCATAAATCTCTCCAGATGATAATAGATCCATTATAATATTTGATAACTTTTCCTCACTTATATCAAAGAAATTTTCTATATCTTTTAAAGATACACCATCACCTTTATCATTATCTCTTATAAATTCTAAAATTTGCTTTCTTAACTTTACCTCTTCAGGCAATTCTTCATCATATTCTTCCTTATATATTTCTTTTTTTACTTCTTTTTCTTCCACATTATCCTCATTACTTTGTTTTTCTTCATCCATCTTATTTTCTTTATTATTTTTCTTTATATTCTTTTTTATTTTTTTAATGAAAAATTTTCTCCATAAAATTTCATCATCCCCATTTAATATACTTAAATATCTTGCAATTACAGAAAAATTATTATTATATTCTGAAACATTTCCTAAAATCAATAAAGTATCAAACAATTTAATATTATAAACATCAAATAGAACAACATCAAAAAATCCAAATGTATCCAATAATTTTAACCTTATTACTTTCTTTTCTTCCTGAATATCTATTACTTTTCCAATTAAACAAACTTTCCTATCCTTATAATTCTTTAAATCTTTTGAAAATATTGGTAAATACATATTTATACAGCTTTATATTTCTTATCTCCAGATTCATATATATATCCTTCCTTCAATAATTTCTCGATTGTTTCTTTTACTTTTTCTTCTTCTAAATTATATTTCTTTGATTCATTTAATATTTCATTTAATGGAACACCATCTGGAAAATCTTTTTGTAAATCCTTTATTATATCTAATACTTTTGATAGTTTTTGCCTTTGTGTAGAAGAAATTCCAGACATTATTATATCTATATCTAATCTATTAGTTTCTGGATTTATTCCAACCTCCTTCAGACTATATAATAATAATTCCTTTGCAAGATTTACATCATCCTCAGTAACTACTGGAGATAACCTTATCTTTGCAGAAGCTTCAGCTATTCTTATTATTGACATAAGTTGTCTTGTAGTTATTGGTATTGTATCTTCTCCAGAACTAGATCTTAACTTTATATAGAAATCCTTTACAATATCTAAAGCTGCAGTTGTCCATTGTGGTTCAATTTTCTTTGCATATATTATATATTTTCTCAATAAATCTTTATCCAATGGTGGTTTTCTTTCTTCTCTTAAACCTTTCAATAGTTCATTAACAATTGTTTCATCCTGTTGCGGATTTGGTTCATCTATAAGAACAAATATCAAATCAAATCTATTAATTATTGTTGGTGGTAAATCTATTTGATCAACTACACTTTTCATCTTATCCCATCTACCAAATTTAGGATTTGCAGCTGCTAAAATTGATGTTTCTGTCCTAAGTGTTGCATGAATATTTGCTTTATCAATTGTTATTGTTTGTTGTTCCATTGCCTCATGTAAAGATTGCAATTCTTCTGTAGATAATTTATCAAGTTCATCGATACATACAAGTCCTCCAGATGTTAATACTAAAGCTCCAGCCTCCAATACCCAACCACCTTTAAATATTTCATCCCTTCTAACAGAAGCGGTTAAACCTACAGATGATGATGTTACTCCAACCACATATTTTGATTTTGGAGCAATTTCTGATACATATCTTAATAATTTTGATTTTCCAACACCAGGATCTCCCAAAATTAATATATGTATGTTTTTTCTTTCATCAACACTTCTTTTTCTTTTTCCACCGGATACTAATTGTAATGCAATTGCCTTTTTAATTATTTCATATTGTTTTCCATATAAACCTGGAGCAACAGAATTTGCAATCAAACTTAATACATCTGTAGACTTCGCCAATTCTCTTATTTTTCTCTCATCTTCTGGAGATATTGATATATCTTCAACATCTTTATCTACAGTTTCAATATAAATTGCATCTATATATAAATCCAATATTGCTTTTAAATTTGAACTTTTTAATTCTTTTACAATTCCATATATTTTAACCCTTATTCCTGGTAATGTTTTCCTCTCCATCCTAGGTTCACATAGATCTTCCTTTAATATTACAGTAATTTGTGCAGGTTGTTCACCCTTTTCAATTTGATCTGCAGGTTCTTCAATTAACAATCTTTGTACATCTATTGTTTCATGATCTGTTTCAATAAATTTCCCCTTTGTACCTCCACATACAGGACATTTTTTTGGTTTTTCTATTACAAAATTCTTATTTTCAACCCAAAATTCCCCTCCACAATCTTCATGTAAATACTTTGTTTTTATAATAAATGGTCTTACTTCTGAAGATATTTTTATTATACCTTCAACCTGTATTAATTTATCTTTATGTTCAGATCTAATATCCCTTATCCTTAAATATCTTAAACTTTCTGGGAGATTTTTTATTCTTACCTTTACTTTTCTATCTAATCTTTCAGAAAAATATATACTCATTTGTTCTAAAAATTTTTCTGTCTTATTTAATAAAAGATCTAATTGTTTATTATTTAAATATGATTTTATTTTCTCATAATCTAGTATAACAGATTTTTCTTCTTCCTTAATAAATTTTTCAATTTCTTCTTTTGAAGCATCAAAAATTTGTCCTAAAAATCCTACATCTAAAATTTCAACTTCCTTAGTATTATCCATATATTCTATATTACAAAAAATGCATATAAGAAAAAATATAAAAAATTAATAAGTGAAATTATGTATAAGGGCCCGTAGCTCAGAGGTGGAGCGCCGGCCTTATAAGGCTACGCTCCTAAGAAAGCCGGAGGTCAGGGGTTCGAGTCCCCTCGGGCCCATAAAATTTTAGAATTATTCAAATTAAAATAAAATTAAAAAATTACTTTAGTTGTACTTGCTTTTCTTTTACATTTAATACCTGTCCAATTCCAATTGTTTTATTCATATCTCTAATTGCAAATCTTCCTAAAGATGTGTTTGGGAAATCTTCAAATTTCTCTACTACTAATGGTTTTGTTGGTACAAACTTTACAATTGCTGCATCTCCAGTCTTTAAGAATTGTGGATTCTTTTCAACTTCCTGTCCAGTTCTTGGATCTATTTTTGATTGTATTTCTACAATTTTACATGCTACTGCTGCAGTATGTATATGTATTACCGGTGTATATCCTACAGCAATTGCAGATGGATGATATAATACATAAATTCTTGCAGTAAATTCTTCTGCTATTTTTGGTAATGGTTCTCCCAATTTTCCACATACATCACCCCTTAATATAT
>WYEB01000603.1_pt1 | contig 12364 bp, 13 predicted proteins | sample 6343061 | NCBI WGS metagenome assembly WYEB01 (sample SAMN13812332, study PRJNA600296) | hot springs metagenome | biome: ENVO:00000051; feature: ENVO:00002007; isolation source: sediment sample from Evening Primrose shelf | place: USA: Yellowstone National Park, Evening Primrose Hot Spring ... | reverse complement strand
GTACTTCACGGCGTATAACTATGTAAATAGCGATGTCGGTCTTGCGGCAGGTCGTGAGATTTGGGGTGTGCCTAAGAAGTTCGCCGTCCTCGATATCACTAAGTATTACGACTTGGTCATGGGTTACCTCGAGAGACCACCGGGTTATAGACTCGTCACAGCAATAATAAGGCCTGAGGAGCCGGCCCAGCTTCAGCCGTTAGCCGTAACGAGGCTTGCGTTGAAGATAATACCTCCTGCTGGTGATGGGGCTAAGCCATTGGTTCAGCTCGTTGATAGGTATAGGCACAGGTTGACCCCAAAGACTGTTTGGACTGGGCCCTGCACTCTAGCCTTTAACAATAAATCGGACATAGACCCGCTCTATAGGTTGGAGCCGAGGAGGATTATTAGGTGCGTCTATGGAACCTTTGACTACGTCCTCGACTACGGTAAGGTGGTTAGGGAATATTCATAAGTTTGTGCGTTAGTTATGGGTCATTATTTAAATAAACATATTTATTCGAATTCGTTTTAATGATTGCTTGGTTAAGAATAAACATCTATGTTAATACTTCAACCCAAAGCTAATAACCTATATTAATTAGTTAACTAATCACCAATCAGTGCCCAGTAGGGCTTTACTTAGGCTTGCTGGGGATTTAGCTGACTCAGGATTTAGGGGTATTATTAGGGCTTACTACGTGAGGAGGGGTTTCGGTGCATTATCGATAGAGTTCATAATCTATAGACGACCGAGCAGCAGTAGGAGGTTGTTGGCGAGAATAAGGAGGGCTCTCGAGGCATTGCCGTCGCTTGTGGCTGCGGTAATAATAGGCTTCATTCTGGTCCTCATCGTTAGGTGGATTATTTAATCGGCGAGCTTTGCCTTAATGAACCTCATTACTAAATCTAGACCTATCGAATTCGCACATTCGCTCTCTACGAAATCCCCCTCATCCTCATTAATTAGAATTAGCCTTGTGCAATCATCATGCCTAATCAATAATCTATACCTAACTCCATTGTGTTTAAATGCCATGTTCATCTCATCAATGATAAAGTTTGTTGGCTTCATCCCCTTGCTTACTGAACGAATCCCTGCTTCCACAATTCCTTATGAAGATTAAACGATTTATTAAAGGCTCAGTTGCCTTCGTTTAGGATTATGATGCGCATTACTGGAGTATTATCATTTAATTGATTTAGAGAAAGCCGAGTGATTTGAGGGTATCTAATTCTTCCTGGTACCTGGATCTGGCTAGGCTTATTGCATCGCTGCAATACTTAATGCAGTTTAGGGCTATTTGTGCGGCGTACCCTATGTAGTTACTGGGGCTTAATTCAATGAGGAGGTTATCATTAACACCGAGCTCTTTAAGCACCCTAAGGTAATCATCCCTACTCATCCTCGAGCCCCTGAACTCCTTCAAGGTTCTCTCGTAGGCGTCAACCATACCCAAAACCCTAAGCCTAACCTGGACTGCCTCGCTCAAAACCTCCCAGTGATTATTGAGGTCCTTACCCATAGATTCAACATCAACCTCAATACTACCCAATACGTTATTTAACCTCCTTACACCAAGTATGATGTGTCCAATACCGAGACCTATATTCCTCTTTATCGTGGAATCACTCAAATCCCTCTGCAACCTACTAATCTGTAAGTGCCTACTAATCTCCATGAGTATCGATGAGCCAAGCTTCAGGTTACCCTCTGCGTTCTCGAGATCCACTGGGTTCACCTTATGGGGCATTGTTGATGAGCCTATTGGTCTACCGCGTACATGTACGTAACCGAGCATGTTGTAAATCCACATGTCCTGGGCAAGGTTAATGAGTGCCTGTGCCATAAGCCCTATGGAGGTGAGTATGCGCGTTAGAGAGTCTGGTGGTAGTATTTGCGTTGTGGTTACGGCTGGTTCGAAGCCCAGCCTTGCGACGAAACTGTTCAATTCATCAATCCAATCAACATCCCTACTAATCATTGAAAAGCTGGCCATCGACCCAGTAGCCCCCGAAACCTTACCCTGCAACTTAACACTAACCAAATCCCTCAGCCAGTAACAAACCCTGTATGCGTGGTACGCAATCTCTTTGCCGAAGGTTGTTGGTGTTGCTGGTTGCCCATGAGTCCTACCTAGAATTGGTGTGGATGAGTAATTATTAATCAGCCGTATTAATGAATTCAATAGACCCATCAACTCCGGAACTAGGTGCCCATAAACAGCCACCCTCACAAGGACGCCCAGGGCTAAGTTATTAACATCCTCCGAAGTCAAGCCCAGGTGTATTAAATGGGCAACCCTACCAAGCCCCACATTGCCCAATTTCTCCCTGATTAGGTACTCGAGGGCCTTAACGTCATGCCCAAGCTCACCCTCAAGCTCCTTAAACCTCGCATAGTCACTATCGTTAAATCTCAACGAAAGTAATGCCTCCCTCTCCCTTTGTGTTAATGGTTCCGTAATCCCAACCTTGCTCAATAGGTCGATGAGGAAGTCAAGGTATAAAACCTCAACACGAAACCTGTAACCAACGAAGGCTCTTTCCGAGACGGAGCTCGCATAATCCCTTAACTCCTCATAGTACCTGTCATCTAATGGTGAAATTGCCTCCACACCCAGTCCTGGATCGTTGATTTAAAAGCCTTTATTAATCATTATAATAATTCATTATTGAATATTACGTGTATGTGCTGAAGCAATGTTTAAATATATGTTGGAATGCTTAATTAAAAAGTGCCGCTAACAGTTGTGGTGGGGGGATTCTTTGGTGATGAGGGTAAGGGTAAGGTCGTGTCCTACCTAGGGCTTACCGATAAACCTAGCATTTGTGTTAGGACAGGTTCAATAAATGCAGGGCATACTGTCAGTTACGGTGGTAAATCCTGGAAGCTCAGGATAATTCCATCATGCTTTGTGAACGAGAGCACGAGACTCATGATTGCGCCAGGGGCCCTATTCAAGATCGATGTCTTCCTCAGGGAGGTTGAGGAGACGAACACACGAGGTAGGGTTTGGGTTGATGCGAATTCCGGCATTATCGAGGATAGGCATGTGGAGAACGAGAGAAGTAATGAGTACCTAATGAAGACTATCGGATCCACGGGGCAGGGTGTTGGGGCGGCAATGGTTGATAGAGTACTGAGGGTTTTGAAGACTGCCAAGGACTTTCCAGAGCTTAGGGAATTCATCACCGACGTAGTTAGGGAAGTCAATGAGGAGTTAGATAGGGGTGGTTTAGTTGTTGTTGAGGGTACACAGGGAACATTCCTAAGCCTCTATCACGGCACGTACCCATTCGTCACATCCAGGGACACCACAGCCTCTGGAATAATTAGTGAGGTTGGCGTTAGTCCGAGGCTCGTTAGCGACGTAATACTTGTCTTCAAGTCCTACGTAACCAGGGTTGGCGCTGGCGAATTACCTGGGGAGTTGAGCCAGGATGAGTTGGTTGCTAGGGGCTGGGTTGAGAGGGGTACCGTCACCGGTAGACCAAGGCGCGCAGCACCATTTAACCTGGAACTTGCCAGGCGCGCTATCATGCTCAATAGACCGACGCAATTAGCCATAACCAAGTTCGACGCCCTATTCCCAGGCGTGCGCGGTAAGAGGAGGTGGGTCGACCTACCCGTTGAGGCTAGGAAGTGGGTTGAGGAGGTCAGTGAGGCGTTGAAGGTTCCAATAACCCTGATTGGCACTGGCGAGGATTCCATGGACATGGTAGACCTAAGGAGGGAGGTGGTTGGTCCATGATCTATGACGTAGCCATCATTGGCGGGGGACCCGCAGGCCTCTTTGCTGCCTACGAGCTCATTGAGAATGCCAGGGACATAAGCGTGGTGCTCATTGATAAGGGCTACATGCCGAGACAGAGGCATTGCCCATTGTCGAGGATTGGTAGGTGCGTCTGCGTTCCGTGCCATATAACTCATGGCATTGGTGGTGCTGGGTTATTCAGTAGTGGCATAATAAACCTGAGACCCGACATAGGCGGTGATCTCCAGGAAATACTCAATAGTTGGGACTCCGCGAACCTACTCATTGATTACATCGATAAGGTATTCGTGAAATTTGGAGCACCCACGGATAGGGTCTTTGAACCTAAGGGACCTGCCTTCGAGGAGTACCAGAGATCCCTGGCACGCGTTGGTGCCCAATTAGTGCCGATTAGGCAGAGGCATATTGGTACTGACGGATCAACCAGGGTCATTGAAAACTTCACCAACTACCTAACGGAGGCAGGCGTTAAACTGGTGGTTGGAACAAGCGTGGAGCATGTCGAGCGTGGCAATGGCGTGTTCATGCTCAGGACCAGGAGGGGCAATATTGAGGCTAGGACAATCCTCATGGCACCCGGTAGGGCTGGCGCCGAGTGGTTTAGGGATGAGGCCAGGAGGCTCGGTATTGAGTTAATACCAAACCCATTGGATGTGGGTGTTAGGGTTGAGATACCCAGGTACGTGATGAACCCAATAACGGACCTATACATGGACCCAAAGATAATAATGTACACGAAATCCCACGATGACAAGGTCAGGACATTCTGCACAAACCCAGGCGGTTTCGTGGTGCTGGAGAGGTACGACGACGGAACAGTTGGTGTTAATGGGGAGACCTACGTGGATAGGAAGAGCAACAACACGAACTTCGCCCTACTAACCTCGATAAGGCTCACAGACCCCATGGAGGACACAATAGAGTATGGCAAATCAATAGCCAGGCTAGCCACGAAGCTGGGCGGTGGTAAACCAATAATACAGAGGCTCGGTGACCTAGAGGATGGTAGGAGGTCGACCTGGGATAGGATTAGGAGAAACGTGATAGAGCCGACGCTCAAGTACGTAACACCTGGCGACATAGGCATGGCGCTACCAGCCAGGGCCCTGGACAACATACTGGAGTTCCTAAATAAGGTTGATAGCGTAATACCGGGGCTAGCAAGCAAATACACACTACTCTACGCACCCGAGATCAAGTACTACAGCATGAGGGCTGTGGTGAACAAACTCATGGAGACCACGGTCGATGGAATATTCGCAGCAGGTGACGGCGCAGGGCTATCCAGGGGAATAAACGTGGCGGCAGCCACGGGAGTACTGGCTGCATGGGGAATACTAACCAGGCTAGGTAAGGAAATAAGGAACGAATTAGTTAATAAAATAGTTAAGTAAGATGTTTTGAAAAATATTTAATTTATCAACCCATGGCAAAATTTTGCCCTGGTTCAACCCTAGGCAAGGCATATGAATAATTTCTAAACCATCCCCACGCCGATAGGTATAAGTATTCCTTACCCAAGACTTGATTTAATGGATCTGGCCGAGATCATTGCTTCATTAAGTAGGTCGTGCGTGGATCTCGAGAGGGAGTTTGGCGATGAGTTCCTAGGCCTGATGCTCTTTGGTAGTTGGGTTCGTGGTGAGGCTAGGGAGGATAGCGATGTGGATGTGCTCGTGCTCTTCAAGAACCTAGTCGGCAACTTGGATGTTAGGGCTAGGGTTTACGGGTTAATTAGGAAGTACGTTAATTGCGATGTCACGCTGGTGATCATGAGGAGGGGGGATATTCACGGTAGGTGGTCCTCGCTAGCAATAAACATTGCCTGGGATGGTGTGATAATTTGCGATAGGCAGGGTGAGCTGAGGTGGTTTAAGGAGGCGGTTGTGGAGTTTGTCAGGAGGGAGAACTTGGTTAGGTATAGGACGAGGGATGGGAAGTACGGTTGGGAGAGGGCTGATGGTAAACCCCTCATACATACCGTGAGAGACCATGTTCGACCCAATGGATGAGGTTAGGTACAGGTATAAATTGGCCATTAACTACCTCAGGGATGCTAACGAAGCCTTTAACAGGGGTGATTGGAGGGGTACGGTGGCTAATGCGCAGCTTTCCGCGGAGAATGCGGCGAAGGCCGTAATTACCGTGTATAGAGTGCCGAGCTGGTCACACGACCCATCCGGCGAATTGCAGGAATTGGTCGATAGAATGCCAAGAGAGCTTGCTGATTTAGTGATTGAGTTAGCAAACATAGCCAAGAGACTGGCGCCGGAGCATGGTAGGAGCACCTATGGCGAGCCCAGCATGGGGCTAACGCCGTGGGATATCTACACCCAGGGCGATGCCGAAAACGCACTGGGCATGGCTAAAAGGGCGGTTGAGATAATGAAGGCGATACTTAGAACGCTCGGCATCAACGTTGCTTAGTCTATCGAGGCGAACCTACCCAGCATTAGGGTTGATGCTAAGGCCAATGCCGCACTTATAGTTAATACGTAGCCCAACCCAACACCTAAGTCATAACTAAAGAGCGCAGCAACTATAGGTGGACCAACACCACCCAATAACCTGCCCAGGAAGAACGCGAAGTTTGACGCCGTGGCCCTAACCCTCATTGGATACAACTCACTAATCCACACCCCTAGGTATGCGAAGATTGAGGATGAGAAATAAGCCAGGACTACCGGTATAGTTACGTAACCTGGGTAGGACCTAGCCATCAAAAGAAGGGCTACTGATGATACGAGGGCTATTGTGCTAAGCACAGTTAGGGTTTTAGCCCTACCGTAGATATCGGATACGTAACCAGCAACCACGTAGGCTATGGCACCAACGAGCGGTAGCGCAACAAGCCAGTAACCAAGCCCTGGTGGTTTAATAGCACTAAGATACGTGGGTGCCAGACTAACAAGTGGTATCGTGTACAGAAATGCCGAGGACACCAATACCGTGCTAAGCACAGTAATAATGAGCAAGGAACCCCTAAACAACTCACCATAACCAACACTCCTCAAACCAATCCTACCTGCCGTCTCAGGAACAAGCATGATTAGGGGGAGTGATAGGGCGAGGGATGTGGCACCTATTGAGATTAGGACAAGCCTCCAATCCCTAATCACACCACTCACTAGGGCATCAAGTACGATGCCTATGAAGTATATGCCCTGAAGTAAGCCACCCATTAAGCCACGTCCGCTCCTCCAATTCTCGATAACAACGGCGTAGGTAATCCCATTCTCGGCATTAACACCAAAACCAACCAAAAACCAAAACACGTACAACTCTAATAAACCACCGGCAAAACCAGCCATTAGGGTGAATAGGGAGAAGATTAGTACGGATAGAGCCAACCCTACACGCCTACCGTAGGCATCGGCAACCATGCCAAGAAATACACCACCAACAGCACCACCGATGAAGGATAGGGTCACAAGTAGGGATAGGGCGGCGACCCCCACGTGAAAGGCAGTGGATAATTCGGGGAATAAGTAAACTATCGAGAACACACAAAACGCACTCATCAAGAATGGTACTAAAACACTGACGAATAATTTGACGCTCATACCATAAACGTCAAGCCCGTAACAATAAAAACCTTTCGTATATCACGACAATTCATGCACCATAATCATCGTAGAGCAAAAGCAATTCATTAGATAAGTCAAAACTCACAGCATAGTTTACGGTAATGACCTAGTCAAGAAGAATTTAAGAGACAACCCGAATAGAAAGTGCATTATAGATGCCCAACCCGAGCAACCAACAAAGAAGCCCACCGAGAAAACAAATACCCACAAAACAGAAATAAACCCGGATCGGGCATAACAATGAGGCGGAGCAGCGGAACGCCGGGACAAAGAGAACGAACAAAAAACCTTTAAACCATTAAAAAATAAAATAACCCGCCGGGGTGCCCGAGTGGTCAAGGGGACGGGCTGCAGACCCGTTTTTCCCGGGTTCGAATCCCGGCCCCGGCTCCAGCTTTCAATTCCTTTTTATGGGTTGTTTGTTCTCCGTGGGTGTGGGTTTGTGGGGCCGCCCTCGTTAGGGCTTCCAGGGCGTGGTTCCTCTTGATGTCTGGTGCTCCGCGCTCATACTCTGTCGTTTCGTAGAGTCTCTCGAACTCCTCGGGGCTTATCCTCCCGTCGTAAAGCGCCAGGATCAGCTCGATTCTTAAGCGTCTGAGCGGGTGATGAACAAATGGTCTAATCAACCTAAGCAATTTAACAGCATCCTCGCCGCGGAACACTAATGCATCCTTTGTTTCGTATGATTTAATGCTTCCAACGATGCCGAACTTCTTAGCGATTACCTTCTTCAGCACATCGAGGATAAACCTCTTCGGGCAATCCTTACAAGCCGTAATTGCCGTAAAAGCGTACTTACCATCATACCACACCGCTCCATCCCCGTCTAACAACCCCGCTATGAACATTGCCAGCTCCTCATTACTGAGACTGTTAAGTATTCTCTCGAGTTCATTGATGTCAAGCTCGATTGGCCAAGGCCATGCGTCAGCGCTTAGGTATACGTAGTATGTCAAAGCGATTGGTCTAGATACGTATTTTGCCGTCGGCGGCACCTTCCTTTTCCGCCAAATCTTTGGGCTTGGCGTCTTGACCATGCCTAACAGCACCGGAAAGAATACGGCATCAATACTATTTGTAGTGCCAATTTCCAACGCGATTTTATCATTGAGTTTCCCAGTCGCTAAGTCGCTAGCCCTTAATCCAAGCCAGTAGGGTCTCCTCAAGTTACGCAGCGGCTCCAAGCCCTCAAGCCAAATGCACGGCTCTATCCCGTGTCTCCTAAACTCATCAACATCGACACCGACGAATCGCCACAACTCCTCACACATCTTGATTTCATTCCAACCCATCCTCCTTAGTAAATCCTCGAGCTGCTTGACGATGTTGTTCCTCGTTTCTCTGGTAATATTCCTCGTTTCTCTGGCGATGCCGCACCTCCCCAACCACTTATTCAGCATTTTCGTGTTTGTGTTAAAGACGGACCTAAACCAGTTCCTTGACACCCCAAGCTCAACCAGAAGCCTTAACAACTTACACCTCAACTCATAATCGCTCCTTAACCATAGCTCGTGAACTAACTCCCTAACTCCATCAGCAATCTCCTTACCCACTGCGTTGCCGTTGTGGCATTGGTTTTTGATTAGCCCCTCCATGAGCCTCATTATACAATCCTTATCGTTGTTTTCTAGGCACCTCATTGCTTCCTCGATCATTTCTTGGCATGTTTCGAGCCTTGTCCTCCCTGCCTGGGTGGGTTGAGGCGGGGAGGTTTCGTCTCTTGGTCCTAGGCTGTCTCCATGATTCATTGGGCCTTTGCCGACTCTCGGCGGCCCATTGATTTTAAACCCACCCTCAGCCGAGGCAGCAAAGCACCTACTTCGGTGCATAGCCGAAACACCTATGTTTCTTCAGTTCATCCGTGAGTATTTTGGTTAACTCGCTGCATAGTTTTGATTCCATACATACTCGATAGACATAGCCCCATAACTGGCAGTCAGCTCCTCCATAGGTCATAAGCCAGGCTATTACGTAGTCTCCCCAACCCACACCAACAATCATTCTAACAACTAGGCTTATAAGTCACCACGAACATGGGCACAAAACAACAACACACGCCATACTCATGAAGAACAACCACAACAAACACCCAACACAACAACACGCACTAAGAAAAATAATAATAGAAGAATTACCAAAGGTAATACCGACGTGAAGATTAGCGAACAACCATAAGAGATCCCGAGTTCAAATCTCACCGGGTCCACCATTACGATAGATTTTTCATATCGCCTTTCTCGTTTGGGCTCTAGCTAATCAATCCTTACAAGGGTACGCGGTGATTCCATAAGCTAAAAGCGCTTCCGCCACCATAATAAACTCACGTAATTACTTAATTCATGATTAACCCGATAATGATGATTGCATGGATGGGACAGAAATAGGGTTGTTCGTTTAATATTCATTTGTATTATAATGTATTCTTTTTATTATTTTTGTTTATTATTTATAAATTTGTTTTTCAAGTGCATTTTTTGCATTCTTGTTTATTGTTTATATTCATTTGAATGCATGGTGTTTTTGTATGAGTTCGGGTAGGGATAAGATAAGTATGATCGTGTTCTCGGGGACCGATGATAAACTGATACCTGTGGGTGTTATTTCTCAGGCGGCTGCTGCGTTGGGTTATGAGGTGAATATTTTCTTCACTGGTTGGGCCATGTTTAAGCTTCTGAAGAAGCCCATGCCGCCTGTTTGGCCTAAGGAGTTTGAGCAGATGGTGCCGATGCTTCAGGAGGGTCTTGCGCGTATTAAGGCTCCTACGTGGCTCGACATGCTTAGGCAGGCGAAGTCCATGGGCGCTAAGGTGTATGTATGCTCCATGATGGCTGAGGCTGCTGGGCTTAAGAAGGAGGACTTTGACCTATCAATCGTTGATGATGTGGTTGGTGTGACAACGTTCCTTGAGATGGCTAAGGGTGGTCAGGTACTCTTCATATGAGGTGGTGGTCATGAGCCAGGGTAATAAGATACTGGTTGATGCGAGGGGTATTGCCTGCCCAGGGCCTATTACTGAGCTTGTTAAGGCGTATAGGAATGCGAAGAATGGTGACGTGATTGAGGTTTGGGCTACTGATGCGGGTTTCGAGCCTGATATAAAGGCGTGGATACAGAGGACGGGTAACCAGCTCCTAGAGCTTAGGAAGGAGGCTGATAAAATCGTCGCGGTGATAAAGGTCACGGCTAAGAAATGACGCGGTGAATACGAGATGGCTGGTGTTAAAAAGAAGGTCGTTATTGTTGGTGGCGGCGCTGGAGGTGCCATACTGGCGAATAGGCTTCCCAAGGATGAGTTTGAGGTCACAGTTGTCGATAAACAACCGTATAATTGGTTCTGGCCTTGGTTATTGTACATAGCCTTTAGGGGTTCGAAGAAGCCCATTAAGCGTGAGATACGCTCGGTCCTGAAGCCCTGGGTTAACTTCATACAGTCGGGCGTGAGTGTCGTAAATCTCCAGGATAGGTATGTGGAGCTTGAGAACGGCAAGAGATTGAATTATGATTACCTGGTTATAGCCACAGGCGCCACCGTGGATTACTCCAAAGTACCCGGACTGGACAAGACCGTTGAATTATTCGGTAACTACCACAGCACTGAGGAGAATGCCTGGAAGGTCTGGCAGACAATAAACAATATGAGGGAGGGCACGCTAGCCATAATACTCGCACCAGGCGCGTATAGATGCCCACCAAGCCCGTTGGAGGGGTTTTCCTGGCCGAGGAGTTCTTCAGGAGGAGGGGCTTGAGGGATAAGGTCAGGATCGTCTTCGCCACATTCTACCCGAGGCCGTATCCTGCAGAGCCAATGAATGAGCTGCTAGAGCCGTTGCTTAAGGAGAGGGGTATTGAGTACATAACGTTTTACACACTAGATCACATAGACGTTGAGAAGAGGGTTGCCTACTCCATGGAGGGTGAGGAGCTCAAGTTCGATGCCGCCATAGTGATACCGCCGCATGTCGGCGTCGATATTAAGTACGTACCCGATAACGTTCTAGATAACGATCACTTTGTGCTTGCTGATAAGTTCACGAACAGAGTTAAGGGGTTTGATGATGCCTTCGTAATTGGCGACGCATCCGCGCTACCGGTGGCTAAGACGGGTGTGACAGCCCATCTACAGGCTGGTGTGGTGGCTAGGTTGCTGCAGGGTGAGGAGGCTAAAAACACGGGGCGTACCAACTGTCCATTCGATGTTGGTTATGGACTAGGCACCTTCGTGATAAGCGATTACTACAACCCCACGGTTAAGTACCCAATAAATAAATTGAATCATCTATTCAAGTTAGCCTTCGCAGCGACTTACTGGGACATGATACTATACCCAGAGCTTTGGGACCCAATATTTGAGGCGTTCTTCGAGACTACCGAGCCTGCGAAGCTACGCCTACTCTATGGGTGAGGATTATGGCTGAGGTGGAGCTTGAGCGTAAACTTCTTGAGGTAATGGGCCCGGAATACATCGAACCACTCATTAAATTCCTTAAATTAATAAGGAGACTGGATGAGCTCGGTATCCTAGACGCAATGAGCAATCTCCTGAGTAACGATGTTATTGAGGATTTGGTGAAAACGTTGATGAGTACGAACTTCATAAGGCTCCTCAATAACTACGAGGAATTCCTGGCATTATCGGCTAGGTTGTCCGAGCCAAGGACTAAAGAAAGTATTGAGAAGACCCTCGACCTATTAAATGCTTTAAGTAATACAGGCTTGCTAGATACGCTGAAGGATCTACTTAGTGATCCAGAGGTGCTAAGTGAGGTGTCGCACACATTCATTAATACGAACATGATCTACTTAGTGACAAATATAGATACATTACTTGATTTTATGGCACGTATTAGGTGCTGTGCCTATGTGGCTTCATTAAATGCTGCAAGGGACGTGGCTAGTGATGGTAGGTCTATCATTAAAACGATTAGTGAGATGCTTAAGGATGAGGATGCCAGGAGGGGGCTAAACTTCCTATTGCTTTCGGCGAAGTACCTAGGTAGGCAATTGAAGGAGAGAGGG
>WYEB01000601.1_pt1 | contig 12391 bp, 14 predicted proteins | sample 6343061 | NCBI WGS metagenome assembly WYEB01 (sample SAMN13812332, study PRJNA600296) | hot springs metagenome | biome: ENVO:00000051; feature: ENVO:00002007; isolation source: sediment sample from Evening Primrose shelf | place: USA: Yellowstone National Park, Evening Primrose Hot Spring ... | reverse complement strand
ACCCTCAGGTACTCCTCCTCAACTGGGTTTAGGAGGCCGGGGATTAGTATTACGCTGGGTGGCTTAAGGTCAGGTGGGTTTGTTAAACTGGCGACTACTACGGCTTGGTCACTCCAACCAATCCTAGATTCAAACACTGCAGCTAGGTCGTCACTTACAATGCCCTGCTTAACTTCATCCTCAAGCCTAATGAGTACGTCAACAGCCTCCCTAATGCTCATGAACCCACCCTCATCCTTAATGTCGAGGAGTAGGGGTGTGTGGAGACCCCTGCTAATGTTGCCAGCTAGGACCTCGTAGGCCCTTTTACTAAGCACCCCACCCCTCTCGTACGTCACGGTGGCCACCGGCCCCAGTTTGTATAGCGATAGGCCAGCTTGACTAACGGCTGCGCACACAATGCTAATGCCGTTAATAACCCTGACCCTTATACCCAGTTGAGTTGCTTGTGTTACCAATGCTGAGTGGGTGGTGGCTAGCATTGGGTCCCCTATCACGGCTAAGGCTGCCGACCCCCTCTCCCTAATGGCGTTGATTATGACTCTACCGCTCTCCTCCTCGAGATCCCTCCTACTCAACTTAACCACCATCCTCCCCACGACCTTAGCTATATGGTCGCCTAGGCTAGTTTCAAACATCGACGTGTACTCCTCTATGAAAACCTCACCAACACTCCTAAGCACATTAATGGCCTCCTGGGTTATTTGCCCAGGTCCAAGCCCAACACCCACTATGTATAGTACGCCAATCATTAACCTTCATCGCGCTCATTAATTTAAAACCCTAAGCCCGCTAACTGTAGATTTTAACAACCCTGTACCAGTTATCTCTCTCCGCCGGCTTAAGGCCAATGGCCCTTATTAAACTGATCACATTATCCTTGGTGAGGGTTGGTTTACCAAGGCCCGTTGCCGGTATCACCCTCTCCTCGTATAACGTGCCGCCGAAGTCGTTGGCGCCGAATTTAAGGGTTAATTGAGCTGCCTCCAGGCCGTTGGTTAACCAACTCGACTGTATGTTAGGTAACTCACCCTTGAATACTAGCCTAGCCACCGCAACCACCCTCAGCAACGTTGCCGATGTCAATGGGTAGGGCACTTTACTCGTCAATTCGCTGTTACCTGGTTCAAAGTTCCAGGCCGTGAAGGATAGGAAACCCCTCGTCCTCCTCTGCAGTTGAATAATCCTATACAGGTGCTCAGCCCAATCCGCCTTAGACTCAACGTGACCGTACATCATTGTTGCGTTGCTCATTATACCTAACCCATGGGCCTCCTCCATTATTCTAAGCCACGTTTCAGCGGTGATCTTGTGGGGCGCTATCACCCTCCTAACATCATCAACCAAAATCTCCCCACCTCCACCGGCCAGCGTATCCATGCCAGCAGCCCTAAGTCTCTCAAGAATCTCCCTGTAACTCATCCTAAGTCTCCTAGCCAGGTAATCCACCTCTATAGGGCTTAAGCCATGTATGGCAACATGGGGTAGCCTATCCTTCAATGCCTTGAATAAACCCTCGTAGTACTCAATGTCCAGTTCAGGGTTTATACCGCCCTGAACCAGGATCTGCCTAATCCCAAACCTAGAATCAACCTCGGCTGCAAGTTTAACTGCCTGGTCAATACTCATGGTGTAGGCCTCAGGGTGCCTTAATGGCCTGTAGAAGGCGCAGAATTTGCAGGCCACTATGCAGACGTTGGTGTAGTTTAATATCAGGTTGGGTATGAAGGTTACCACATTGCCGAACAACCTCCTGGTTAGGCCATCGGCAGCCATACCTAGGTCCCATAGGTTTAACTCAAGTAGCCTCTCTATGTCAGGTGGCTTTAACTTCTCACCGCTCAGTGCCTTCTCAAGGGCCTGATCCATCGGTTAATCAACCCCCTTAAGGGTTCTTTAACGTTAACCTGCACTTCACCCTGTTATGGGTATTGGGTTAGTTTTTTAAGCATATGAGGCTGTGACTTAGCAATGTGCACAATTAACGATATTAGGAACGCCGTGTCTAATGGGTTGAGTAGGGGTGATGCGTTAAGCCTATTCAACCAGTGCGACTTCAAGGCCCTAGCCAAGGTTGCTGACGAATTAACCACCCAGTTAACCGGCGACACGGTTACATTCGTCAACAACGTCGTCATTAACTACACCAACGTGTGCGTCGCCCAATGCCCAATATGCGCCTTCTACAGGCCTAAGGGACACCCTGAGGCATACTTGAGGAGCCCCCAGGAGGTGGTTAAGGGTGTCCTGGAGGCTAAGGCTAGGTACGGCATCACTGAGCTTCACATCAATGGTGGCTTCCACCCCGACTTAACCGTGGAGTACTTTGAGGAGTTGTTCAGTAGCGTCAAGAAGGCTGCACCTGACGTTACCATTAAGGGGCCGACGGCCGCTGAGGTTGACTTCTACGCCAGGATTTGGAGAATGAGCACCAGGGAGGTGCTAGAGAGGTTTAGGAATGCTGGCCTAGACGCCTTATCTGGTGGTGGGGCTGAGATCCTCAGTGAGGATGTTAGGAGGGTGATAACGCCGTATAAGTTTAATGCTGAGGCTTGGCTTAAAATATCCATGGAGGCGCATGAACTCGGGCTGAAGACAAACTCAACCATGCTGTATGGCCACATAGAGGCACCACAGCACATAGTGAACCACATCTTCTCAATAAGGGAACTGCAGGAGAAGACTCATGGGATCCTCCTCTTCATACCAATTAAGTTCGTCCCATGGAATACGAAGCTGTACAGGGATGGGTTAGTTAAGGGGCCTGCACCGGCTGAACTCGACGTGAAGGTTATGGCTATCTCAAGGCTAATACTGGGGGATAGCGTTAAGAGGATTGGGGCCTACTGGACCTCCGTGGGTAAGAGGATGGCATCAACGTTACTAATGGCAGGTGCAAACGACCTAGTGGGCACGATGATAAACGAGCAGGTCCTCAGGCAGGCGGGTTCAGTGGAGCCCATTAAGCCAACCACGGTGGCTGAGCTGGCGCACATTGTAAGGGAGGTTGGGAAGAGGCCCTTCCTGAGGGATACATTCCACGTTAAGCTCACTGAGGTGAATCAATGAAGGTAGCTAGGCTCAAATACACGCACAGCGAGCCCCTCTTCAGGTACTCTGGCTTAAACCCAGTATCTGCAAGCAACAATGAGTCAATTAAGCTTGTGCTTGAGGGTGAGGTTGACGTAGCCTTCGTACCCTTGACCTACGCAGCCCAGTACTGCGACGTATTAGGCATGATCCCCCACTACGCAATATACAGCAGAGGCCCTGTTTTATCGGCCAGGTTATTCAAGGGCTTGGGTAAGGGTTATGCTGCGGTTGAGGATACCAGTGTTAATGCAGGTGCCTTAACGGCATTAATGGGTATAACCTTCGACAGAGTTAAGGATCCCTACGAGGCACTTAATAGGTATGAGGGTGTTTTAGTGATCGGCGATGAGGCACTTAAAATGAGCTCCCGGGGGCTGCCATACATTGTTGATGTTGGTGAGTTGTGGGAGAGGAGGGTTGGGAAACCCCTCGTATACGCCGTGATGGTGGCTAGGCTTGGGGTTGATTACGGTGAGTTGATGGGTGTTGTTAAGAGGATTGGGGAGTCACTAGGCATCTTCATGAGCAACCCCGAGCCGCTCATAAGGGAGGTTGCAGCCAGGCTCAACGTACCTGAGGTTGTCGTCAGGGATTACTTAACCAGGAGTATTAGGTACGTGGTTGATGATGAAGTTATTGATGGTATTAGGACTGAGCTTGAGGTTCTTAAATTACCGAAGTGTCTAAGGGTGATGCCACGTTAACCCCTCCACCTAACCCTAGGCTTAAGCACATGAGCCTTGGCCTCAATCCTATCCCTAAACCTACTTAAATCCCTAAGTATCCCCCTGGCCTCATCCCTCATGTTCCTCCTCAACCCATACATACCCAACCTGGGTAAGACCCTCCTCTCCGGTTCGTAGTACAAGTCATCCTCCGGCTCAACCCTTGGGTTTGGTATGTGGGCTACCCTAGGCTCGTAGCCAAGGACCTCCCTACTGGCATCCCTAACCAACTCAGCAATGGTGTTAAGCGTCAGTATCTCCCTGTAGTGGTAAACTGTCCTATACTCACCATCGCTTGGTGGGTTCTCTAGGAGTAGCATTAGGGCGTCTATGGTGTCCTCAAGGGAGGTGAAGCCCTTCTTCTGAAGCCCACTACCGTAGACGGTTAACTCATGGCCTATCACAGCCTCGGCGCAGAACCTGTTGAATACGGTTCCCCAAACGTCATCGAAGTCGAACCTTGTGAATAATTCATCTGAAACAATCTCACTCGTCCTAGTGCCGTACACGGGGCCCTGGTGGAAGTCGGTTATGGTTAAACCCCACAGCTTATTAGCGTAGACCAGCATGAATGAGTCAAAGACCTTACTCCAATGATACCACGAGCCAGCCCACCTCGGCACCAGTATCCTATCCTTAACCCCATTAATCACCGCATCAACGAAGGCATCCTCCGGTAGCTTAAAGGCTGGGTATCCAAACTCGCCAAGGGTGCCCATCTTAAGTAGGTGAATCCTCCTGTCAACATCCCTAATGGAGTATATTACGTTTAGCGTTGACTTAAGGTTGTTGGTTATTGTGTATGAGGCATGGTTAACGTCTATCATTGAGTATGGGGCTGAGCGTTGCTCGGCGAAGTGGACTATGGCATCTGGCCTATGCTCCTCTATTATGTGCCTAACCGAGTCGTAATCCGTGACATCGGCCTCGTGGAATATTATCCTCGAACCATAGATCTCCTCCACAGCCTTAACCCTATCATCCATGCTCAGTATGGGTAACGCTGACCATGAACCAACCTCCTCCACAGCCCTCCTGGTGTAGAAGTTGTCAACACCGATCACCTCATGACCCCTCTTAACCATCCTCAGCGCTAAAGCCCACCCCAGGTAGCCGTCAATGCCCAGTATGAGGATCTTCATACGGCAAGCACCCTCCAACTACACATTTATACCTAACTCACTTAACGTGCTACTCGGCTAACTGGGCAATGCCCATCAGTATTAGGTAAACGGCCACGTGAATTGGGACACTCTCCACATCACCAGGTTCCTTAATATGGACAGTCTCCCCAAGAACCTTACTGATGGGTAATTTCTGGGTTAACCTAATCCTTGGGTTACCCCTCCTGAAGGCAATTGCCTTACCCAACACACCCTCAATGCCGCCGTCAAGGTCCCTTAGGCTTAACTCAACAGCGGATAGCCCTGTCTTCCCATGTAGGCTGTTGGGCATTCTCATGAGCCTATTTGTATCTATGGTAACTACCTCATCTATGTGTATGGCCAGGTCCGACGCCAATTCACCAGCCTTACTCTTAATTAGGCCTGCCGTAACCTTACCATACCTAGACGCAGCGTTGATTAACCTACCCACACTGCCGTACAGCCTATGAAGCTGATTAGCATCAACACCCTGCGGCACTGTAATCAGCAGTGACCTATCACCCCTATTGACTAGTATCTGCCTGGTTGGGTCAACCTTGCCCGTTAGGTAATCCGTAATCATCCTCCTCTCATCCTGGGTCAGGCTAGTCACCTCCTCAGGCCCCTCAACATGCACGTGGAAGCCCCTATGCCCCGAGAAGGTCACCCTGAGGTACTTTTCATCAATACCGAATTCATACATCAAGACATTTATGAGCCTCCTAACCTCAGTTAAGGCATCGTTAAGGCACTCGATTGTCACCAACTCAACCCCCCTGCAGTTCTCCGTAGGCAAGTGATCACCATCTATATCGAAGACTAGGTCAGCCCCAAGCCAACCCTTAGCATCCATTTCACTGGCTGCCGGGTTCCTGAAGTATGCGCTTGACAGGTATAGGTTCCTGGGCACCTTATCAGCTATGAAACCCCTCAACCCACCCCAGTCCCTAAAACCCAGGTGCCTCACCATTGATTGGGAGTGGAATGGCTGGTAGGCAACCTCCCTACTTTCAATCCTCGGTATGCCCGGTGGGTTGAAGGAATTCCTGTAGTAGTTCCTGAAGAGGACCTCAACGTACCTCGTTGACTCATCCACTACTCTATCCTTGGGGCCACGAAGTAGGCTAATGTTCCACCACCCGAGATTTCGAAGGTTAGGGCCAGTGGCTTCTGGGTGGCGAACTCCACGGTCACTATGTCGCTTATTTGAAAGGCGCTGTTGACTATGTCTGAGAGGTAATCCACGCTGTAGGTTGCCGTTGCCGTCTCCTTGTTATCGTACTCAAAGAGCACCTCCCCACCCCTCTCAAACTTAATCTCAGTCTCACCCCTATCACTGGACGCCCTTATGTACAAGCCATCCTCCTTACCCTCAAACTTGGCGGCATCGGCAATAACCTCAACATCCTTCACGGCCTGCCTAAGCGCATCACTAGCCAACTTAGCGGTCACGGTAAAGACAACCTTGGGTGTTGGCAACTGCTCAACGGGAACATCTATCAGCGGTAGCTTAACCGTCCTAGTCACCTTACCCGTCATCCTTATTTTGAGGCTGTTCTCCTCAACCTCAAAACTAACACTACTACCCTTACCAGCCCTCCTCAGTATCTTCTTTATTTCACCGAAGTTTATGCCAATGTTCACGTCCTGGTCGACGTCAGGGTACTCGTCGAAGGCGGTCCTAGGCATGTACAAGTCAACCATGGCGGTCCTGGATGGGTCAAGGGCCCTCAACTTAACACCATCCTTAGTCAGGGTTAGCGTGGACTCCTCAACAAGCACCGCTACGGCATCCATTATTAGGTACCACTCCTTACCATCCGGGTAAGTCAACTTAACGCTACCCACGCCCACTACAGCCATTTCAGATTTTATAAGGCTTACGACCCATAACCCAGGTATTAGCCATAGTTTTATAAAGGAGCCGCAACCTGAGCTGCTCCCAATGGATGATTGCGTCTTCTGCAGGATAATAGACGGCAGGGAACCTGGTTACGTGGTTTACGAGGATGAGGAGACTATTGCCATACTTGACAAGTACCCGATAAACAAGGGCCACATACTAGTCATGCCCAAGAGGCACTACAGGGACATATTCGAGATACCACCCAACACCCTATGCAGGGTAATGGAGACTGTTAAAACCATAGCCGCAGCCGTGGTTAAGGGGCTCAATGCCGATGGAGTTAGGTTAATACAGAACAACGGCTCATCAGCAGGGCAGGTGGTCTTCCACTTCCACGTTCACGTAATACCCTACTACGGTGGTGGGTTTAGGTCACCCAGGCTGGAGCTTAGCCATGAGGAGGCTGTTGAGGTTGTTAACAAGGTGACTAAGGCGCTTAGGGAACTTAGGCCCAATGCACACTCCCCCAGGGGGAGTTAAGCATTTTTTACACCAGCCAAGTTAATGAACCATGGTTAGGATCAACACCGCCAAGTGGAGGGGTGTATTAATCAGGGCTACCATAGTAGTGCTAGTGTTTGCACTACTACTTGAGGCCATCTTCATGTATATTAACATCCAAGTATCAAATAACCTAAGCCTACCTGGATCCGCCTACGTACAGCTTAATAAGAGTGATGCATACGCATTGATCATTGAGTCGCTGCCTAACGTTAAGTATAGGGTGGATGTAACGCTCCAGGTTATTAGAGGTTCAGCGCTGGTTATTTTAAATAATGGCAGTAGAGTCGTGATCACGGCGAGTACTACGCCTCCTATGATCAAGTTAACCTTAACTAGGGGTTTAAGGTACATTGGCCCCTTCCCGCAGTGCAGTGGGTACTATACATGGTTCAACCTTAATGGAAGCCTAGTTAACCCAGGCTCCTTCATACTGGGCAATGCCACGCCTAAGGTCATCGAGGTACCCTTCACGGTATTCCTAAGCAGGCCCATTAATGCAACCCTGGTTAACCTAGGCCCCCTTTCAACTTCAACGCTAAGTAATGCCACATATATAGTGAATGTGCTTAACGTTGTAAGCTGCGACAATGCAATTAGCCTAACCCCAGCTCTAATAGTGGTTGGCCTATCCAATGGAACCATAGTCGGCCTATCGTGGGGCTACAGGGTGGTTGAGGTATGAGTATGAGTGACGTGGTTGACAAGGTGCTTAGGCTTAGGGATGCGTTAGAAACCGTGGAGAGCATTAACAATAAGCTTAATGAATTACCCAAGTTATTCATAGTCATATTAACCGTGACCGTGGCGACACTGGGGGTCTACGATACCCTGTGGTTCATGTTAGGGACCGTTTACGCCTCATTAAGCTTCCTGTGGATGCTAGTCATCCTTGGGTTAATCCTCTTCTCACTTTACTACATGGCGCACAGGTTGGACAAGGCCAGTGAGGTTAAGGGGCCTTACCAGGATTGGGGTGATAAGCTTAAGGAGGGGGCACTGGGCGTGTTGGCTGTACTGGAGGGTTTGGATTGGGATTACGTGGAGTATAGGGTGAATAGGGCTAGGTCACTCTACCCAATCCTACTCATCATAGATGAGGCCGTGTGGGCGGCGCTATTCTACTTCATAGTTGGGTTTGCCTACGCATTTCTGAATTACCTCCTATTCAACATAACAAGTGGCCCATTGTACGTTTTTACACTGGCTAGTTCAGTGGTTTTGGCAGTAGCCCTAACCCTGGCCGTAACCTGGAGTGAGTTGGTTAACACCTTCAAGACCCTGTGGAGTCTTGATTCACTGCTCTGGGAGGTTAGGTGGCTTTACCATGAGTACAGGAAGCTTCAAACCTAACCTCTACGTACTGGCGAGGATAATCAAGACCCTAATGGATAATGGAGTCATGAGGAGGACTAACCTAGCCCAGGCATCGGGGTTATCGTACGATAAGCTCCAGAGGTACCTAAACTGGATGAGTGAAAGAGGCTTAATCATAATGGATGGTGACGGCTACGTTAGGCTAACTGAGGAGGGGGCTAAGGCTTATGATGAGTTGGTCCAGTGGATAATAAGGTACGTCGGCAGCCTGAGGTTAAGCAGGTACTAACACCTATGCCCAACCTAAGCTATGCATTAAGTCTTGAACTTAACCATGCTTATAAGCCTCTGTGGAATCTGAGTAAACAAGCTTTATAAGTTCCTGTGGAGCACCAGTGCGCAGTGATTGAGGGTTACAACCCATGGTAGGTTTCGAGGGATAGGATAAGTGAATTGGAGATAGCCAATGTTGTGATAATGGGCGCACCAGCACCCATTGAGGATGTGGTTAAGATAGACAAGCCAATAATTAGGGCAAAATGGAGACTTAAGATTCTTGAGGGGCCATCGATAAGTCAGTTAATTGATGAGTTCCTGGAACGTGCAAGAATTAAGTAATTGAAACTAATTAATCAATTTAATCAATCGTTGGATATCATTTCAATTTTAATGGCAATAGTAACAACAAACTACCTACCTCAGCTTATTGTAACCTAGTAGTGCGTATACATCCCCAACGAGTATTAATATGCCACCCACAAGTATTATAAATAGGAGAGCGCCATACCAGTACCACTTCGCGGCGTTGTCAAAATCACTGACACCACTCAACCTAGCCAACTCCCTATAGGCATCCCTGAAGAATCTATACTCAAGTATTACAAAGACGTAAGCTATTATCCATAGCACTATGAAAAATACTAAGAAACTAGCTAAGAAACTAGAACCAAAACCATATGGGGGTAGGGCATGCATGGTAAGTATAGGTATGAGGTAAGTGATGTAAGCGAGTACCGCAATTACAAGTATAACAACCACTACTATGCTCATTATGAAGCCATACAATGCATTACGCCATATAGCCTCATTATTATAGGCCTTGGAAAGTTTATTTAGGGCTATTAAAACGAGTATTACGCCAACAAGGCCCAGGATCCCCACGTAGGATACGAATCCCAAAAGTGTCCCCACAAGCATCAATATTACGCCAGCAAGACCAAGTGTGCCTGCAGATTTAATCTCATCGCTTGTATCCATTGGAGCGCTCATTGACCCTTATAGGTTAAAGGAATATTTATTTTTATTTTAAGAATAGGTTCAGCGCCGATGGAACCGCCTAGGTACTTGGTGGCTAGTTCCATTATGAATGATGCCGAGTTGAGAAGCCTTTCGTAATCCACGCCCGGTACCCCCACGGTGACTATAAGGACGTTCTTCTCCCTAAACTTCCTCTTTGGACCTAGGCAGGTGGGGTAAGTCCACGGCATTGCTCCTAGCCATTAAGAGGCTACTGGATGAGGGAGTTAACCCAAAGGCAATATTCTACTACTCATGCGACATGCTGGCTGACTACAGGGAGCTTGATGAGGTTCTTGGCGACTTCATTAAGGTTAAGAGGATGAATAATGTACGAAGCGCCTACATCTTCCTCGACGAGATCACTTACCCAAGGGAGTGGTACAGAGCATTGAAGAGTAGGATCGACCGTGGTGACAAAACGAACGACAAGCCTCGCCCCTTCTAGGGGTGGGGTTGGGTTTAAAAATGGGTGTTTTTCCTGCTTTTGTTGTTGCGTAGGTCTGTTGCTATTGAGCTTGAGGTCGCTAAGGAGCTCAACAAGCTACTCTATAGTGTAGAGTCTGCGTATCTCAGTATTGTTCGTGAGGTTGTTGCTTATGCCGTTGAGCACAATGTTACAAGTGCAACACAGCTCCATAGGGTGTTTTATTATAGGTATAGGCGGGAGTATCCAGGCTTGCACGCACATCTAATAACTCAAGCAATTAAACAAGCCTCTGAGATAGCTAAATCATTCGTTAAAAGGAGAATGAGGGGCTTTGTGGACAAGCCCTATCCAGAGGTTAGGAGCGTCTCGATTAGGTTTACGGAGAGGGCTTGGAGTTATGAACAGTTCGCTAGGTCAATAGCCCCGGTTAGGCTTAGCCTATCACTGCTCGGCGGGAGAAGGGAGGTTTGGTTAAGGTTGCACAAGCGCTTCTGGCTCTACTGGTGGAAAGTGTTGAATGGAGAGGCTGAGCTTGCCAGGACGTTGATTGTTAAGAGAAAGGCAAACAAGTGGTACGCAGTGTTCGTGTTCGAAATAAAGCCTAGGGAGGAAAGACCACAGTCAATTGTTGCCTTCGACATAAACGAGAACACCGTTGCTGTTAGTAGGATTGATTTACCATCCACCGTGGATAAGGTGGTTAATTGGAATAGGCAGTATCTAACGCCACAGCTCTACATGATTAGGACGGACTTCGGTAGGCTAGCCAGGAGGTATGAAAGGATTAGGGACGCAATTATCGATAGGCTAAAACCACACTTCGCATTACCGAGCGGTAATTACGTGAACATAACGAACACAAGGGAGTTTAGGAAGCGCGTGAAGAGGCTGCGCGAGGAAGAGAGGAAGGTTGGTAGGGTTAGGTATGTGGCGAGTGAGTTAACCAAGAACCCAGCAATCATAATCACCGAGGAACTTGGTGATAACCCGCAGGAATCAATGATTAATGAAATCAGGAGGAACGAAACAAGACACCGCATAAAGCAGATACCATTCAAGGCTGTGGAGAGGGCTATTGTGGATAAGGCTTTAGAGCGCGGCTCTAAACTGTTCCACGCATCATCCTATAGGAACAGCAGGGTTTGTCCAATTCATTTTACGAGACTTGAGAGGACTGATGATTGGCATTTCTTAAAATGCCCACTTGGACACCTCGTGCATAGGGACTACGCATCCATACTCAATATGGCTTGGAAAACAACACCAGAAGCATGGACCAAAGGCGTGTGGTGGGATTTGAAGAGGGAGAAGATGAATTGGAAGGTACGTGAAGGCGATTCCAACCCAATTATACCATACCCCATCGTACAGTACCTGCATGCAATATTAAAGACTTTCACGGCCAGCGAGGAAAGCCCCGCAGTGCTGGCCCGGGGCAGCCCCATGAACCCAGCCAGAGAAGCCAATGAAGACTGGGCGAGGACACCACCCCGTTTTAAGGCAACACCCACCCCTCAGAACGGGGAGGAGGCCAGTTCAGAAACGACGTCCTGGTGGTGACTGGGTCGTTATCAATATCAGCTAAGAGGGAGGTTGAGACCTTCCCTGGGAGGAGGGGTGGTGGTAAAACACTGCTAATGTTACCCCTACCCTTCTCCAGGTATGTGGAGCTCTTTAACATTCACTTACCTAGGGGTGACTTAGGCTTCGTCCTGTCGAATTACCAAGCATATAACCAATTCATTCCAATCCTAAATGATCTTCTGGAGAGGTATGAGGTGACTGGTGGATTTCCAAATGCCATTAGGGACTTCCTAAGGACTGGGGGCATTTCCAGCGATGTACTCAGTGACTTCATATCAAGCATTGTGAGTGATGTGAATAGGCTCAGGAGGAGTGAGACTTTCCTCAAGCTTACGGTTAGGGGGATAATGGAGAGGACCGCCAGTGAATTCAGCTACCATACGCTATCCAGGTC
>WYEB01000600.1_pt1 | contig 12397 bp, 10 predicted proteins | sample 6343061 | NCBI WGS metagenome assembly WYEB01 (sample SAMN13812332, study PRJNA600296) | hot springs metagenome | biome: ENVO:00000051; feature: ENVO:00002007; isolation source: sediment sample from Evening Primrose shelf | place: USA: Yellowstone National Park, Evening Primrose Hot Spring ... | reverse complement strand
ACACGCCTAACAGCCATAATACCGGCCTTAGCAAGATAATACTGAGCAACATCATCAATACCCTTCTGACAGAAAACAACATTAGCACCACTCTCCTTAATCTTCTCTACCTTCTTCCTAAGTATCTCTGCCTCCTGGTCTAGGAACATCTTTAGTTGCTCTGGGTTGGTGACGTTTATCTTCGCGGTCCACTCTGGCTTCTCGATCTCGAGGGGCGCGTCGAGCAAGGCAATCTTGGCGTTGGTGACCCTCTTCGGCATCGCCGGGTGAACGACCTCCTTGTCTAGGACAATGCCCTTAATAAGGGTGGTCTCAGTTATGCTTTCGCCCCTCTTCTTCTCGACCTTGACGTCGTCCAGGCTGAGGTCGTACTTGCCGTCCTTCTTCTCGACAACGTTTAGGGCAGCGTCCACAATTATCTTTGCAAGGAAGTCCCTAAAGTCGGCAACAACCTTGCTTGAAAGCGCAGTCTTGGCCACGTTCTCTAGGACAGTCCTGTCGAGCGGGTCAACCTTCTCGGCGATCTCGTCCACTATCCTAGTAGCCTCGACAAGGGCCTTCTCGTATCCCTCGACAATAGTGGTCGGGTGGATCTCCTGGTCCAGGAGCTCCTCGGCGTTGGCCAGAAGCTGCCCGGCAAGGACAACCACGCTGGTCGTGCCGTCGCCGACCTCGTCGTCCTGGGCCTTCGCAATCTCGACCATCATCTTTGCGGCCGGGTGCTGGACCTCCATCTCTTTCAGGATAGTCGCGCCGTCACCAGTAATTGTGGCATTGCCAAAAGAGTCTACGAGTAGCTTGTCCATGCCCCTAGGACCAAGGCTGCTAGCCATCGCTTCAGCGATGACCTTCGCGGCGTAAATGTTGGACTTCCTGGCGTCTCTCCCAGTTGTCCTCTGGGTTCCCTCCTTAAGTATCAATACAGGAATTTGACCTACCGGCTGAGACATATCTACTTCACCAGCACTTCTCAAAAATTATCGCTTCTATAAAAACTTTTCTATAGGGAAAAACAAGCCCAAAGAGGATGAGAAAGGGCAACAAATAAATAACGACAAAAACCTAAACCCCACGTGAAGGACTCAGAAAAAGAGATACTAATCTACGCCATAGCGATAATCGCCGTCTTCATAATACTCTTCACGTTCTCCAGCATAAAGACCCCACACCTCCTAACACCCATAGCTGTCGTCTCGAGCTGGTCCATGGAACCCGTGTTACATGTTGGAGACATAGTAATAGTGACGGGGCAAGAAAACTACACCCCAGGAGACATTGTCCTATACTACTCCGGTCAAGACATAATTGTTCACAGGATAATAAAAACACAAGGATACAACTACACGGTCAAAGGCGACGCCAACCCCGTGCCCGACCCAATACAGCCAACAAACGACATTATCCTCGGCAAAGTAGAAGTCGTGGTCCCCTACATAGGTAGCCTAAGACTAATGCTAAACCCACTAATCGAATACGTCCAAAAATACATCATAAAACCACTACTTGAATTCCTCCGCGGTGGCTAGACGGGGCCTAAACACTGTTTTCTGTATCGACGCTTTCCATGCAGAAAGGGAAAAAGAGCCTTATCTCTAAACATAGTTTTTGAGGCTTAAAAATATATATGGCCTTTTTAAACCATAAATAAAAAGGGGGTGATAAAAATAGCAAAACAACCCACATACGAGATTCAAAACGTTGTAGCTTCTGTGACGCTCAACCAGCGGCTAGACCTCGAGAAGATAGCTGAGCGGATCCCACATGCTGAATATTCGCCTGAGCAGTTCCCGGGACTCGTTTTGAGGCTTCCAAGGCCCAAGACGGCGACGCTGATCTTTAGCAGTGGCAAGATGGTCTGTACAGGGGCAAAGTCGGAGGCGGAGGTCCAGAAGGCTGTCAAAAGCATTATCAAGCTGTTGAAGGCGCACGGCATAGACATAAAGAACGAGCCGATAATCGAGGTGCAGAACATTGTTGCGAGTGCAAACCTCAGGGGCACGGTGGACCTTGAGCGCGCCGCGTTCCTGTTAGAGAACTCGATGTATGAGCCTGAACAGTTCCCTGGGCTCATTTACAGGATGTCTGACCCGAAGGTCGTGCTATTGATCTTCAGCAGTGGAAAGGTCGTGTGTACTGGGGCTAAGAAGGAGGAGGAAGTGAGGAGGGCTGTGGACAATATTCATAAGTTGTTGAAGGAGCAAGGCGTCTTGTTCGAGGAGCCATAAATATAAAATTTCTTGTTTCTTGTTTCTGGGAGGGTGAACTAGACGTCTCAGGAATACGTTATTCGTGAGGTGCGCAGGGAAGAGCTGGACGACGTGATGGAGATTAACCGGAGGGTGTTGCCCGAGAATTACCCGGCGTTTTATTTTGAGCTTCACTACCGGAATTTTGGGAAGGCTTTCCTGGTCGCGGAGGCGCAGGGCAGGATTGTTGGCTATATTATGTGTAGGGTGGAGTACGACAACCTGTATACGGCTAATAGGGTGGGGAGGAGGGGCCACGTTATCTCTATCGCGGTCTTGGAGGGTTGGAGGGGGAAGGGTATAGGGTACAGCCTTATGACTAGGGCCATGGAGGCGATGAAGAAGTATTATGGGGCTGAGGAGTACTATCTCGAGGTGAGGGTTAGCAATGAGCCCGCGATTAGGCTCTACAAGAAGCTCGGCTTCAACGTGGTCAAGGTTCTGCAAGGCTACTATCTGGATGGAGAAGACGCATATCTAATGGCTAGACCAGCCTAGTCAAAAAATTTCTAATTTCTTTTTAAGGAATATTATCCGCTAAATGTTGCAGTGTCTGTGGCTGAGTCGTACCATCCGACTAGTTGCCAGTCGTAGCCTGTGCTTGTCTTGACTAATTGCCATATTGCGTAGTCTCCTGTGGCTCTGTCTCCGTTTTGGTCGAGGGTGAGGAGGCCTGTGACACCGTTGTAGTTTTGGGCTACGAGTGGGATGGTTGTTACGAGTTTTTCACCTGTGTAGGTTCCGGTGAGCATTACGGAGAGTGCTACTAGCCAGACTGCGTCATATGAGGCCATTGCGTACGCGTGTGGTTCTTCGCCTCCACTGCGTTGCTTGAAGCGCTGTATGAAGTCTTGGAGCCTCTGGTTTTCTGCGGGCTGGAATATTGTGCTTGGTAGTCCTCCGAGTGTTACTATTTCGCCTCCGGCCTCGGCCGTGAATTTGCTTGACTGGGCTACACCGTCTGTGCCGAACCACTTGAGCTTTGAGAGTACGGGGTCTTTTACTGCGAGCCTAAATATGTTTATTCCGTCGTCCTCAAAGGTTATTGATAGCACTGCTGTGTTGGTTCCCATTGCGGAGGCGATGTCTGAGAGCCTTTTTACCTCGGCGCTTAGGTCTTTTGCGTTGGGGTCGTATGGGACTCCGGCGACGTTTCCGCCTAGCTGTTTGAACCTAGCGGAGAAGGCCTCGTAGAGTCCTACGCCCCACGCGTCATTCCTATAGATTACTGCCACGTTTCTATAGCCGAGGGTATAGATTATGCGTGCGAGGGCCCTGCTCTGGAAGCTGTCTGGTGGTACTACTCTTAGCACGTAGTCTCCTGGGAGGGCGAGGGACATGGCCGTGGAGCCTACGCTTACGACTACGAGGTGGTTTGAGTCTGCGAACTGTTTTACTGCTGAGACCTCGCTGCTAGCTTCTAGGCCGATTACTGCCTGTACGCCTTGGGCGGCAAGGGTCTTTATCCTGGCTAGTGCCTGTTCTGGCGAGGTGCCCGAGTCTTCTACGAGGAGTGTGAACCGGAAGGGTGAGCCGATCTTTTCAGCGAAGCTGTTGACGTCTTCGATTGCTAGTTGCATGGCGAGCTGGTCTCTCTTTCCGTATGATGAGAGGTCTCCTGTTAGCTCGACTAGGGCTCCTATTGGGACTGTGATTGTCTGCTGGGTTGTTGTCTGGGCTTGCGGGTGTTGGAGTAGCGTGGATGCCCCGTAGCCTAGGATTGCCCCTATGAGGAGGCCGACTATCAGTATGACCAGTGTGTTCTTGAACAGGGGGTTTTTCGCTTGACCCGTGTTTGACATGTTTGGTCGAGGGGAAGCCTTCGGTTTGCTTTATTTAAAGGCTGTGCTATAACCGGCACATGGGCTTCATTTAAAAAAGGTTTTCTTAAAAACATTGTCATGCTTGCTTATATAGTTGTTTCTGTTTTCTTCTTTGTGCCGGCTATCGATAAGCTTAAAAGTGGCTAGATATGTGAATGTAGCTAGGTGGTACTCTTGCCGATTAGGGACCCTGAAAAGCTCCAGCTGGCTCTGAATCACCACTTCAGGGTAAAGATATGTAGGAAGTGTAACGCCCGCAACCCGTGGAACGCCGAGAGATGTAGGAGGTGCCACAGCAGGGACTTGAGGCCCAAGAGGTACAAGAAGTAAACGGTATTTCTCCCCTAGATGTTTTCTAAGACATAAAGTTATATCTCTGTTGAAGCCATTATTTGTGGTGGTCTAATGGGTAAGATTTCTAAGGGCGTGACGTGCTCGATAAAGGACTGCAACGAGCAGGCTGTTAGGTCGATTTCTAGGGAAGAGTTCGAGAAGAGCAAGTCTGGACTCGCGTTGAAGGAAGACGTGAAGGGCAGGGTGTACCTCTGCAAGAAGCACTACAACGAGTACAAGAAGGCGTACCGCAAGAACGTGTGGAGCCTGGAAAGGTTCTCTAGGTGACATAATGCTATACCTCCTCTCGGTCAAGTACAACGGGAAAGAAGCAAGGGCTGAAATGTATTTCTATGACGACGAGAAGCACGTCTTGGTCAGGGTTCCCGACTACAGCGACCACCACCCGTATCTCCTCACCGACCTGAAGCCCGACGAGCTGGCCGAGAGGTACCCAGACGTCCTGAAACACAAGGGTTTCAATAGGCTGGACGTTGTCGAGAAGTACGACCCGCTGAGCGACAGATGGATCTTGATGACGAAGGTGGAGACCCTTGACCCATTGTCGATAGGTGGGGCGAAGGACAGCATAAGGGAACAGTTGAAGGGCCACGCGTGGGAGGCCAAGATAAAGTACCACCACTGCTACATATATGACAGCAACCTCATCCCGGGGATGCCCTATACTCTTGAAGACGGCAAGCCGAAGATAGTCCTATCGCCGGTACCCGAGCACATTGAGAAGCTAATCAGGGAAATGGTGAAAGACAAGACTGAGCTTGCAGAGTACCTCTCGTGGGCCCAGATACTGAACACTCCCATACCGAAGCTCAAGAGGATAGCCATAGACATAGAGGTCGAGTCGCCCCAGGGGATAATACCCAAGCCCGAGAACGCGGAAAAGCCGGTCATCGCTGTGGCCTACTATGCGTCTGACGGCCAGAAGGGCGTACTGTTGCTGAAGAGGTGGCAGGAGGTCCCAGAGATAAATTTGGGAGACGCGAAGATAACTGTCTTCGAGGACGAGAAGAGCCTGCTAGCGGCTGCCTTCAGCCTTATAAACGCGTACCCAGTCGTCCTCACGTTTAACGGGGACAACTTCGACCTGCCCTACCTATACAACAGGGCCAAGAAGCTTGGATTCAAGCCAGAAGAGATACCGATCGAGTGGAGCCCAAAGGCGGAGTACGCAGAGCTCAAGAACGCTGTCCACATTGACCTCTACGCGTTTTTCACGAATAGGTCTATGAGGGTCTACGCGTTTGGAAACAAGTACAGGGAGGGGAGGACCCTTGACGAGGTCGCAAGCGCGCTGCTGGGCATCGGCAAGGTCAAGCACGACGAGGCTATCAGCGAGATGACGCCTGAGAGGCTCGTGGAGTACAACCTGCGGGACGCGGAGCTAACCTACAAGCTCACGGCGTTCAACGACGACTTGGTAGTGAAGCTCATTATACTGATGATGAGGATATCGAAGCTCCCAATAGAGGACCTGACGCGCCACAACATCTCTGCGTGGATCAGAAACATGTTCTACTATGAGCACAGGCAGAGGGGCTGGCTTATCCCGAACCCAGAGGACATATTGAGCATAAAGGGTCAGACCTCGACGAAAGCCATCATAAAGGGGAAGAAATACATGGGCGCAATAGTCATTAACCCCTTGCCTGGCGTGTACTTCAACGTCGTGGTCGTGGACTTCGCCTCGCTGTATCCCAGCGTTATCAAGATGTGGAACCTGAGCTACGAGACCGTTCGGTGCCCACACGAGGAGTGCAGGGACAACAAGATACCTGGCACGCCCCACTGGGTGTGTAAAAGGAAGAGGGGGCTGATGTCTGAAATTATAGGCATCCTCAGGGACCTCAGGGTCTACGTCTACAAGAAAGGAGCAAAGGCAAGCAAAGACGAGCAAGAAAAAATGCAGTACGAAGTCATCCAGTCAGCACTCAAGGTCTTCCTAAACGCCAGCTATGGAGTCTTCGGTGCAGAATCGTTTTCCCTCTACTGTCCACCAGTCGCGGAGAGCACTACTGCCCTTGGCAGGTACTCGATCCTGAAGACCATGGAGAAAGCCGTCAAGATGGGCATCCCTGTCCTATATGGGGACACAGACAGCCTGTTCCTCTGGAACCCCGCGCCAGAGAAGCTGGAAAGCCTTCTGCAGAGCGTCCTGAACGACCTGCAGATCGACCTGAGCATAGACAAGGAGTACAAGTGGGTCGTATTCAGCAAGCGCAAGAAGAACTACTTGGGCCTCCTAAAGGAGGGCAAGGTAGACATAAAGGGCCTCACGGGCAAGAAGAGGAACACGCCTGACTACATCAAGAACGTTTTCTCGGACATCATCGCAGAGCTGTCAAAGGCAGACAACATACTCGTATTCGAGAAATCCGTAGAAAAGGTCGAAGAGAAGGTCAAAGACTCGCTCAAACACCTAAAGAGACACGAGGTCCCCCTAGACCAGCTAGCCTTCAAAGTAGCCCTCACAAAGTCCCTCAAAGAATACACCAAGACAACCCCACAACACGTCAAGGCGGCGAGACAGCTCCTAGAATACAGGAAGAAACTCAAACTCGTCCCGCCCGACGTCAAGCTGGAAGAAGCGGTGCCAGAGGGCGAGATAATAGCCTTCGTGAAGACCAGGAACAAAGAGGGAGTCAAAGCCGTACAGGTCGCAAGGCTCGACGAGATAGACCCAGACAAATACATCGAAATAATGAAGACAACTCTCCAACAAGTCCTAGACGCGCTAGAAATAGACTTCGAAGACCTTCTAGAAGGAAAAACACAGACACTATTCTAGGCCAAGGCTTCCTCCAGCTTTTTCCTAGCAGCCTCGAAGTCGGGGTTCATCCCCACGACCGGCACCTTCGTCAACACATGTTTTATCGTCCCATCGTCGAACTGGACAAAGACCTGCGGGATGTCGGCTCCACCAAGCTCGTCTGTCTCGCCGTACTTTGTCAAGAAGACATAGTCCTCCTTTTTCTCCTCGAACTCTACGCCCTTCGCAGCGGCGACCTCCTGGCACAAACGCTTAAGCTTATCATTGAAGGGGGCCCAGTCCGCGCCGACAAATATCAGCTTCACGGCTTTACCCATATACATGCACCCAATGCAACAAAAAACCAGCCAACAAGTATATAAAGATGCCCTCCGAGGCCTACTCCTCTTCCTCCTTCAACATGTCACTGATAGACTTGACCTCGCCCCCCTTCTTGTAGACAATCCTAGTCTCTATCCTGATAGGCAGGCCAATCTCCTGAAAAACCCAGTAAACAGCACTAGCATCGAGGCTCCCGCTGAGGCGCCCAAGATGATAAAGCTGGCCAATCTTCACGGCAACCTTCCTCGCGACCTCCCCATACTGCTCAACGGCACGATTAAACATCTCGCGCCCATCCTCAGTCAAATGCTCCAAGAAAACCGAATAGTAATCCACCGCCTCAGCCGGCTTCTTAGCCTCCCTGGCAAGCATCTTCCTCTGCATCTCAAGCAACATCCTACGCTTAATCAACTCAATATCCCTCTCCACAACAACCACCAAAAACATAAACCCAAACCAAAATAAATACATGCCGGGCGCCCAAAAGGTCGCCGCTCGAGACGCACAGCGCAAGCAATGAAAAGCGGCAACCCACGCCCGGCACACCAGCCAAAACACACAAACAAGATTCTAAAAACCTAGACACCCCAAGCAACCAAGCGAAAACTGGTGGGCCGGGAGGGACTTGAACCCCCGACCTTCGGGTCTGGAGCCTCGACCTCTCTAGGAGACCGCCGCTCTACCTTGCTGAGCTACCGGCCCTAAAAGCTCATTTTGTTAGATGGCTTGTTTGGTAATAAATTTTTCTTTATCGTGGAAGGGTAGGGTTTTTCCACTGGCTCTGGAGGTAAAGCCAGAAACAGAGTAGCTCCAAGAATAAGACATGGAAAAAGAGAAAACACTTGCCTCGACAAGCTTTTATCGCAAATGTATAACGCCTTTTTGTCAATGTTTTCCTTGAAGGAAAACTAAAAGTTATTTATGAAGTTTCTCGTTGGGAAGGTTATTTTAAATTTAGGTTTACGGGAAAACTTCCCATCTTAAAACGGGACATTTCAGGAAGCTTCTCGATAAGGAAGTTTCAGAAGCTTCCAACGAGTAAATCTGAGTGCTAGGGCAGTTTTGCAGACTTCTTGATAAAATCAAACGTTAAACATATAAACCACGCCCGAGCAAAAAATTTCGGATGCAACTCAGAAAGAATTGAAAGTCATTAGAAGAGTTTGACAAAGTTGGATTTGTTGATAACATCGATGCAACTCAGAAAGAATTGAAAGGAAAACTTGAAAAACTGTTCAACTATATCTGTGGATGGAAGATGCAACTCAGAAAGAATTGAAAGTGCCTGCTGTAGAGTAGTTGATAACCCACTTGTATAATTCGAGATGCAACTCAGAAAGAATTGAAAGAGCGAAGGTCTGGGTCTGGGAAAAACGCGGCAGAAAGCTTTGGATGCAACTCAGAAAGAATTGAAAGTCCAGAGCCTCGTCGAGATTGCGCGCCGGACATCTGCAAGGATGCAACTCAGAAAGAATTGAAAGAACAAAATATACAGTAACTCGACACACGAGTGGTTCTGGGTAGATGCAACTCAGAAAGAATTGAAAGTTAAGTAGCCGTATCTCACTGCTGTCCACGCGAATACTTGCGATGCAACTCAGAAAGAATTGAAAGACTGCTTGTTGTAAGTAGTTTAGAGTCTTGAGTACGGCTGATGCAACTCAGAAAGAATTGAAAGATTTTAGTCCCCAACTGTTCCTGCCCAATGTCCCACCCTCCGTGATGCAACGCAGAAAGAATTGAAAGAGAGATACATGCAAAGTACCGTGTCGTACAGCTGCCCACGAATGCAACTAAGAAAGAATTGGGAGGCGAAATCACAATAACTCACGAGATACTTTGCTTCCACTATTGTGATGCAACGAAGAAAGTATCGAAAGATTTTCGCGTCGAATTTATTGTAGGCGTTTGATAACCATGCTGATGCAACTTAGAAAGAATCTGAAGATGGCTGTATGTTTTCAATAGCATTGAGATGGGGCATAGGAGAGTGGCTTTGCAGGAATAATGTATGTGTGCTGGTCTTGTAAGGGACTTCGCCCAGGCTTGTGTGTCTTGGCTTTCGGCTTATTTTTGCGCTATTCTTATAGCGCGCGCTTGTCAACGTTACCAATAAATCTAAAGTTCAATATATGTTTCAATAGAAAGAAGAGGTAAAGTCCATGAGTGAGAATATACCATGCCACGAAGATCCAGCTCAGCGGGAAGTCATATGCATATTACCTATCACTTTCCCTACTTCAAAGGTTCGAATAAAAAGAGATGGAATAGAGCCCGTTGCTCCTCGACGAGACAAGCTTGACCGTCGTGATTATATAGAATGGCAAATTTCATATTGGGATAATAAAGAAAATCCAATAGAGTTTGGAGAAATAATTATACTAGCACATAAAAATGGAAAAATTTCAAAAGATGAAATCTGCTCCATTATAAAGGAATATGGCGATCCAAAAGTTCAACCATTTAATGAACAATTTAAAATTAAAATTTTTGAAGAAAAAAATCAAAAAATCTATAAAGATTTTAATCTCTTATTTGAGAAAACCCCGATTTTGCATCTTGAGTTAGATGATGGATGCTACATAAGAGTTACATTGAGACACAAGCAGAGAGCTGTCGGGTATCAATCCATGGTATACATCTATATTCCAGTTCAAAACCTTCGTGCTCCTAAGCCTCTTGTTGGAAGAACCGCGGCTAAAAAAGAAGAAGTTTCCTGGGTTCCTAATAAAATACACATTCTAGGATTGTTGAAAGCATTCCTAATAGCATCCTATGATCATCGTAACGACATAAAAAAACTTATTCGAAAATATATTGGTGCATGTGAATAGCATTTTCTACTTTTCCTTTTAGTTCGTTAAATATTTCCATGGCTTTTTTCTTTTCACCACTTCTCTGTTTTTTTACCATTTCTATGTATTGCCTGCGTACTTCTTCTTGAAACTCAAGCGGAGGAATAATGACAAGCAATTTTTTTAATTCTGATTGCGGAATTGTAACTGTTCCCACTCCGCGATTCAAGTTCTCTATTTGTTTTTTGGCCAGTTGCGTATAGAAATAAATTGCAAGGTAATGTGGCAATATTTGTCTCTCATCTACCCTTATAATATATATCCAGTCATCAGCGATACCAGTGTCTTCCTCATCGATGGCTACGGCTGCTCTTCCAATACATCCAACACCAACTCTAACAAACAATACGTCTCCTGGTTTAACGTAAGCCGACTTCTTATCCATTGGACTGTTTGGCTCAACATATTTTTTATCTCTGCTAAAATCTAGACCATATGGCATGATCACTTTGGCTGAAATGTACCTTATCCCCTTCTCTACGAATTTCCTCTTTTCGCCATACTCCGTTCTGCCACTTCTCATGTCGACAATGAGTTCTTTTAGGGGTTTTACGGGATAATGTGTTGAAATTTCAAGCTCAGCTATTTGACATAATTTTGGATGAAGTATTTCTATACTGGGAGTTTTCCAGCAACCCATCCTTTTCTCGTGTGTTTCATATACCTCTTTAATGTCTTCCTTAACCTCGTAGAAGAATGCTTTCTCGCCATTGTTTGGCTCTTTTTTTATGAATAGAATGCTTGTTTTAGATGTTGTCCCAGTAGTAGACCTAAATATTCCTCGTGGCAACGAAACTACTGCAATCACTTTATATTTCAGTATAAACCGTCTAATGTGTTCATTAAGTTTGCTAAGTAATACCCCATCAGGGATAATTACTCCAACTACGCCTCCTGGACGGACAAGTCTTATGAATCGCTCAATGAATAAGTTCTCTATTGCCTCACTTTTTCTATCTTTTGAGACTTCATACATTTTTAATCTATAATCTGTTATCCTGCCATACTTGGCACTAAACGGGGGATTGCCAACTGCTATATCAAAGTAGTTCTCTGGAATTTTTGGGTCAAAAAGAGAGTTCCTTGCTAGAGCATCTCCAATAAGAATCTTTGATTTCTCTTTCACCGTTTGAGGAATATATTTTGTTACCTCGGGATCTATGTCTATTCCCCAGACCTCTTCTAATCCCTTAATTAGCATGGCCTTTAGAAAGACGCCATCCCCGCAGGCTGGGTCTATTCCTCTGCGGGGATTTTCAACGTGTCTAAGCGCAAAATCCACTATAAACTCGGCTATCTCATATGGAGTGAAGAATTGGCCGAAAACTTTCTCTTTATTGTTTAAGTGTTTTTCACGTTGAGAGCTAATATTCTTCCCCATTTGACCCCCTTAGTGTAATTTATCTATCATATATGAGCTGGCAATGGGATTTTTCGCTTTGAAAGAAAGCTTTTTAAGTCATCAATTGATGGAAAAGCATATTTTTTCTTGTTGCCTTCTAATATAATATTCAATAATCTAAGCTCTTGCCCATAGAGAGCATAGGATATCGATAGAATATACCGTCTTCCAGGTGATCGATATTCAAGAACTTTTGAAGTAGCTGTTTCGCTTATGACTCTCCACATATGCTTTTCCATGAATCCTTATACTCAAACGGTTGTTTAAAAACCTTACTTAGGTTTAATAGAAACCTTCTAATAGTTTACAATAAGAAGCTCCAGCATCTATAGATATATCACTGGCACGTTCTAAGAATCTGAAGAGGAAGAAGAAACATGTGCTTCAGAGGATGCAGAAAAATAACTCAAAGCAGTAATTGCGGAAATAGATAACACTAAGTGAGAAACGCGCGAAAAACCGTAGCCCTAACACACGTCAAAACTTTTCCAATAGGTAAAACCAGCGAAAAACATATATACTTTTTGTTGCATAATATAACATGACCAAACATGAACAAAATAGAAATTGGTGAACTAAAGATAGAAGTTATCGGTACAGAGCACTACTGCACAGTGTGTGATAAGTTT
>WYEB01000599.1_pt1 | contig 12398 bp, 17 predicted proteins | sample 6343061 | NCBI WGS metagenome assembly WYEB01 (sample SAMN13812332, study PRJNA600296) | hot springs metagenome | biome: ENVO:00000051; feature: ENVO:00002007; isolation source: sediment sample from Evening Primrose shelf | place: USA: Yellowstone National Park, Evening Primrose Hot Spring ... | reverse complement strand
CATTCCGGCGAATATATAGCAGTTCGGCTTGAACGTGACGTAGCTCATGTGGACGTCTATTTTGGCGTCCACGACTAGGTTGTTGTAGTAGGGAAACACGTGTATCACCACCGGCGCCAGGGGCGACCGCAACACTACGTGGCCGTACCCTGATATGAAATAGCTACAGCCGCTGTCTGTGCAGAGCTCATCGGCGGCCGCGTTGCCGTACGTCTGGACTATGGTCATCATAGATGCAGTCCTGCCCGTATCGGGCAACGGCCTATAGAGGAAGTCGATCTCCTTGTCGACCACAGCCAGCGTGCCCAGGTTCAGGCCTGTATCTTTGACGAAGTCGCCTATACGGCTGTTGTACACTGCGGTGAGGTTCCGAAGGTACTGCAGGCCGACCGGGCTTCCGATGAATCCATGAGCGTATGTGGGCTCACTGCCTATCTGCTGAGTCAGACAGATATTGTAGCCCTGCTTAGGTGTGCATGCGAATCCCGATACGCTTGAGAACTTGAAGGCATCGTTGCCTATGTGTATCATGGGCCTGCATTGAGCGCCTATGCATACAGATGCGATTATGGGCGGCACATCGGCGTTTATCGTGACCCACGATGCTACCGTATACGCCTGGCTCGGAGTGGCGTTGTATGTGACCGTTATAGTGCGCACAGCATCGTACGTGCTGTAGTCTCCAGGAGCTAGATATGTCGATGCCAGCGCATTTGCCGAAGGGGATAGATACGGCACCGCGACCTGTGTATATATGTAGCGCACCGTGCGCGTGCTGGCAACGGTGCATCCTGAGCTGGTGCATTCGCTGAGCGTGACTGTGCATATGTTGTCGGGCCTGGTGTTGGGCTTGGATATCGTATATACGCCGCTACTGTTAACGTCTATCTGCTGTGAGAATCCATCGTTGCAGGAGATCGACAGCTTGGCGTATACCCTGGCCGTGTTGATCACATCGATGGTCATCGTCTGCGTCTTGTTCGACGTAATCGGCTCGAAATCTATGAACTTGATCAGCAGGTTGGGCACTGCGCTCATGTCGACAACACCAGCAACAAGGGCTCGGTACTGCGGATGCACGTAGCATACATCAGCATATACGTCCCGGTAGCCACTCGGGAATATATATTAAGTACTATTGGAATAGTATATCCATCTATTGTATTTATAATAAACGTAACATTTTTTAAATTAAGAGCTTTGGTAACTGAAAACACCGTGTAGAATATCCACGACGTGCCGCATCCGCTGTCCGTGGTGCGGTATATCATGGTGGCCTTGGTATACAGCGGCCCCATCGTTCCGCTGTCTGTGCCTATATACGTGCTGACGTTGCTGATGCGATCCTTGAACCCTATGGACGCTATGACGTACGGATCGAGCTGAAATACGCCGTACCAAGAGGTGCTCGCCGTGCTCATGCGGTTCCCCTTATGAAGCGGTACGCCTCGTTTATCGCCAAATAAGGCACGTTGCCGGACTTATACGACGTATGGTTCTTGAAGCCGGTTATATACAGCTCGCAGTTGCTCAGGCCGTAGTAGGCGCACATGTCCAAGCACTCCCGCGTGATGTGGCTCACGTACGACCCATCCACAGTGGGCACATATATGTCCATTCCGCCGTCGCTGGTGGGCCTCACCAGATATGCGGCCAGCACCCACATGAACGGTGCATATACGTGGTATATCCACTTGGCCAGAAGGTTGTTCAGGCATTTAGTGACGACGAAGTTGAAGCCATATTTAGACTGACATGATTGGAGGCATTGGTTGTAGCATTGATTTAAATCGCTTACGCTCTGCATATTACTGCAGTTTGTTCTAGCACATATGTCGGCACAGTCGTAGTAGGCATTCTCATCAGGCATTTTGAAGTAGCACCACCCAAACGTGAATACATCTAGCATATTGGCTATATCGCTGAGGCTCATCCTGGCCGGCGTATATTCTATGATCACCGGCAGGAAGTTGTGCTTAGCGAAGTTGGCCACCGGTATCGATATCGCGGGCACCGCAGATGGCGGCGAGCAGGACGGCGCCTCGCAGTTCCATGCGCGCGGCACTATCTGCATCGGCCGCAACGCTTTGCCCAGCTCCAATCCCGATGCGCTCATAAAACCCTGGCCCGGTAGAGTTGGGCCCGGCACATACGGAAAGTAGTCAGTCATCCTGCATTCCTCGAACCCCTTGCCGTATGTAAGCGTGCCAGAGCCCGTATACACAGCGGCCTTACGCTCTCCTAGCTTCCAGGGCAGGTAGTCGCGGTAGTACGCATCTACATCGTACTCCACAGGCAGTATCTTCACGGTCACATCTCCGTTGAATATGACCTTGAGGTACACATCTGTCGATGGCAGATACAGCGGCACGTACAGCTTGACCTTTAAGCTCTCGGCGTTTGTGATGCCGTCCGACTGTGCGCCTAAATAGGCGTCGACCCACGGCATGTTGATCATAGGCGGATGTGCCCACCATGAGTACAGAGCATAAGTGTCACTCGAATATGACACCGGGCATGCCGATTTATATATTTTATCTATATTATATAAATCATACATACATTGAATAAAATTATTTATAAAACTAGATGCAACGTCCTGAGGTATCGTGCCGTTTATAATTCCGTTAGCCATGTTGCCGATCAGCTGGTCGATCCTGACTTGAACCAGCGATGTGGCTATGGCGTCGTGTATGTTGGTGCACAGCACGTAGCTCATGTCTCCAAGCCTGTTGCACTGCGCCTCAGACGCCAATATGACCGCTGAGGGCAACTTTATGGGGAATTCGGCGTTGTCTATATAGAGGGTGCCGTCTATGCCGCCCACCATCCACTGCTTCATTATATCCATCATCCTCACCGTGGCCATGCAGTCGCCGAACTTGACCCCTATCTGCTCGCCGTCGTGAACCTCCATGCTGGTGAATATGTCGTATACGCCCGGGTTGAGCGCGGATTTGCTACGCACAAAATACGATGCAGAGCCTGCGCCGGCTATATTGGCCGTGGCCGTGCCCACAACTGCATCGCCTATAGATAGGAAGTACGGATATCCGTTGAACAGATCTGCCACCTTTACCTCCGGCGATGAGAAGAACGTGTAGTTGAACTGTATCGCCTCAGCAGTGCCCTGCTTGCGCAGAACGGCACGCGCTATTCTGCCTACGAAGTACCTGTCTATGTCGCCGTACGTGGCCTTACGCGGTATGACCGCCTTAGCTATCAGTATCGAGCCGGACGTGTGCTGTATGCCCGAGTATATCGCCTCGCGCTGATAGTACCTGTCGCTCCCGACGTAGAGCACGGGTATCTTGAGGATCGGATCCACCTCGCGTATGGGCTTATCCACAGTGAGGAGCTCGCACGGCGGAGCTTGAGCTATCTCGGTGGGTTGCATTGATGCGACGAGCACCACGTTGTACGTACCGGCGTTTATAGACGCTGAGAATCTGCCTATAAATCCCCCGATCTGGACGTTGTTGGCATCGTAGAGGTTTATGTATACGCCGCTGATGTTGCCGCTTGGAAAATCGGCCGATCCCTGTATTACTATCGATGTTGGATTTGACTTTAAATATATTTTAGTATTTGTTATATTTACTGTAGCTACATCCATAACAACATACATAGATATATACTTGACCAATTTATTCACAACGATGTTGGCAACGTCATAATAAGGATCGCGCGTTATTGTGGCGCTCATAGTACCTGCCTATATGAGCGAGTTAAATCGTTAATGAGCAGGGAGGAAGACCCTTACCAGGCCGCTCTGGGGAATCTCCGCGGATAGGTACGTCTCAACCCTATATATACTGCCCATGGCCACCTCGACCTTGACATCTACGCCTATGCCCACGGAGCCTACAGGCGTGTCGGCTATGTACTCTATGTGGGTTATATACGCTGTGCCGTCGCGCCCAGTTAGGTCTAGTATGCCGCCCCCATACCAGCAGTTGCCTCCTGTGGGGACGCATCCGCCGGGGGTGAATATGATCACCGGGTTGTACAGACTGATGGTCTGTGCGGCACCGCCTATGAGTAGCGTGGCTGAGCCGGAGAACGTGGCCTGGGCCAAATACCTCACGAAGTACGTGGATATCGAGCCGAACAGATCTTGTGATACGACCAGCGGAACCGTGCTCATCATATGCCCACCTTTAGTACGTTTATATTATATGTCGCCGCTCCTACCGTCAGCGTACACGGCACCGTGGTATAGCGAAAGCCGAACGTAGGCCCTGTGAACGATATTATATGGGCGCCCGGCTGAACCGCCACGGATATTTGGTTCTGGTTGTAGCACTGGCCGTCTATACATATGCCTATGCAGTCCGACGTTATGCGGCCGCCGAAGGGCAGTGATGCTATGAATGCATCGCACCGCCCGGATGTGGCGTCGACCGTATAGCTGTTGCAACTGTTCATAGTTGCGCATGGATTGAATATGGCTATCCTGGCCGGCCTGTTGCCGCCGTCGCCTACCGCTATCCTGATGACCGGGTATACGGTCATAGCGGCGCTGGCATAGAACCCGACGTAGAACGAAAATACGTTTATCCCCTCGTACTGGCACACTATATTGGACAGCAGGTCGCCTTTATTTAGATTTACAACGCCTGTCACATATACATAAGTGCCGTCATATGTATACGACTGATTGGACAGGCTAACGTTGTTGCCGTTAACCACCGCATAGCACTGAGGCACCTCGTTGGACAGTATGCAGTCTATCAGCGGCTTAAGGCCCGTGGGCTGTGGCTGAGATGATGATAGAAGCCCGTAATACGCCGGCAAATCGAGCGACGTGAACGACATGGTTATGACGTGTACGCGTGGTCTGCGAACTTGACCACCACCCAGCCGGACACACTGCAGGCAAGATTTACCGACAGAGATGCGCTACATCCGCTCTTAGTAATTGTGAAGGCCAGATTGCTGGTCGGATTAGCCACGTTGATCACTATCCTGTTGCCCACAACGTAGCAGTTGCCGTATATCGATGTGCATACGGCGTTGTTGAGCAGGAGGGAGCTCAGGTTGGATGTGAACGATATCACGGCGCAGTCACCGACACTGTGCCGATAGAGTAGTCGGATCTGACCAGCACCACGTATGTGCCGGCGTTCAAGTTGCGACTGCCCGATATCTGGAACTGCCAAGTTATCGTCTTGCTACCTGAGGCATATGATGCGGTACCGCTCATGGTGAAATTTATCTGCGTAAGCACGTCGCTGTTGTTCAGGGTGAACTGCCCCGACATGACCGCCGATGCGGATGCCTGCGATGGGAACGATATATCGATATTCACGTTGGTGAGGTTTATGGTACCCGCCGTCTGGAACACCACAGAGCCGGATACCGACTTGTTGGACATACGCGTGTAGTGTATCTGCATCGACTGAACCACCAAGTCCTGTGTCACCGACACGACCTAGCCGCGGCGCCAGAATAAAAACAGTTAGGCCACATATCCGCCGTACTCCACTTCAGCAGTGCCGTACAGCGTTATCTGGGACTGGGCGAACTTTACTGCATGAGCCGTAGTGGCGTTGCTGGCGACAGCCATATTCTTCTGCAGATACAGCCCGACCTTGTGCCTCGTGGCGGCTATCGATGATTGGGATAGGGTCAATACCCTGTAGATCTTGAGGGCATACGATGAGGCATCGCTCTGAGCTACGTTAGGCGGCTTTATGATGACCGAGTAGCTACTGCCGTCGGCCTCACGCGTATTGGGCGCCAGCACGGAAAGCGACTGATACGCTCCGTCGCGCTGGACTACGTTGGGCGCCATAATGGATAGAGCGTAGGACGGCTGGTCTTGCTGGGCTGTATTGGGCGCCAGCACCGAGAGAGCATACGATGCTTGGTCTTGCTGTAGCGTGCCGTATCTGGATATATTCACGGTATAGTTTGCGCCGTCTGCCTGAGTGGCGTCGGGCGCATATATGCCCAATAGGTATGATGATGCGTCCTGCTGGTATGCGTTCTGCGGAGCTATGTACAGCAGATATGATGCGGCATCACTCTGTATCACGTTGCCCGCGATGTGGCTGACGGCATACGATGTGGCCGATAAAGACAGCAGGTTGATGCTCGTATATCTGCCGGCGAGGTACTCAGCCGACCGAGCTATAATTCTCATTGCATATTTAGCTATATATGATGTGGATGTTGTTTGATTGATCTTATATATAGGTAAAAAGATGGCTGATGTAGGCGTTACCGCAGATATGTGGATCGGCACTGCGTAGCTGTGCTGTGCCGATACGGCCGTAGATGTCGCGGAATATATGTGTCTGGCATACATCATACCAGCCGCGCTTTGAGTGATCTGGAAGACCTTGTAGACCGGCCTAAACGATGTGGATGTGGCCGTAACTGCGGCTATTTGAACCGGATAAACCAGCATGTGCTGTGCCGATACGGCCGTCTGGGTCAGCGCATATACGTTTTGATCGAACTTATACAGAGGCGACATCGCTGTGTAGCTAACTGAGCCTATGTACTGAGGGGCCATCACTAGGCCATACGATGCCGCATAACTGCCCATCAGCGTTATATGCGGCAACTGAGCATAGCCCGTTCGGGTGTATTCATGCAGGTTATCTATAAACTTATATGCATATAATCTATCTTGTGTTATAGTATTAATATTAGTTCCTGTTATAAATAGATATGATATATAAATATCTGTATTATATCTCGATGACAGGACTACATATGGATATGTTTTATACGATGTTGTGGATGTTTTGAATATCCACGCCGGCGTGTGCACCAATCTAACCGCATCTATGGTGTCGACTATTATTGGCGAATATCTGATATTTATATTTATAGTACGTCCATACGATGATCTATACATATAACTATTTAATGTATTATATGTAGATATGGTATAAGATGATAGATTGGTCATAACGAAGACGGGCTGTATATACCTCACATACCACGCCTTGAACTCGTATGCCAGCGATGGGACGTCCAGAGCATACGATGTAACTAATAGATTTGGCGGAGTCTGTATTACCACATGTTTTGTACGCGATGTATTATATATATTCTGCTTATTAATTAATAAATATGTATATGGCATATATCTCGATGACAGGACTACATATGGATATATTATATAAATATCGCTGGTCAATGTAGCCATACTAGGCCTGAATATGGCCGCATAGCTACTGCCCATTAAGGATCCAGATAGTACTGCAGTCTCTATGGGCTGGTCTAATACGAATGTGGTGAGGCTTACGGGCAACGCCTTGTCTATGGGCACCCTTGATGCAGATACCGCAGTGTACGTCACCAGCTGGACGTTGGCCCTCGCAACGCTGTTGAGGTAGCCCGTGCTGTACCTAGCCGACATCGAGTAAGTCACAAGCGGCATCAGCTCTGCGGTGATGGTTATCTGATCCGCGTATTTAGGCAGAGCCTCTAAGTATGCGTTGTGTCCTGTTATGGACTCGATTATGTGGGGTAGTGCCGATATTACCACGTAGTTAGGCGTCACCTGTATAACCGAGGGCGGCTTGACCGCTACGTCGTAGCTCTCCTGCATTATCTCTACCGGCAGATGCGATATATCGACCAAGTAGCCCGTAGACTCTGTGAACGTAGGCAACGACGTCAGCTCAGCTACAGCGCTGGTGTACTCGTTAATCATAGACGGCCGCGTTAGGCTGGGCGCTATCAGCGTAGCCGCATAGTCGCAGAACACGCCTCCGTATTTGGTGAAGCACCAGTTCGGCGGTATGTAGTACATGCTGGGCCTTGAGATGCTCGTGCACACCAACGTCACCGCTCCGTCGACGGATCTGGATCTGGACAGCTGTACGCAGTATTTTGGCTCAAGTACTATGGTATGCGGCGCTACTATGTGGGCTAGGTAGGCCTCCGAATCGTATATCGATGCCGGTTGGGCGTATTTCTGGGTGCCGTAGAATGGACGGCGGAGTATTGAGTGGCGTGCCGCGGTTACATATCTGCCATATACCTGATATGCCATTACTTCATCCTATTATTATATAGAGTAACAGTGAGGTTAGTTAAAGCATCACTGTACTCAGTATGGACATGCTCTATATATATATTATTTATTACGGGTATTCCGAGTATCTGTATGCCGTACCTGAAGTTCATGCCGCTTGAGTACATCTGGGCCGCCAGATATCTGTAGACCAACTGCTGATATCCTATGGTGGCAGTGGCCTCTGCCAGCGATGCTGTATACGACTTCTGCGTTATATAGCCCAAGGCGTATACCCTGAACTCCTCAAGGGTTTGGGTTATACCGGCGTCTATGGGTATCAAGAGGTCTTTAGGCGGCGCATACTCGGGATACACGTTGCCGTAGCTGTCGAGCCAGAAGGTGTACCGCCTCTGCAACTTGTGGTCGACGAAGCACATTGAGTTGTCGCCCACCTGAATGTGCACGTGGATCAGCATGTCGCTGAACGCCGATTCGAACGATATCTGCACATAGGTCACATTACTGCGGTTTACCAAATGATTCGTAACCGCGTTGGAATACAGGCCCAAGGTCTTATAGGCTGTAAGGCTGACCGAGTGGGCCGTCGATGCGTTAGAGCTCAGCAGTACTGAGTTACTGGCATACTGCGACACGAAACAACAGAGAAAAAACGATTAAAACCGAGCGAGGATACTACTGTCTCTTCTCCCTGCTCATCAGAGTCTTAAGCTCCATCAGCATCGACTCAACGTGGGCCATTATGAAGACCAGGGCTAACGGTATGAACCCTGCGGCGAAGCCTAAAACGCCCAGCATGGCGACTATGGCATAGTGCGCAACTATGGAGAAGTTGCCTATGGCGGCGACCCATATCACGAACAGCAAGGCCTCAGTGAACAGCACCCCGGCGGCAACGTAGCGCACCCTTGCCCACCACGCCCACGACGCGGCCATGCCTACTGCCATCGCGATTGCCAGCACCGGCGTGTATGTCAGTATTGACTCCGACATGTATCAACCGGCCGCTCTTATTTTTAAATCTTTCTGTGCCGCTAAATAATTGAAAGCTACATGTACACGCTGGCTTGTTGCGGCGATATGGTTATGGACAGCAAGACCAAATATAGGCCCGATTGCGGCGTAGATGATAGGCCCGATACTGTGGATGATGCCGTAGCCGTGGCGTTGCTTGTAAAACTGTATGTTATACTAAATGTTACAGATGTTATTGTTACACTAGATGATAGATTTAAGTAGCCGCTCATAGTTATAGTAATGCTATTGCCTGATGTTGAGTAGTTAAGAATTACGCTTGTCAAGTTTATGTTCTGGCCTCCCGACGTCGTTACGTATCCCGATATAGATCTATTACCTGCGCTCTGGGTCAATATGCTGTTTATGCCGGTCACGAAAAACGACTGGTTTACGTTGAAGGTGGATGCCATTATGTACTTATGGTTACGGTCGTCTGCGGCTGTAGCGTGGATACGGCAAGAACCGCGTACAGGCCTGGATTGGCTATTGTTATCGGGCTGTTCTGAGGCGTTATGACTTCAAGCGCTGTGACCAAACCGCCGCCGCCGTCCCTGCCCTCGAACCGTATATCGGTTATGGTGGAGTTCGCTTGGGTTATGTTGAATACGCCGCCGAATATCCAGTTGAATATCGGCGGCGCTTGAGATGTATCGTAATATGTGGAAATCGATGGCGCGATCATCTGAGTCGATACGTTGTTTATCATCATAGTGCCGTTGACGCTACGTATGGAGCCGCTCGCGACCGCGGCCATCTCAGAGAAGAAGTCCTTGGCGACTGTGGCCGTAACGCCGCTAGGAGCGGACATGGCATAATGATGTTGTGGCTAATTAAAGGGTTGAAGTGGCCGTCTGGCCGACCACAGAGCTCTGGACGACGAACATGTGGTATCCCGCGTTCAAAGGAAGCTGAAAGTTTACAAACGATACCGCCTCTCTGCCGTTGACCACGAAGGCCAGCTTCACTATCGTGCTGTCGCTGGTCAGCCTGAGTATCCCGGTCAGATATGCTGTGTATTGGGTATAGCCGTTGTAGCTTGTAGATATAGATGTCGACATGAAGTTGATCTGGTTGCCGTTTGAATCGACCACGTAGCCGCCTACACTGTACCCCAGGTATCTAGCCGCCGTCACGTATGGATCGGCCAATACCTGTAGCTGGATCTGAGTGCTCACGGTGCTCTATACCGGCACAATTTAAATTGGCCACCGGCGGTATGGTGTGTCCCAGCCGCAGTATGTCGTGGTGAAGGATCCGCTGTTCACCTTCATGCTGAGCGAGTACAACAAAAGCTTCTACATAGCTCCAGCAGGCGGCTACGTAATAGATGGCAATGGAAACCAAATCAACATGATGGCCAGATCTGTGCAGATAACCTCGTTGACTCAAAACAGCGCTACTATAATACAAACCGGAGTATTCATGATAAAACAACAATCAGCAATAAAACGAATAGTGCTCAGCGATACGGTTGGAGATAACAATTGTTACCCTGGCAATAATCCTGATGAGTGTTGGAGCCTTAGCGATGCATCGTTCGATGCATATATAGATGGGGTGGTTCTACAACCCGGCTACTACATAATGGCAATTCAGATTACAGTAAGTAGTGGTATATTTACAAAACAATAGTTATTGTATAGTTATATTTGCTGTAGGTGGCGGTTGATACTCATATACCAGCATTATGCCATATAATCCAGGCTGGTTTATGATGAGTGGTACATTGGCCATTAGATACAATTCGATGGTATATGCTCCAGTAGTCTCTGGCGTTCCCAATAGTGATCCAATAGATTTCACCACTACATCTATTGAGTCAATGGTGCTGTTTGGGTTATTTACGTTGAATATGCCGTAGAATATATATGAGAAATAATGGGGTTGCTGATTGCTGTCGTATACAAATATCTTACCAGTGCTCATAGCATTTTGGGTCACAGCACTTACGGTCACTTGGAATTTGGTTATGCAACAGAATATATCTGGATGTGGCCCCGTCTGCGCAGATGCCCTAGCTATCAGGTGGAATATATCTCTGACTATCGTCGCTGTGCCGGTGCTCATGATAGCTTGCCGTCGAACTCCTTAACTGCGTCGCTTATGAAGTTGCCGTACGTCTGTATGAACGACTGGCAGGTCTTATCCACAGCACTGCACCTGCTCACATCGATGGACGCCGCAACCGAGCCGTTGTTCACCATGTACACCACACACGGGTTGTCGCTAAATATGACCAGCTCGTCGAACCTTATCACCGATCCGCCCACTATCATCTCGCCGTCGACCCTCCTCCTGTGCATGGCCATGGGGTTGTGTATCTTGCTCAGAAACTTGGCCATCTCATCGACGAACTTGCTGTTCTGGGCCAGCTTGACTATATCTTGGGCGTAGTTGCGCAGTATGAACAGCAACATGCGCCAGTCGGCAACCCGCTCAAGCCTGCCCACGCGCCTGTCGATGTAGTATATCCAGTCGCCTACGCATACGGTGTAGACCTCATCCGACACACAGTTGAACTTATTGCTCAACGGCATGAACTGCTTGAACCGATCCACTATGCCCGATAGATCCCTCTGGTAGTTCCTGGAGCAGTTGGCGATCAATTCCGGCAGGGACATATCACCTCATCACGTCACCGTGACCGATACCGATGTGGGCGCCGACACATATATCGTTATGTTCACTATATATTCTCCCGGCGAACTTATGCTTATAGGATCGGACACGGCCTGTATCTGGAGCTCGCCTATGGCGACCATGTTCGCATCCCTGAGTATCAGATCCAGATAGTCTATGGTGGCCGGCGCAGTGTTCACGAAGACCTTGCCGACTATGGAGGCCACCGCGGCCACCGGCGGGCCGTCGTACTTGACCACGCTCCACATCAAGTTGTACAGCGACGTGTCTTGGCCGCTGACCCGTATATCGCTATCTATTTTAGCTGTGGAGTTGAACGAGTTGATCAAATAGTTGACGAAAGGATCCGTATACACCCTGGCCAGCCCCGCGGCCATGGATGTGTGCTACCTACCGAAATAAAAACTATCCTAGCGGAGTCGGCATTTGATCTACTGAAGATGACATGCCGCCGGCCAGCGGATGCACAGGCGTCTTGTTCACGACCATCGTTATGAACGGCAGTTCCGATATGGCCGATACCGTGTGCTGTACGTTGGCGGTGGCCTGCACCGACGTTGCCAACGACACGGATATTGCGCCCTCCGTGACCGTGGCCGATGCGCTTACCGAGGCGGCCGTGGCTATCGATACCGATACCTCGCGCTCGGTGACGGAGGCGGCCGCCGTGATGTTCTGCATAGCAGTCAGCGCCGCCGTTATTGCGCCCTCCACCACGGTGGACTGGGCCGACACCGTGTTC
>WYEB01000595.1_pt1 | contig 12474 bp, 22 predicted proteins | sample 6343061 | NCBI WGS metagenome assembly WYEB01 (sample SAMN13812332, study PRJNA600296) | hot springs metagenome | biome: ENVO:00000051; feature: ENVO:00002007; isolation source: sediment sample from Evening Primrose shelf | place: USA: Yellowstone National Park, Evening Primrose Hot Spring ... | reverse complement strand
CACGATGCCAGCCTCCTTGAGCCTCCTCATGAGGGACTGGAGCTCGTTGGGCACCTTCCCGCTGTATATAACCTCAAGCACGGCTTGTTGAGTCGCCTGGGGAAGGAGGCCGAATCTCTCCCAGTCTCTGATCTCGCAGTCGAGAACTGAACTGTCGTTAGGCGCCGACGCGGTAAATACGTGGCCGTTTGGACACACCACCACACCCTCCTCAGGCTTTACAGCCAGCTCAAGGCCGCACACCGGACACCTGGCTGTTTGAAAACGCCTATACACATAATGCCAAACAGGCAGAATGTATAAAGAATTATAAAGGCGAATGTGACCATCGTCAAGACAATGCAACGTATGTTCCAAACGAGAGAGTCCGCGGGCCGGAGAGGCCCTAGGTCTCCCCGGTGCAGAAGGAAAGCATGCATCTGCAGACTGCCCCCGCTCCCCCATCTTTCCTTAAATGAAGATATCTTTTCTCTTTTCTTTCTTTTCTGCATATTAACCTAAATTGATCGCCGAATTCGAAAAATGTAAAGAGGAAAAAGCCATCTCTCTCGTCGAAGGAGCTGAAAGCGTCGGCGGCTGGATGCGCCGTGGAGGTCTCTCCGAGGAGGAAGAGGGGGAGGGGGGAGGGGTCCCTCCAACAGGGATAACTTACAGGGATGACCTAACAGGGATAATTATCCCTGTCAAGTAATCCCTGTTGGTTATCCCTGTAGGCGTTTTGGTTGTTTTTTAGGCTTCGGTTTGGCGCTTCTCGTGTATGTGACTACGGCGTGGGTTTCCTCCAGCGTTTGGGCGCTTCTCCAGGCGGTGAAAGATGTGGTGGGGTATTGGCGTGATGCTGAGGTGGTTAGGCAAGCCGTCTTCACGGCGGCTGTGGAGGAAGCCCAGGGGAGGCCGCTGGTTTCGCCGGAGGAGCTCTTTAGGGTTTTTCCGGAGCTCAGAGAAGCGGCGGAGAGACATGTGTCGCGGTTCTCCGCGCAGTTGGGGAGGTTGCGGGAGGTGGCGGTTAGGCTCCCGGCGGCGGCGCCGCTTCAGCGTTTGAAGAAGGCGCTGAGGGGGAGGTGGGGGGTGCGGACGCCCAACGGGATGGCCGTGGAGTACGCCCTCTCCACGTACCTCGCGGTCAGGCTGAAGAAGCCGGCGGGCCTCCCGGAGCCGGTGGTGGAGATGCTGATGCAGGTTCTTTCAAGAGTTAGGTCTGCGCCTAGGAGCGAGAAGAAGGCAACAGCGCTGAACGAGCTGAAGCTTCGCCTCGGCACGGCGAAGGAGCTGTCCAAGGCCTTGGGTCTGCCTGTGGATAGGTGGTGGGAGTCCATAATGGAGGAGGTAGCCGCGGCGGGCGACCCCGAGGCGGTTCTGAGGCGGTACGTGGAGGGGGGAGAGGTGCCGCGGGTGAAAGCCTCCGACAAGTTCGCAGAGGCGGCCTCCCTGGTGCTGAAGGAAGCAAAAGACGCGGAAGGGCTGAGGCGGTTGTGGTGGGTTAAGCGCGGCCTCATGTTGCGGACCGCGGAGGGCAAGGCAGAGAGGGAGATCGTGAAGATGGTGGACATGTATGTGGAGCGGGATCCGGAGACGGCTCTTAAGCTTCTGAAGGCGGTGGAGAAGGGCGAGAGGCCTCCGCCGCCTCCTCCGCCGCCTTTCGACCGCGCCGGGTTCTACGCCTCCTTGCGGGCTAGGCTGGAGACCTTCGACGTAATTGCCAAGAGGATCCTGGAGAGGGCGAAGGAGGTAGGCCTCCCCTACGCCCTCTATGGAGCTGGGGAGTACTTCCGGAGCTTTGCGAAGACGGCGGAGCGCGACTTCAAGACGATGCTGAATAAGGCGCCGCCAGAGGAGAGGGAGGAGGACGAGCTGAGGCAGAAGCTTGAGGCGGCTCTAGACGCCGCTGCCGCAGTGGCGGCGGCCGGAACAGCCGCGGGGGTGGTGGGCAGGGAGGTTGGAGAGCTCACGGAGGTGGCTGTGCAGAAGTTCTTGGCGTACTGCCGCAGGTACCTAGGCCTCGCCTAGAGGAACAGGCCCACCAGCGGCAGAGCCACGTAGGAAACGGCTAGAACCAAGCCAAACACCACGAAGCCAGTGCGCCATCCAGACATGAGCCCAACGGCGGCACCCGCCACAGCGGCTATCAGCATGCCTCCGATCTGCCGCCAGACAAACCCGCTAACGTAGAGCCAGACGCCGAAAATGAACCCGTAGAGCATTAGGGCGCCTACCCCCACGGCGGCCAGCGCTTTAAGTAGCCTGCGGTAGCCGACGACCATCCCAGCCACAGCCAGCCCCGCGGCCAGCAGGATGATCTTTACGACGACCAGCATGCCCAATTATAAAGGTATAAACTATTCAGCGCTTGGGAATAACAGCCCTAACCTTTCTTCAGTCTCAAAGGGTTTCCCCGAGCAAGCCCCCCGCCTGGCCTTCAGCACCCACAGGGATTACCTTACAGGGATAATTACCCCTGTGGGTTTATCCCTGTAGGCGTTCCAGTTCAATTTAAATGGGTGTGGTGACGTGGTCGTGATGCTTACTGTTTTAGTTAAGAAGGCGCTTAGGAACGCCAGTAAGGAGGAAGCCGAGCGGATAAGAAAGGCACTTAGGGAGGGCCGCGTCGCCGAGGTGCTCCCGGAACTGGTGAAGCTGGCGGAGGGGGAGGGGCCGCTGGGTATCTACTACGCGTCTGAGTCCAGGTTCGGGGCTGTGGAGGAGCTGGAGGAGGCGGTGGGCGACGTCGAAGAGGTGGTGGCTGAGGAGGAGCTGGAGCCCGTCGGCGAGGTGGAGGAACCTGTGGAAGACGACGAATACCTGGGCCAACACGTGGTGAAGAGGGCCTTCCCAGAGGCGGGGGAGAAACCACGCCTGAGGAAGAAGCTGTTTTAGGGGCGGACAGCTCTCAGCGCGGGGTAAGACGTTAATCCTGGACAGCCTCCTGGCAATAGTGTATGTCTGAGTATTTGACGTCTATGTTGTCTACCACGAGCTCTAGGACTACGCTTTCTCGCCAAAGCAACACCACGTACCCTTTGTCTATGCGCCTAATAATTACATTCGGCTTGCCTACAAACTACGCATATATGCCATTTAGGCCGCTGTCTTCCAGCTTCTCAAGCACTGCTTCAACAAGTTTTTTCATACTACGGGCTGGCAGGGGGATTCTGTTGCCGGGCTCCCCCCGGGCCCCGGTAGCGGCTTTGTCTGACCCGACCTGGGTCATGTGTGGAGAGGTGCAGGTATAAACATGTTGCGAATATTAAATCAGTTCTTCGCTGTTTTTGAGGCGCCTCTAGTCGTTGCGTGTGCATAAAGCTGGGAGGTGCCCCGCATGCGGCGCGTATCTGGAGTTCGCGGAGTGGGGAGACGGAGTCTATGCGTTGTGTAGGCGGTGCCGCATGGCGGTGTATATGCCCAGAGGAACCGCTACCGAATACGTTGCGGACTTCCCAGCGCTGGTTATGGCGGGGGAGCTGACGAAGGGCAGGGCCGGCTGGAAAAGTCTGCGGTAGCCCGCTACGCCTCTTCAGCTGGCGCAAGCAGTAGCACCCGCTCCCCCACCAGCGCCACCAAGTCGCCTCTGCGGTACCGCTCCCCCCGCCGCGGCCTGGCCTCCAGCTCCTCCGCCAAGCCTCTGAACTCCACGCCGACCTCTTCTATAACCTCGGCGTTTAGCTGTTTGGCCAGCGCAACGAAGGCGTCTGCCGACATAGACTCGACGCGGAAGTCGCCCTCCACGTCTTTGAAGAACTTAGTCACGTGGTCAAATAGGAAGATCCTGATGCTCCTCCTTCCTCCCTCCTTAAGGCTTGTGGCCTGCATGGGAGGCATGGGGCAGGTGGAGAAAACGAATCGTCAAAATGGCAAAATCCGGGGAAGTCATGAAGCTTGAAGAGCTACCCCCCAGTTTAAGAATCTTCCTCAGGGCCGAGGCCATGAGGCGCGGTGCAGACCCCGAAGCCCTCCTCATGGAGATTCTGGCTGGCGGCAACCCCATTCCCCAGCACCTTTCAGACTTCGTCAGAGAGGCGTTGAAGTCAGGAAATAGATGGCCAGGTAACGCGGAATAAACTACCTGATTATTTTTACTAAATTTTCCGGTGGGTCGCGGAGGGCGCTTATATATTTCGAGGGATAAGGGAGGATGCTGTTTTCTACCATGTAGCCCAGCTCCTCGGCGAGGTCCCGCTTGTTGCCCACCACCAGAACCTCCTTGGCCGAGAGGCACTTGCTGTAGATGCAGAGGGAGTCTAAGATCTCGCTAAGCGCATAGAGGGTGTCGGCCTTCGTCACGTCGTACATCAGCACCGCCTTGTCGAAGAACCACGTCATCTGCTTGGCGGCGTGTTGCGCCACCTCCAACGCATGCTGACCCGGCACGTCTAACAGCTCCACGATGCCGTTGACGAAGTAAAGCCTGTAGAGGCCGGGCCGCAACGTGGCGTGGGGCGCCGCGGAGAGGCCCATGAGGCGGTAGACGAGAGTAGTCTTCCCCACGCCGCCGACGCCTAAAAGCACGACGCGTCTGCGCACGTTAAGCAATGTGTCGATACACCATTTTGAATCGATATGACGTGGACGTTGAGCAGAGACGTGCTCTGCGAGTGGCTCACCCGCGCTGCCGTGTGCTCCTCCGCCTACCGCCACTTCGCCCTGCCCCGCGGCACATCCTGCACGCCGGAGGAGGTGGCGCTGGGCCGCTTGGTGGAGCTGGCGGTAGGCGCGGTGAGGGAGGGCCGCGCCCTGGCGCCGGCTGAGGCTTTCGAATTTTTAGAAGTGCTCGTTGCAAAAAGCGCGGCTGAAATCATCCTGAAGCACGTCGTAAAGGAGGAAGTGGTGGGGGTGGACTGGGACTTCTGCCCCCTGGGCTTCGCCCTGGAGAGGTCTATCGTCTTCGCTGGGGCGCTCGTGAGGAGGGCTGAGGAGTTCTACGAGCTGTACAGCGTCCTCATGCGGCACTTCGGCTTGGTGCACGTATTCGCCGAGGCCCACACAGACGAGGAGCGGGAGGACGCCTTCCGCCGCTACGGCGCGGAGGCGGTCATAACATGTCTAAGGAAGCCGCCGTGGAGGCTGAAGACGTACGTGGTCTCGTGCGACGCCCCCAACCCCGCGGCTGAGGCGGTGGCCAAGGCTCTGGGCGTCCAGCTCCAGACGGGCTCCATCCGCATAGCGCCGGGCATATATGTGGTATGATAATCATCCTCCGCAACGCAGTGGCTGAAGCCAAAGACGGTTGCCTGACGCTGGAGTCTGAGCACGGCAGGTGGAGGCTCTGCGCCGCTGAGAGGAGGGCGTCTCTGGAGCTGGAGCTGTCGGAGGCGGAACTGCCGATAGACGTAAACGTGCCCATCCACCCCAACGCCGCGCTGAACGTGTTGTTCGACGTGGTCCGCTCCCTCGCGGAGGACGGCTGGGCGCCCGGCCGCCTCAAGGTGGCGGTGGTGGGGCCGCCTGGCTCGGGGAAGTCCACCCTGGTGCGGCGGCTTCTCGGCCTGCCGCCCCCCGCCGGGCCGACCCGTCAGCCCGAGGCACACCGCGCCGTGGTCGTAGGCAGAGAGGTGGAGGTGGTGGACATGCCCGGCGGCTACTCGGCTGAGGCGGACTGCTCAGTGGTAGTGGCTCCGCTGGACGTCTACGAGGAGCCGCCGGCGGCGCGGGGGAAGGCCGTGCTGGTGGGCTCCCGGGCGGACTTAGGCTCGGAGGGGCTTCTGGACCTTTACGCGCAGGTAGTGAGGCCTGTCGCGGCATATATGTTTGACCTGAGGGCGGCTCCCCGGTGGCGCCTAGCATCGGTTCTGGCCTCATGTGTTGATTCGAAATAAATATCTCTAACTGTCTGGGGCGTGAAGATGCTCATAGATAACTGGGGGATGTTTCTGCTGATGCGTGAGTTCATGCAGATTCTCGGCGGGTCGAAGGGCCTTAAGCTGTTTATGCAGTACGAGCGCTACAAGCTCGCCGCGGCGGTAAAGGCGGCGCTTGAATGCGGCGTAGACTGCAAGAAGCCGCCCAACGACTTGGTCTCCCTTCTCTTCAGCGTCGCCAGGCACAAGGGTGTGCTCAAGGAGGGGTGCCAGGTCGTAGATGTGCCGGAGCCCAAGGCGCCGCCTCCGCAGGCGGTGGAGGAGTACTTCCAGCTGGTAGACGACGTGGTTATAGATAAGATGTGTGAATACGTGGCGAAGCCCCCCTCTGACGTGATAAGCAAAGAGGAAGCTTTGGCGTACTACCAGGCGTTGGTATCGGCGCCTTGGTATGTGGCGTTTAGAGAGGCCATATACGACAAGCTGGCCAAACTGCATAAATACCGCACAATACTTGACGTGGGCGCGGGGACGCAGGATCCGCTCGACATACTAGACGTGTGTGAGACCCGCGGGGCTAGGTGCGAGCTCACGGCGCTTGAGGTGGATCAGCGGCTCTGCGCCGATTTGGAGAAGCTGGCCGCCAAGTACGGCTTCAACGTGGCGTGCGGCTGGGGGAGGCTGGGCAGATACGACGTTGCGGTGGTGCAGAACGTCCTCCACTGGGCCACCGACCCGCTTCAGGTGCTGACGGGTGCCAGGAGGCACGCGAGTCGCCTGTTTATATCGCAGGGGGTGGTGGAAGGCGCCGGGGTAGGCTTCGTGCTGATAAAGGCGCTGGGCGCAAACAAGCCTCTGTCTTGGCGGGAGGTGGAGGGGCTCGCGAAGCAGGCGGGGTGGAGGCTCAAAAGGCGCTATGCCAAGTACCCCGACTACCTCGCCCTGTTTAAATGAGCCTCGTCACGCGTTACAGGTGCCCCACCTGCGGCGCTGATGTGTTGATTACCATAACGCCGGAGCTCCTCAGAGAGGCGGCGGAAAAAGGCGCGGTGAGGGCGCTTGCCAGGTGCCCCCGCGGCCACGCCACCGTCCTCACCATCGACCAGTACGGCCAAATCCGCTCCGCGCTTCCAGTTCGCGAACATGCCCAGCTAGACTGCGAAGTAACAGACAAAGCGCCCACGTCGGTGAGGGCGAGACTCGCCGTGATACTGGAGAAGGGAGCTACTACAGACGCCGACGTGCTCCTCCTTGAGAAGGCTAAAACCGCCGGGTGGGTCATCTGCATCTGACGGAGCAAATCCATCTTTTCTTCTGAGGCGAAATGATTGTGTGATGTAGGAATACAAACAGAACAAAATCCAATCCAAAATTCAAAACATGGTGAAGACGTTGAAAAGCATCATTGGATACGACGAAGCTATTGATGTGTTGGTTTTGGGCCTTGTTGCGCGATGTAATGCTGATCGGGCTGCGCGGTATAGCATTTGATCGCCTTATGTGGACGTTGTCAAAACTCGTACAAGCTCAGCCTGCCACTGTTATCTCCGCCGAAGAACTGCCGGCCGATGACAGGTTCCTAAGAAGGCTCGTGTTCATAAAGATTGAGCCGGATGCAGTTTTGCCTCTAGTAAAGGAAAAGAATGCGTGGATTCTAGTTGTTGCAATCAACGAAGATAGCGGCAAAATGCCGGCTCTGTTCAATTAACAATTTTGAATCAGCTAGGACATGGGTTTATGGTTAGAAGCAAGACAAAGAGCGATGTGCCGCGACTTATCATGTGTTGCGAGGACAGCCGTCGAAGCTGTATTTGAAAAGATAGGTGTATACCAAAATATTGAGGAATATGCAGAGAAACTCGCCGAAGTTATCGAAGAGGAACACTTAGAAGAGCCATACATATTTACGTTGGGAAATTTGAAAATCACTATATACGATGTAGACTACGATGTAGACTGTACAAACGGTTGTGAAAGCGAAATAAAAGTAAAATTCGAAGTAGATGGCGATATAAAGGATATAAAGCCGGTTATCAAAAAGGTGTTGAAAGATATGGGCGTAGATATAGAGATTTGTGAATAACCCCTCTTTTTCATCCCTTAGGGAGAAAAAAGGGTTACTGTTCCGGGTACATATGCGACCGCTGACTTCAGAAAGTGTTTGAAGACAATCCACCTGCCGCTCTTTTCGGCGTATTCGCTGAGCCTCCTCAACGCCTCTGCAATGTTTGTCGGCTCTTCGCCGTCAAGTTGCCACTCCAGCCGCTTAATAAAAGCGCCGTCAGCGTCGTAGCCCCATTTTACGCTGAATAAAATGCCGCATCTGGAGCTTTATTGATTTTTGATGCCGCACGGCGCGGTTGATTCAACTTGGCGCTGGGCGCTGTTTATGTCATGGAAATCAGCGAGCTTGTAAGGAGATTTGTGATGTGTTCCTTCGAATACGGCGGCCGCGTTATTATAATTGCGCCAGTCAAACATTTGCTGTTCAGAAGAGCAACATATTTCCCCTACACATACGGGGAGACGCCGTGGCAGGCGTTGTACGACCTTGCACGGTTCGCAGAACGAGTAGATGTTGCAACGACCTGGCCGAAGGACGAGAGGGAGCTTCAGCTGATCTACAATTTGGCTGAATACGCGAAGCCGCCCAGGTCCGTTCCGCTACACTTGTACTTAGATGCCAACAATGTACCCGTACTGCTGATTAACGAGAAAGAGGCAGTATACGAAGGGCAACTGATACGGGATCCGAAAGAGCTCGGCAAGCTGAGGAAGGTAGCTGACGACGTTATCAGCCGCTCCAAGGAGGTGGGGATCTTTGAATACAGCGACATTTGGTATGAGTATTGCCGCCACTTTCGCGACGCCAGGTGCACCTAACCCCACCTTTTTTCTGTGCAGTATCAAAGGTGTCAAGCCAGAGTGGTCTTTCTTAAGCCTTGTGGTGGCTTCGTACGTACAGCTGAAGAGACATGGATAAACCGCGGTGGTTCTGCCCCAGCCGGGGGCGGCGACGCCGACGAGAAGCGGCGGTTTCCGTTCCGGTGTCCAGACAGCCTTCCGGAAACAGCTGGGCATGTCGGCATGGGGACACGCCGCTACGCAACATTTTTTGAAATGGATGTACGGCGTATATATGGAGATCTACGTAGTATTTAGGGGCAAGCCACCCGCCGAGTGGGCGGAGGTGCCGGGCGTGAAGGCGGTCTCGGCCGATTCCCTCGCATCCATAGAGGGGAAGTTCGTGCTTGTCGTCGGCGACAGAGAGCTGGCGGAGAGGCTTAAAGTCGGCTACCTCACGGAGGAGGAAGCCCGAGAGCTCCTAGACTACATAAGCCAAAAATAACTTCTTTTTTCCAGACTTGAACCTACACGGCCTGCCGGAAAGGTCAGTTGGTAAACCAAGCGCCACATCGAAGGACCTCCTTTTCTCTTCAGTCTTTATCTGCGGCGTTTTCAAGCAACATCCCCACGAAAACGCCGGTCAAAAACGCGGCGGCTGTGGCGAACGTGTCGTGCATCACGGCGGGGGCAATCATAGACAGCGCCACAACGGAGAACAGAACTGCGGCTAAAGCCGCTACCCAATTCATGATGAGTAAAACATATCCCGTTAAAACGATCTAAAAGAGCCTTTTCAGCTGATCTCCCTTCGACGTATCCCGAAAAACTTTGCGCCTGCGGCTAGCCTGCCGCGGCGGATTTAATGTAGATGCGCCCTGGCGCTCCGACGTATTGAACGGTCAACCCTAACAGTGCCTGCAGGGATTACTTACAGGGATTACCTCACAGGGATAATTATCCCTGTAGGGAAATCCCTGTAGGCGCTTTGGTTCATTATGTCCTTTGCCGCATTTCTGTCCGTGGAGGAGGTTGTCTATTGGAGGGGGCGCATGAGCTGGCGGGCCAACGCTGGATACGTCGTCTTCTCTGCGCTCCTCCTTCTGCTGGCTTTGTTTGTCGGCCATTTGATTTTAGGTTCGATGTTGCTCCTCTTTGCCGTATTGATCCTGCTGTATGCATACCTGCGCGTCCTCGCCACTGAGTACCTCGTCGCGTCTGGCCGCATCTACGCGCGGTACGGCATAATCGCCAGGAGCATGACTCAGGCCAGGCCCGAGGCCGTGTCGGCTGTGTACGTCCAGCAGAGCATAGTGGGGAGGTTGCTGAGCTACGGCGACATCATGTTCATGACGCCGGGGGAAGGCGGACACGGCTTCGTTGTGTTTAAAGGCGTGGAGAACCCGGCGGCGCTTAAGTCGGCCTTCTTCGAGCTGATAAGAAAAATCAAGGAGCGGATGCGGCTGGAGGAGCTCCTCAGGGAGCTGGAGAAGGAGTGCGACTTCGGGAGGCTCCCGGAGGATAAATGCGCCGCCCTCCGCCAGAAGTACGAGGAGGAGCTGAAGAAGCTGGAGGGCAACGCAGGCGGAGCGCAGGCCAGTTAGGTTCTCCGCGTATGATAGTGGGAATACTGATTTCCTTTGACCATACTATCCCCGTCTAATAACTGCAGTTCAGAAGAGCGTTTGCATGTGGCTCGTTGGCGTGGCGTTCGGCGGTGCCGTCTATGTTTAAAAACTGATTTTTTCGGTTAAACATGGAATGTTTGAAAACCGTGCATTGGGAGCCGCCGAAGACGGAGTTGAAGACCCGCCACGACGCCGTGGACAAGTTTCTGGAGGATTTGGGGAGGGTTGAGGATCTGTGTCAATCCCCCAGCTCGGCTGGTTATCCTGAGTATGAGCGCCTTAAGCGCTTCGTGTGCAACGGCGATGTAGATGCCGTGGCGGATGAGCCGTGGGATTACACAATTGCCTTTGCCACATACTACTTGATCTTCCACAGGCGCGATCTGGACGCCGCAGGATCGGCGCGCCTCAACGTTTGAGGAGCGCCTAGACGAGCGGAGGAACTTCACGGCGCTGGTGCCCGTTGCAACTGCTGCGAAAGATCGTCAATGGGCGGCTTTGGAAATCTTGGAAGTTGCACGTGAAGCGGCGGCGAACCCACCGTGTAGCAACACAAAGGCGTTCCTGGAGAGGATAAGCGGCGTGCAGACCCACGGATGGGCTTCCCTGCTGAAGGCCTTGGTGGTTGCGCATCTGACTGACGACGAGGACTACAAAGACGACGTGAAGCGGGCGGTGCTGTGGACGGTCGAAAGGTGCCACTGCGACAACTTATCCATCTGCTACTTCGCCTACCGCATCCTAAACCGCATCAAGCCGCTCTGCGGGCGCCCGATTTAAAACCTGTTTTTTTGAACCATTCCGGACCCCAAAGCTTAAATAAACATGTAGCGGCAGCTCTATGGATAAACAAATCAAAGAAGGAAGCATCAAAAAGTGGGACGTCGGAGACGGAAGGTCGCCTTTGCACCGGGCCGCAATGGAGGGTCATGTTGGCGTGGTAAAACTTCTCCTTCGCCGTGGGGCCGATCCCAATATTGTTGACAACTTCGGCATGACGCCGCTTCATATAGCATCTTATAATGGGCGTTTTGACATTGTGCTAATGCTTTTGAAATACGGCGCCAATCCCAACATTAAAACGAGGTATGATGGCTACACGCCGCTTCACTATGCCGCAATAGAGGACCGCCTTGCTGTTGCTGGACTACTTTTAAGGCATGGGGCATTTATTGATGCAAAAGACAACTTCGGCATGACGCCGCTGTATTTGGCTACACGCGAAATACATGTCGACATGGTGTGGTTCCTGTTGAAGAAAGGCGCAAATCCAAATGCGCATAACGAAAGAGGATATGAGACGCCTCTCCACATTGCGGCATTTCACGGGCAGACCGCCATTGCGTCGCTCCTCCTGCGCTACGGCGCAGACCCCAATGCCCGCGACATGTTGAGGAGGACGCCTCTGCACTTTGCTGTTAGACACGACCCCGAAATAGTAACGCTTCTCATCAAAGCCGGCGCCGACGTAAACGCCCGCGATCTAGATGGTAGGACGCCTCTGCACTACGCCATGGAGGAAAGAAATACCGATGTAATTAAAATCCTCCTCCGCTATGGCGCAGAAAGGCGAGACGTCAATTGATTGAAGGGTCGTCAGCCTTAATAAATAACCCTCTTTTTCCCTACTGATGGTGTTTTTGCAACTGAAATTCAATTTTATTGACCGTTTGTGTTCTGGCATGGACTGTGAAAAATTGGTAGCGATGGTAAAAAGGTGGGGCTACACGTCGCATAAATATCTCGTCGATGTATACGGCATGACGCAGGAGGAGGCGGAAGAATGCGTAAAGGGGGTAGTCGACCTTGGCTGGGCTGAGAAGTAGCTAGGCTAGGAGAAGTGTCTAACTCCCTCCTCTTTTGTTTAATCTTCTTCGACATGTATGCCTGCTCCTCTGTCATGGGTTCATTCGGCGGATTGTTTAAGAATTTTGTTAAGAGATGAGGAAAATGTTTTTCTGAAAGGGGGGAAAAACGGGGTTTAGAACCTGACAGAGACGTTTAGGCTAAGTAGAAGGCGGATCGGTGCAGAAAAAAGAGGGGTTATCCGCACTCGCCGGTTTTGCAGTAGGGGTCTTTCCCCTCCTCCAGCGCCTTGAGCTTGGCCTTCTCCGCCGCCTCCTCTATGGACGCCTCCAGCGCCGCGGGTTTTATCAGGATCTTGGTGTCGGCCAGCTTCTTCTTTATCTCCTGCTTCAGCCCGGTGTATA
>WYEB01000594.1_pt1 | contig 12475 bp, 14 predicted proteins | sample 6343061 | NCBI WGS metagenome assembly WYEB01 (sample SAMN13812332, study PRJNA600296) | hot springs metagenome | biome: ENVO:00000051; feature: ENVO:00002007; isolation source: sediment sample from Evening Primrose shelf | place: USA: Yellowstone National Park, Evening Primrose Hot Spring ... | reverse complement strand
TTCCTCTCATTTATATTTATAATACTTATTTAAATATAAATTTTATAGATTTTATAAATCTTTATAACAAAGTTATAAGATGGAATTAAAAGAAATAATTGGTTGGATTGGAATGTTATTAGCAACTTTTTGGGCCGGAATACATATGTTAGTAGCAGGAGCATTAGCAGGAAATGTATCTTTATTATTTGGAGCATCTGTGGGAATGTTTGTGGCATTATCTATAATATCTGGGCTAGTATTCTTATTAAATTGGAAGAAATATTATTTGCCAAACATTATATTTTGGTTAATAATGCTATTAACATTGTTTGTAGGATATGTTCAATATATTAGAGGAGGTAATATAAATGCTTTATTTACAAATGTATTGGCTGAGATATCATTGGTAATAGATATAGTAGAAATATTATTGGCGCTTACTATCTGGAAAATTGATAAGGAATAATTTTTTGATACCTTTTATTCCAGAGTTTATATTATTTTTTATATTAATATTTTATTCCTTTTATTTGATTTATAAAAGTTAATTTACAACTATATTGTTATGGTAGATACTATCTCCGCACAATCACAATCTGAAAAAATAGATATAGATTATAAAAGTATACCATTAAATCCATTAGGAAAGAATGATATAAAAAAATTAGAAACATTTCTAATTATAGGTACTCTATATAGACCAGAAATATTAGAATTAATAAAAGATCCTAATGAAAGGTCTACATGGATTGATAGTTTGGCAATTGCAGCGGCAGCTTATGCAAGATATAAAGCAGGAATGCCAATAAGTTTAATTGCAGATGAATTGGGAAGATCTGAAGAATCTATAAGAAATCATATTAGTGGAAAAACGAGGGCGGGTTCTCTTATAATAGAAACGTATGAAAAGATAAAATCAGGACAATTAAATTTAACTTTGTCATTTAATAGTTCTAATAAAGAATTGGATAATCTAAAAAATCAAGTAAAAAATCTTAAAGAAGAAATTGAAAAATTAAAAATGGAAAGGGATGAACTAAAAAATATTATAAATAATAAAGAGGAAACAATAAAAAGTTTACAAATAGAAATTGGTAGAATAAAATCTGATTTAGACAAAATTAGTAGAGAAAAAGAGGAAATAATTAATAAATATAAGTTACTACAAAATAAATTATTGGAAATTAAAAGAATATTAGAAAATATCTGATAAGTTATTTTATTTAATATTTAATCATTAATACCTTTATTTTTTCATAAAATTTTGTAGAATTTTTAAATGCTATTAGTATATAAATATATTTATCATCGTCAAATAACTGTTAGGATAGAAAAATTTATAAAATGTTTTAATATTATTGTTATATGAGGCTCACTAGAAGAGACTTTATAATGCTTTTAATAGGAGCAAGTATTGGTGCATTGGTAGATTCTGGTCTATCTTATTATCTTTCAAAGTTAGAGAAGCTATCTGCAGTTACTAAAAAAATATATGGAGGAAATGAATCAGCAGCAACAGAAAGGGTAACCATAACTGTAACAAAGACCGCAATTAATCCTCAGGCTTCCCAAACATATACAACAACTACAACAGTTACAGAAACTTCAACAATACCATCACCAACAACTACTACAACAACTACAGCACAACCTCCAAGAACTTTAGAAGAAATATTATTTGGAAATAGCGATATACAATTTATACCTTTAGAGGTAACAAATGTAAATATAGATAACAATACTGCATATCTAACAGTAGAGGATCCTCTTACAAAAACAGAATTACAAATCGGACTTCCTATTCAATATGTATCAAATGGAAATATTAATATAGGAAGTCTTCTATCGGCAGTAAAGGGAACTAATTATAAAGTTTATTTCGTATTGGGAAAAGCAGGTTTAAATCAAGCTATTCAACAGAATGGTATATGGTATTTACCACCTTCAATATATTATAATATAATAATTTCAGATAGGGGGTGGGAAGATGTAAATAATGCATTACAGAATCTCTGGAATGGAAACGCTACGGTAGTAATGCCAACTTTGGAGCAAGGTCCGTATGCAAACGGGGGTTACGATGTTTGGGGATGGAAGAATGGTAGTATAATAATATCATATCAAAATGGACAACAAGTAAATAGCGTAGAAGATTCTATTAACTTGGCTAATTCTATTCTTGGAACTCCAAATAATCCAAATCCAACAAGCAAGGGAATTGTTCATGTAGATAGTATTGTAAGTATAAAAGAATCAGGCGTCTATGAGAATAAATATCCAGTATATCAAGTAAATAATTACTTTGATACATTAATAGTATTTATACCGGAACAAGGTTATGAACTTTTTTCAAACTTGTAATTTTTTATATTATTATAAATGGTAAATATAAGTAGAAGGGAATTTTTATTGGGTTTGACTGGATTGATTGGGGTAACTATTTTAGGAGCATCGATTTTTAGATATTGGATAAATAGTTCATATCAAAACTTTCCAAATAATTTGAATAATCCTCAATATATATTTTGGAATGTTCCATGGGGACCAAACAATGGAACTTATAAGTTATTGAATCAATATTTTCAAAGTAACTCTCCAATAACAGAAGGTGTTATAATAAGTTTTTATAATAATTATAATTATTCTTTAGATCAAATATTATATTTATACGAAAATAATAAAAATAAAAAACCAATTTATATAAATTTGTTTGTTACAACTGATAGAGATAATATTGTGAACTTATCACAATATGATCAAAATATTAAAGAATTTCTAAAATACTTATCAAATATTACTAATGGTGGAGAAAATATTATTATTGGATTTAGTGAAATTGATAAAGCTCCAGTAGAACAGTTAGCATATTATTATTCTTTAATGAAACAATATTTACCAAAAGCAAAGTTATTTTATTATGTAGATATGGGAAATTCTGAAAGAATAGTAGAATTATATAATTATTTGTTAAATAATTATAGAATAAAATTGGATATGGTTGGTTTAGAAGTATATGGAAATTATATTTATAATAATGGAAATATTTCAATGAGTGAATATATGAAAAGTATTATTATGCAATATAAACAATTTGCAGATAATAATAATATTAAATTTTTCATAGGTGAATTGGGATTTAGAAATGGAGATTTGGAAGGTTATATAAGTTCTGAGGGTCTTGGATATTGGAATGATCCTTCTGAAGAAGGATATCAAGCTACAATAAAATATTATGAAAATATAATTGATCAGTTACATAAAATGGGTATAGACACAATTGGAATATATAATTGGAATGGTTATGGTGATCCCTTTGGACTATGGAATAATCCATATATTAATAATTTAATAAACTATATGGTTAATAATTCTAATTCTAATTAAAAATTATTAAGATCTTATATAACTAATAATGCTAAAGCAATAAACATTAATATACTAGCAATAACTTTTTGAATTGTCAATTCTTCATTTAATACTATGATACCAAATAAAACAACAAATAAAAAGCTGGATCTATCTATTATACTAACATTACTAGCTTCTCCAATTTTTAATGCATAAAAGAAGGCTATCCAAGAAAGAGCACCAAATAGAGCACTTAATATTACAAATATATAATTTTTGTCTGATAGATTAAATAAGTTATTTATGTTTCTAATTTCTAATATAAATATAATAAATATAATAATTGTCATAATAATTGATCTTAATGTTGTTACCGTAATAGAATTTAGTCCCTGTAACCCAATTTTAGCAAATATAGTAGAAAAAGCTGCAAATATCGCCCCTATTAAAGCATATATAAACCAGGTTGGTATTGAAACCATATTCTATTTAGATCTTTAGAAATTTAAAAATAAGTTCTAATTAAAGATTGGATATAAAAAATAAAATAGTCTATTATAATTTTTAGTAATATTACTTTATCTGGCAAAATCCAAACATTTAATTTACTCTGTTGGGTTTATAGATAGACCCTACTACTAAATAATAAAAATAAAAATTTTTGCTTAGATAAATTTATGATAATGAAACAAGATCTTGACAAAATTTTACAACAGCAAACAGTAAATATTATAAGTCTCATGCTGATTACAATCTTTTTATACTTTAAAAATGGTATTTATGAATCTAAAGAATTATTAGAAAAAATAAAAGAAATAAAGAAAAAAATGAAAAATAATAAAGGGGTTATAAAACATTTTAAAGTGGAATACGAATCTATAAGAAAATTAGAATTTTTCGGTTATTTTAATTCTATACATAATAAAGAAATGATTATAGATTACTCAAATCCTCAATTATCTGAAAATATGCAAAAAGTATGTATATCGGTTGATGAAGAAATTGAAGAAATGGTGGGAATAATATCTAGTTATGAATCATCTGATAAGAAAAAATCTATGGTTTGTATTGATAAAAGATCTGTAGAAAAATTGGGATTGGTTTTTGCATTTGAATTAGATGACATTTTAAATTATCAAAATTTAGATTTTGATTTATTACCTTATAGAGTTGGAAAAGGATTTGCAAGAGAAATTTTAAATATAATAGAAAAAGAATATAATGTTGATCCATTTGAAATAGTTAATTTTGCTCTTGCATCTTTTGTTAGTGGATTATTAAATGGTTTCTTTGAGAAATATAAAGAAATAGATAAAAGAGGAATGGAAGAAATATCAAAGAATGTATATATATTTAAAAGTGGAGAAGAATACTTAAATACTTTAAAAAGAATGTTAGAATCTATACATTATACAGATCTTAAGATTATTATAAGAAACACTATAAGTTTAATTGAGGAAAATATGGAATTATTTAAGGAAATAGAAAATTATGGAAGAATTTTGGGATATAATTTGGGAGAATATTTAAATAATAATCCAGAAAAAATTTATAAAATATATAATAAATATACAGAGATTATTGTTGCTCCTTAGCTTTCTTTTTTATTACTATCTTTTGTGAAATTATCATATTATTTGGAATTAATACTATATTTCCATCAGTTCTCAATGCTTTTGTAAACATTGCATTTATATCTATTATTTTTATATCTGTTTCTCCAGCTACATCCATAATATCTCCAATTTCAAATGGTTTACTTAATAATAAGAATACTCCAGCAATAGCCTGACCCAAGACTTGCTGTGTTGCATAACCCACTATCATACCAATAAAACCACCTAATGCTACTCCTGCAACACCACCACCTGCTGCACCAGATACCTGCAAATAGACCACCAATTCCCAAAATTTTTATTAAACTTCTTATTGCAGAAGCTGTAGATTCTCCATATTTCGGTTTAAATATTGCATAAAACATTGATGCTACTGAAACTATTACAAACCATCCAAATATAATCATTACAAGGATAATAGCATATATTGAATAATTCTCCAATCCTAAAATTGCTCCAATACCTGTAATATTATATAATATTTGTAATCCTCCCGTAAAGAACCACTGTATAATTCCCATAGCTACTACAAATATTACTGAGTATATAATAACCTTGGCTAGAGCTTTTCCTATAGAATCTTCGTTTGCCATTCTTATAACTTTAATATAATATTTAAAAAATTCTATTGTAATATCCAATTAAATTTTTCATTAAAAATCCCAAATTATTTGTTATAGATTAAATATTTTTTAACTTTTATAATTGGTATCTTTTGAAATTTCTTATTAATTATATTTAATGGAAATAATGAAAAAGTTTCCTCTTAATGAAATAGAAAAGTTTACCTTAAGAGAAGATAATTATGTATTAGAATTTGACTTTAATAATGGAAAAACACAAGGTTTACTTGAATTAATAGAAAATTTTTCAAAGAGTTCTCCATATTATAATAAGGCAAATGAAACTATTGATCGTTTAGTTTCAAGTATTGTAGCTTATAAATGTAAAAATGGAAGTAGAGAAATGTGTAATTATTATAAAAGTTATTTAACAAATGACGATAGCTTTAACTCTTTTGGAAAATTTAAAAAGAGATCAAAAAAAGATTTAGAAGAAACTATACGTGATAATTTAAAAATGTTAATATTTTATTTAACAAAAGCTTATTATGAATCAATATTGATGGTTTTGGAGAATCAATTAAATGATAAAATAATAACAGAAGATAAATATAATATCCTGGGTGCTATATATGCTACATTGGTTGGTAAGTTATTATCAAAATTTGAACATCCATTAATATATTTAGAAGTTCACTTAATTAAAGAAAAGAAATATGGTTATATGTTATTAATAGAAAGTAATGCTAGGGGAATAGTTGGATCATATGTAATTGGACCATTTAATAAATCAACTATAATTGGAAAAAATGTTTCCATATTATCTAAAGATAAGGATTATGTATTAAACACCATAATATAAGAAGTAAATTTTAGATTCTAATATTATATATAGTGGTAGCTATTTGTTTTGACATTGTATGAACAGGACCAAAATGTTAATAAATTTTAAAAATAACAAGATTTTTATTCTTTTTATGGAAGCATGGCTTATTGTTGTCATTATTTTAGTAGTGTTTTTAGTATTGGGAATAGGATTTTATATAGCAGTATATAACTCTCTAATAGCGTTGAAGAAAAATGCAGAAAAGGCATGGTCTAATATAGATATATTATTGCAGAAAAGGCATGATATGTTAATAAAATTAGTAGAAACAGTTAGTAGTTATTTAAGATATGAAAAATCTGTTCTTGAAAGAGTAACCCAGTTGAGATCCCAATATATGAGTATACCGCCAGATGATATACAAGGAAAAATAAATTTATCAAATCAGATTACGGGAATGTTTAGATATCTATTCGCAGTAATAGAAAATTATCCAGATTTAAAAGCTAATCAAAATGTGATGCAATTACAACAAATAATTGTTGAATTAGAATCACAATTAGCAGATGCAAGACAATTCTATAATGAAGCAGTAACAATGTTAAATACAAAAATAGAACAGATACCATATAATTTTATTGCTGGTATGGCCGGTATAAAACCAATGCCTCTATATAGAGCACCAGAAGAAGCAAAACAAGATGTATCTACCAGATTAGAATTTTAGAGTATGCAGCAAGATTTTTCTAATTTTTTTAATCCTGTAAATAAAAAACAAGGTTATTTACAACAAACAAATAATCAAAATTTTCAATATCAACAGCAAGAAAACAAACAACAGAATAAAAAATGGATTTTTAAAACATCTGAACCCCCATATGCCAAAAATTTGTCAAGTACAAGAACAGAATATCATAATTATATACCAGAGTATGTAAAAAATATTAAAGCAAAGAATTATATAGATTATGGAGTTTATATAATAATAGTAATTTTTTGGGGCTTATTTTCAGGTACAATAATATTTCCAGTAGTATTATTAGTATCATCTATCATTTTAATTATGTTAGGATTTAAAAAATATACAATATACAATATTCTGGTTAATACTCCAATTTCTAAAATTCACGTTGCAACCTATGGTCTAAATAAAGTTAGAGGAAGATTTATGCCATATGGACGTCAGCCTTTAAAATCGCCAATTAGTGGACAAGATTGTATATATTATTCTATCTCTACTTGGTATATACATAAAGTAAGTAGAGGAAATAGAGAATATTGGGAATCTGAATTTATAGATAGCTTTGCTGCGGGGATACCAGCATTATTTGCAGACGAAACCGGTTTTTTAGCAGTAGATTTAGAAAAGGCACCAAATATTGAAGTAAGAACAAATATAATTGAAATACAACCATATAGTTTAGCAACAAATACTCTTGGTTTGATAAGTATGCTTGCTATTAAAAAGATTAGTGATGATGTTATGTCATATATAAAATATGCCGCGAGTAAAAATATTCAAGCAAATTTATTTGATATAAAAAATTATGGTTTTAGATTGGAATATAGTAAAACAAGAGATTTGAAAACTTATGTAACGGCTAAAGAAGTATTACCTTCGGAATTTAATATTGGAGCAAAAATAGAAAGAACTTTTATGCCATTTAGGAAACATTATTATATATATTTAGTAGAACAATATATTCCAATCAATGAAGATTATATTATTGTTGGAGGATTTGCAGATACTGGAAAGATGATAAATATGAAACCAGTGAAGGTTACTGTTCCGGATATGTCTACGGGAATCTTAGGATTATTCTTAGCGAATACATATACTAGAGGTAGTATTAATATGGGTGGAAGAACAATTAAGTCGTCGATTCCAAAGTTAGATGATATTATAATGTCTATATTATCAAAGAATATGGGAAGTTATGGATCCAAATTCTTTGTATTGGCACTTCTAAACATAATATCTGGAATTGGTTTATTGATTTGGGCAATTATGTTATTAATTAAAATTTTATAGTAGATTTTTTATGTCTATTAAATAATTACCTACCCAATTTTATTAATAACACAATAATGATTATGGCTTTTAAATATGTCTACTTTTTATGGTTATAGGAGATGATAAAACGTGTTTTATATAGATCTTTTAAACATTATTAGAAGTATGACTTTTAATGATTTATAAATATATTAGAAGTATTAATTCTAATATGAACGATGAACTATTATATTACTTTAACCCATGGTATGTTAATCAAAAAGATATAGTAATAGAAAGATGGGAAAATATGAAAATAAGATGGATACCTGAATGGTTAAAAGATATTTCTTTAGAACCCTTTTCACTAAATTTTATTATAGGACCTAGACAGGTTGGTAAAACAACAGGAATAAAATTATTAATAAATAAATTATTGGAAAATAAAGATCCTTGGTCCATATTCTATTATGATTGTTCAAATTTAACAAATTTTGAAGAATTAAGAAAGGTAATTGATTATTATTTAAAAATAAAAGAAAAAAGAAATATAAAAACATCATATATCTTTTTGGATGAAATTACACATGTAAATGATTGGTGGAGAACAATTAAATTATACATAGATATAGGAAAATTTAAAGATGATGTTATAACTATTACAGGTTCTTCTTCTATAAAATTAAAGGGAGAAGTAGAATTATTTCCTGGTAGAAGGGGAAATGGAAAAGATATATATGTTTATCCTTTAAGTTTTAGAGAATATTTAAATATAAAAGGAATAAAAATAAATAAATATGAAAATATTTTAGAACGTATGAATAATTTATCTGGACTAGAACCAAAAATATTTGAAGAATTTGAAAATTATATAGAAACTGGTGGATATCCTTTATCAATAAATGGTTATAAAGATGCAGGTTTTCAAATTATAAGTTCTATAGAAAATGAAATCTTAAGATCTGGAAGAAATCTTGAATTATCTAAGGCAATTATATCTACTATTTTATCTAAAGCTCCTTCTCCTTTATCTTTTTCATCAATTGGAAAAGAAGTTGGGGTTTCTTATAAGACTGTTGAAGATTATATTGAAATTTTTAGGAGATTATTTATATTAGATTATGCTTTATTTAAAGAAAAACAAATAATTTGGAGAAAAGAGAGAAAATTTTTTATATTAGATCCATATTTAGCAAAATCTTTAAGTATATGGACTAATACAGAATATTTGGATATCACATTATATGAATGGATTGTACAATCACATTTAAAAAGAAAATTTAGGGAGGTATATTATTATAGAAATAGTTACGAAATAGATGTTATTGCAGATAATTTAAAAATAGAGATTAAATCTAAAAGAGCTCATAAAAATTATCCAAAAGACATAATAATTTTAGATGAAAATAATTTACCATTATTTTTAGCTGTTATATAAATTTGATAAAAAGGAGTTTTAAATGATAAGAATTATAAATCCTTTTTGGTTGCTATATATTAATGGCAACAAATAAATTTAGTTCGGTAAATGCTATAAGAAGATCTTATAAAAAATGTAGAGAGTATCTTAAAAGAGCTGGCATAGAAATTGAAAGAGGCATAAGATTTAGAGTATTAGAATCTTTAGATTTATTAGATGAATTATATGATATGATAAAAACATCTGATATAAATGAATTAAAGCAAGAGCTTAATACAATTGATAAAAGTTTATTTAAGAAAATATCTAATTATGATGATATATATATAATAAAAAAAGAAAATCTTAGAGAATTTTATATAGGTGAGATATATTTATTAAGTCAAATATATAATACAGACGATATAGAAGAATTAAATAATAAGATACTTAAATATGTTGTATTTCCTATTAAAAAAATCGAACGTGCTGATGGATTAACTGTATCACAAACAGAAGAAATTTACATTATAGAGGATCGATTAAAAAAACATATAGACGAAGCATTAAAATTATATAGATTAGATTCTATAAATATAAATGGACCATCTATTATTAGAGTAAAATCACCACTATTTGCGGTCGTAGATACTCCTCTATATACAAAAGGAGAAAATATAGAAAAAGATATAGCGGAATTTTATGTTAGTAATGTTATACTTCATGAAATGGGACATTATATTGTTAATAAAAATAGGTGGGATGATGATGAATTCTCAGCCTCTGCTTTGCAATATATAATGTACATTGATATGCACGATTTATTAAAATATCCAGAAACACATAAAATTGTAAAAGAAAATATAATAGAATGTAAAAAATATGTGAGGACGTTTGCATTCCTGGGTTATTTTATGGTTATTGGAGATCTTCCACAAAATCTGCCAAATGCCATTAATGAACTTAGAGGAGGAGCTCCTTATGAGTTGGGAGGATGTTATGCGAATATTATTATAGATAGAAATAAAAATTTAAATATAAAAGATGTTGTAGAAGAAGTTAAGAAATTAACTCCATTACATGCTATAAGAGAAATTATACTTTATGAGCCTAAAAAATAATGAAATATATTTTTGAATGTACTAAATTTTAAATAATAAAAATTTATGAACTTCATATACTATTATATAGTAATGTCAGAAGACAAATTGGCGGATATTATAAAAAGTAGTTTTGAAGAAGTTATAGAATATTTCAATAAGAATGGTATAAAAGTTGAAGGACTAAGATTAACAATATTGGAATCACCAGAATTGTTAATACAGAAATATGGAAAAGATAAAGTAAATGAAAATACTGGTGGATGGTACGATTCAGGAACAATTTATATTATAAAAAACTCAATAAAAAATGTTGTAGATAGAGTTTCGAGTAATCTGAATGAAATTTCTAATATTAATATATTTACCATATCACGTAATGGAGTATTATGGCCAGTACCTATAAATGATAATGATATAAAAAAAGTTATAGTAAAAGCTGATGCCGAATCGATATTAATTCATGAAATTGGGCATGCTGTACTTCATTCAATAGGTAGTAATGATGAATGGAAAGCTTCTTTTGTTGAATTTTTAGTATATTTCTATAAAAATGAATTATACAAATATCCTGAAGTATATAAAATTATGGAAAGAAATGTAAAAAGATGTGAAAAATTTATGCAAGAAAAAAATCCGCCATCCTATTTACCCTATTCTCTAGGATATTGTTTTGCAAATGATATTATATATGCTTATGAAAATATATTGAATAAGGGTAAACAATCACCAAAATTAAATATAAAAGATACAATAGAAAAACTCAAATATTTCTCTGAAGAGGATGGTATAAAAATAACTAAAATGGTTAATACATTACTTCAAGATTATGTAAATATTAAAAATATGCTCAATATAAAAGCTAATATGTTAAGTTGCTTATTAGAAAAGCTACCAAATATAATGGACAATATAAATGAATGAGAGAGCTATGTATATTTTAGATAAACTTCTTTTAAGAAATTATGTAGCATTCTTCTATGATAAGTATACCTAAAGATGTACTTATCTAAAAGTTTATCTACTTATAGTGCATATAAATCATTTAAAATTATAAATCATTATAAATCATATCATGAAAACAATAGTGATAAGGGATGATGTATACAGAAAGTTGAATGAGATAAAAGGTAATAAAAGCTTTAGCGATATAATTGAGGAGTTAATAGAGGAATCATTAAGTTTGAGGAAGAAAAAGTTGGAGAAATATTTTAGCATATTAAATGAAGAGGAAGCTAAAGAGTTGGAGAGGGAAATTAAAGAAATAAGAAAGAGGAGCGATGAGATTATTAATAGAAAGCTCAGCGATTATTGATTACTTAAAGAAGCTTTCCTTCTGAAGAAAAGTTAGGTCTTTCTTACCTTTACTATCATAATTATTATCAATTATTACAATATCTCTTTTAGCAGGGGATCTATGTTGGTAAACTTCGATCATTAACAATTAAGGAACCCATATCGTACTTTAGTATTAATTTTGTTGCAGTTCTAAAAAATATCAGATTTACAGTTATTGTTAGCCTAGTTATGTCGGATAACTAACGTTATCCGACATTTTTTGCATATTTATTTTGAAATTAATAGAAAATTATATAGATTAACCTAGATTTCTTCATAAAAATTTTATATATTTTTTATATTATAGATT
>WYEB01000592.1_pt1 | contig 12522 bp, 24 predicted proteins | sample 6343061 | NCBI WGS metagenome assembly WYEB01 (sample SAMN13812332, study PRJNA600296) | hot springs metagenome | biome: ENVO:00000051; feature: ENVO:00002007; isolation source: sediment sample from Evening Primrose shelf | place: USA: Yellowstone National Park, Evening Primrose Hot Spring ... | reverse complement strand
CGCCGCCTACGCCAGGAGCCGGGCCGGGCTCCACCATGCGCGGGATCATGCCTACGTCTACTACCGCCTTCTCTCCGCTCGGCCCTGTGATGATCTGCGACTGCGGCATCTGTCCGACACCGGCCGCTCCAGCTCCGGCTCCGCCTTCGGTGCCGAGGGCGCCTTCTGCTCCGGTGAACATTCTGTAGACTCCGTAGCCGATTAGGCCGAGGGCGCCTACGCCGGCGCCGTATTTCGCGTATTTTGCGAATTTGGCTAGGTTGGCAGACCTCGTCGCCTGCTCTACGATGTTTCTCGCCGCGGCCTTGGCGGCGACCTCCTTCGCGGCCCTCGAAGATGCTTGCATTGCGGCTTTTTCAGCCTTGCCTATCCTGGCGGCTTTGGCGATTTCGCTGACCTTCGTCTTGGCCACCTCCGGCGCCCTTCTGAAGGTGCTGAGGAGCGGCGTGAATATCGTCGGCTTGGCCGTTTTTGCGGCGGCTTCGGTGACGGGCTTGGACGCTATCTTCAGCAGACCGCCGGGCTTCCGGGCGAGCAACGCGCCCGCGACGGCGGCTAGGCCTGCGGCTCCGGCTCCTATGGCCGCCCAGGTTGGTACCAACTGTTTAGACTGGGCTTGGAATTGAGGCTGGCCGGGCGCGGGCTGGGATTGGGGTTGCACATTTGCGGCGTTTAGGCTTGCGAGTCTCTTCTCTAGGTCGCTGAGGTCTGGCGGTGGGCCGGGAGGTGTAGGCGCGCCTAGCGCACGCCACTGCGCCGCGGCGGCGGCCTCCGCGGCCTTCCTATTTCCTTGAGTCTCTGCATATGCTCTATAGTATGCGGCGGTTATCTGGGGAGCCTCCATGTATCTGTTATATTGCTCTTGCCACGCCGCGACCTGCGAACGCATTGCTGAGAGTATCTGCTCTTGCTGTTTCTGCAGTTCCTGCGTCCTTCTGTACGACTCCCAGAAGGCCTTGTCTTGTTCCGTGGGTTGATTTTGAATCTTCGTGCAGACAATAGCGCCGCCGCGGTTTTCGCATTTAATGTTCGGCTCCACCGGCACGGGAGGAGGCTTGTAGTCGATCACTACTGCTCTATATGGAGGGGCCTTGGGGTGCTGTGCGGCGATCGCCACGCTCAGCCCGGCCGCCGTTGCGCCGAGGGCGCCCAGCGCCTTGGCCGGCGCGGGCAGTTTGGCCGCAGTCCGGACGGCAGTTTGGACTGCCGGCTTGACTTGCGTTGCCGCCTTCACCGCTATAGGCTCTATTCTCTTTGCGACTTGCCCGACCGCCTTCAGTAGCCAGCTCATATGAAACCGAGTGTGGGAGTGGATTCTAATGAGTGAGAAATTGGTACCAACTGGGCTACGGCCGGAGCCTTGGCCACAGGCCTAGCCGCCTCCGCGAGGAGCCTAGTTGTCGGTCTGGCCACTTCTGCGAGCTTTGTCGCGGCCGTTGCGGCTTTGGCGGCTACCGCGCCGCCTTTCACCACCTTGCCGACTGCGCCGAGGACGGGGATTACTGACAGTATGTCTGAGCCTAGCCCTATCGCCGTGTCTGGATTCTTGATGTCGAGCTTCTTCTGGCCTCCCGCGATCTGCATTATCGTCGTCGGTAGCACGAACGACGCGGCTGTGCCGATGACTGTCGTGGGCGTCACCTTGCCGCTGAACAGCTCGCTCTGTTGTTGCTCCGTCCACGCCGCGAATTTGCCGGCTTCTCTCGCCACGGTCTGCGCCCCGCTTGCGATTGTCTGGCCTGCCTTCTGCAACGCGCCGGCTACTTGACCCAGCGCGGCGGCTACGCCTTTGAGCGGGTTGGCCGGCTGTGGCTTCGGCCGGCGTCTTTCCGCCAGTATCTGGTCTATTGTTGGCATACGGCGTCTCAATATTCTATATTCTAATGAAAAACTGCCGAGGTCTTCGAGGTTTCGGCGGACGTTGCCCAAGACTTCGCCGAGGGAACTATGGCAAAGAAAAAATTTACTTATGTAAAAAAGGAGTGGGTTAGATGCCGCTGGCGTCGAGGGCCTGCGTGTGTACTATCAGCGCTTCGTGTATGAGCCTCGCGCTTCCGGCGGCGTTGTTTCTGCTTTCCAGCGTTATGTCGCCCTTGGCGACGCGCCACATGCGGAGTCCCAGGTTGTCCTCTGTCACGTCGATGCCGTAGTCGATGAAGACCACGCCGGTGAGCCTCTGGCTCAGCTGGTACTCCATCATGTCCTTGTCGCCAGCCACTAGCCACGCCTCGTTGTAGAGCTCCTGCGAGCCGGGCTTGTTCATGAGGCGCAGTCTTTCCACGACGCTGTCGCTGAATGCGCCGGTGGAGTCTTGCACCACGACCACAGTCCTCTTGAGCAGATTGCCGACTGGAAGTTCAGACATCACTTGATACTGCGTGCCGGCGGTGAGGTTTGTCTCCTCCGTCGTTACCTTCGGCTCGGCCACGTTTTCGAGGTCGGGGCCGTAGGCGGCTTCGAACTCCGCGGGGTCGTGGACGAGTTGCTCGACTGACACCGTCACGGAGCCGGAGAAATTTGTGATCGATGAGCCGATGCCGGTGCCGCTCCTTACGGACAGCTTCAGATCTGACTTGAGGTTGGCGAGTATCTCGCCCGTGGAGAGCCTCAGCGTGACTGCGGCGCCGGAGGTGCCTACGCTGTTAGGCACGGCCTGCTGTTGGTCGTAGTAGTTGAGTATGTATATGTCGTCGCCGCGGAGGGCGAAGTGGACTACTGAGCCGTCCGAGACGACCCTAACCTCCTGGATGGCCTTCAGCACATCCCAGAGCGTCGGCGCGGAGGAGGCGGAGTAGCTGAAGTTGAACCTCAGCACTATGTCGTCGATGACGTGGTCGCGCGGGAGGTCGATCTGGTCTGTGTAGCCCGGCGACAGCGTCAGCGTCTTGTCGAGCGTGACGTTCTTTCTGACGGGCATGGTTATTTAGCGGCGGCCTTCATCAGGAGGGGCTGAACCACGAAGCTGTACACCGCCAGCGCGGCTATCACCACGCCGAACATTATTAGCGCTGTTTTCATTTTCATATGTGCTCCGGAAACTTGTCTATTCTAATGAAAAAATTCGGCGTTAGAGCTCGTCCTCCTCCTCTTCCTCTCGGTTGGTACCAACCGGCTGGGAGACTTGTGGAAGCACTATCTTCCGCGTCTTCATTGAGCGGACGTCGATGTAGAGAAATTCGCGGGGGCGGAGCTCCTTGGCCTTCTCGACGACTGGGCCGTATATCCTCCTCAGCTCTTCTAGATCCCTATAGACGAGTAGTTGGCCCAAGAATAGATGGTCGGCTTGCTGGTACACCAGCTTCGCCAGGTCGAGGACTCTATGGGTTGCTAGCCAGAGTCCGACGGCGACGTGTCTGCCTAGCCTCAGCACCATCTGCGCGTTTTTCTGTATCCCCTTGGGGCGGTAGATCCAATGCGCCTCGTCGAGGATTATCGTCCTATTGCCGCACCGGAGGACTGCGGCCGCAAACTCTTCATACTCTAGTTCAATTGCATCAGTCTGCGGTATGTAGACTGTTTTGTCATATGTACAAGCCTCTGCCGGCGTTGGTACCAACGCCCCGAATTCTCTATACGCCCCCAAGATGTCGAAGATGGCGTAGCGCCTCAGCGACTTGAGCAAGAGCTTCAGCAACGTCGTCTTGCCGTGGCCCTTGCGGCCTATCGCGACTACTACCTCGTCACTTCTGATCAGCATCTGAGTACTCCTCGGCGATCAGCATGGCGAACTCTATGAGCTTCTGCCTCACCTGCTTTCTTATTTGCTCGTCCGTCTCGACGGCGGCGACGCCCCACTTCACCAGCCGGTTCAATATCTCCTCGACGTCTCTGGCCTCCGGCGGGAGGACTGCCGCGACCACGTCGCCCAGCCTCGATATGATCCTGCCCTCCTTCGTCGCTATTTTAACCTCCGGCGGCTCCGGTATCATGGCCGCGATCGTTGCGACTAGCCTCTTGGCGAGCAACGCCTCGGTCATATGCCGGCGCTTGCGTAGATCTGCTTAAGCTTCTCGCGGAGATCCCTCACGTCTGGCTTGACCTGTTGCTCCTCCTTCTTCTCTTCGGCCTTAGCTTCAGCCTTCTCCTCCTTCTTCTCCTCCTCGGCTTTCTGGCCCAGCGCCGTCTTGGCCTTCTCCTTCGCCTTCTTCTCCTTGACCTTGTTAAAGACATACATGGCGTCCTCCGCGACGCCTCCTAGCAACGAGAGCTCCTCCCAGGGCAGGTCGCCTAGGTTGTGCTTCTCTATTATCTTCTTTAGTAGTCTTGCCCTCGATCTCGCCTTGGCCTCTGGGAAGGCGAAGTCCTCTCCCACCGCAACTATGCCGATGATCTCTATGATGCCTTTGTACATGCTCGCGAGGGCCTCTTCGTCGACTTCTATCGGCGCCGGCGCCTCCTCCGCCGCCTCCTCCGCCTCGACTTCTTCTTTCGCCTCCGCCTTGGGTCTCGGTATCTCTACTTGCTGTACTTGTATGCCTAAGGTTGAAAGCGGGGTAGCTGCGCCCCCGCTTTCAATTTTTTCGGCTGTTTGTTGCATCGCCTTTTTTCTCAAATAGCTCTTGGTCGCCCTCAAATATGCCTTGGGGTTCTTGACGTGGGGGAGGTTTTCCGTGATCCACTTTATGATCTCGTCGTCGGTCTTGCCTTGCTCCAGCATCTCCTTGATCATCTGCGTGACGCTCTTGCGGTTGGTACTAACCGTACTCATTGCCCTCCCTCGCCTTTCTGCTCCTCTGGGAAGAAGAACTCTCTATACAGCCAGATCATGAAAAGCACGGCCGCGCCTATGGCGACTGCTATGGCCATCAGCATGTAGTCTCTGCGCTTCTCCGCCTTGCCCTTCTTCTTCGCCTTAAGCTTTTGTATTGTCCTCTCTGCGACCTTCTCGGCGATATAGTCAACGACGTCGGAGGCGTCCTCCTCTTCTCGTTGAGGCTCTTCGGAGGTGTGGCCTGCCTCCTTTGTCCTCCTTTTTGCCTTTCTGCGTTTCTGCTCCTCGGGCTTCTGTTCTTCCTTGCGCTCCTCCTTCTTCTCTTCGGGCTTCTCCTCGTTTGGCTTCTCCTCCTTCGCCTCGGGCTTCGGCTCTTGCGGCTTCGGCTCCTCCTTCTTCTCCTCTACTGCGGACATACTAGATATGCCACTATGACCTCGTCGTCGCATGTTGGATACATCTTCGAGAGCACGATCTTGCCTAGCTGAGACGTCGACATCAGCGTGTTGTTTAGACGTAGCTCCAGCTCGCTTGTCGTCTGCGGTATCTTGAACCTGTAGACGATCCATTTGCACTTAGAGAGATCTTGTTTGCTCATGCCTCGATGAAAAAGCGTGAGTTCTAATGAAAAAACTGGGGGGTTACTCGCAGAGCTTGAGGAGCTTCTCGATAGCGTCTATGACGGCGCCGCCGACGGCCTTGCGGAACGCCTTGCTTTCTATCTTTTCACGCAACAACCTTACGGCGTCTTCGTCGCACTTCTGCGGCTTCTGCGAGGCCCTCGGCAGTTCGGAAATCACCAGCGGTTTTGTGGAGACTACATACATTGTGTCTGGGGCGTCGACGCCGGCGGGGAGCTGTATGACCCAGCGGTATATGTTGCCCTTGATTTGTTTCCGGTAAGGGGTGATTGCGATTGCTTCTTCGGTCATATGTTTGGTTAGTACCAACTGGCCTTATAAGCTTTTCTCCTGCGTGTGTACCTATACATGCCTTGTGTCGAATTTTCTTTAGACTGTTTTTTGCGCGTAGACGGGAATGAGGAGTTATGGCGTATATTTTCCGGTGGACGTTGACTTTACGTATACGTCCGCCGTAGAGAATAGCGTCTTTTGACGCCTATACGTCATGTATACAGAGTGAAGTAAATGAGCGCTTCTCAATGATTCTCTTGAATAGCGTGCTTTACATGGGTAAAAATCCTCGGCGTGGGGGAGGGGAGGCAACGTTGCTCTTTAGGACTTAGGGGATTAAGGGAGGTGTGGAAAGAGCTCCTTCTTGAACTGCAATATCAGATCCTCGATGGTGGTTTGGGGTGTGTACTTGATTATGAGGCGGCTTGCGATGAAGCTTTTTCCGCCGTCAACTATGCCGAGTAGTCTGGCCACCTCTGCGAGCTTTGCGTCTGTCTCTGGATCTATTCGTGTTGTTATTAGATGCCTTAGCCATGAGTGTTGCATCTCTGCGACTTCTTTCGCCACTTCTTCCGCCGGTTTGTCTGCTACAGCTTTCCGCAGTATCAGATACGCCACGGCGCTTTGGGTCGCGATAAGTGGATATCTTTCTATTGCTTCGTACTGAAGGTTAATTATTCTTTTTAGCGTCTCGTTATCTAGCCGCAGAGCCAAAAGTATGTTTCTATTGAGGCTGAGCCTCATTGGTTGGTACCAACAGGTCTCTGTAGCGGTCTAGGAGTTGCCTTATTGCGTCCCTTATGGCCTCACTCCGATTCGGATATGCACCTCTTGTCACCAACCCGTCGAGAGCTTTCAGCTGTGCCGTCGGTATATGTAGCGATACGAGCTCCATCTTTTCCCTCTTCTCCTTGGGCCTCTGCGCCTGCCTAGGCCTCTCTACGTCCACCTTCTCTTTCTTGCTTTCTACCTTGCTTTCTACTGGGAAGCAGACAACCGTGCCGTCGCTTAGCTTTTTACAACCCTCTATTATCATAGCCCTCTGAAGTCCCCGAGATCCTTTTCCGGCCTTTTCGAGATCATTATGATGTTGTCCTTCATCTTGACGAAGGGCGCCTTTGCGATTAGGCTTCTGTATGTCTCCATTTGGGAGGTCGGCGGAAGCTCTATGATGGCCTCGGCGTCTGGATCCGCGATAACCGTCCGGTCGCTGTATATGAAGATGTAGGCGCGGCCGCGGCGCTCCATTACCTCAAGCGCCTTCTTGACTACTTCCATATCCTCGCTGTGATTGTCTTGTGGTCTTGGTCGTATACTAGGACGTTTGCGTAGAGCCTCAGCGTCTCGTAGATTCTCTGCATATCCACTTCCTTCGGCAGATAGTAGCCGTCTGCGGGGTTCGGCACCTCGACGTACAGCACGTCGCCGAGGTCGTGTATCTTCAGCTCCCCCCAGCGCCCCAAGAGTCTGAGGATTGTCGCTATGGTGTCGACGCTGGTCACGGCTCTACCGCGTCTAGTAGCTTTGCGTAGCTGATTATCAGCAGTATAATGACCGCTCTCCATACGGCCTCGTCTTCCTCGTATGCTCTGTTTTTCGCCGCGATTGTCGCTATCTTTATCTCGATGACTGCGTCCAGCGCTCTCCTCAGCTTATCATATCTTTCTATGTCCGGCTCGGCAAACATCTGACGAACTATTGCGGCTATTTTCTGCTCTATCTCTTCTTGCAACTCTCTCAGCTTCGCCTCGATCTGCTCGAACTGTTCAGACTTCGCCGCCTCGTAGAGAGTCTTCACTATCATAGCTCTGCGAGCGCTCTGTCTACTTCTGCCAGCGAGGGCGCGATTATTTCAGTCATTATCTTGTATGTGTTGGTACCAACGTGCTTGGCGGCCTCCAGCTGGAGGCGGCACCTTATGGCGAGGTTCAGCGCGTTCTCAAGCCTGGTGATCTTGTCTGCTATGGCCATGTCGTCCGCCATATCGATGTGTGGCCTGTAGAGCTTCTCCAGCAATGCGATTATTTTGCGCTCTATTTCGCGCTCCGCGTCAATGATTAGCGCTATCATATCGTCGGGCTCGACCTTCTTGACCGCCTCGGCGAGGCTCATTGCCCCTCAGCAAGCCTTCCTCTTGCCCACGTCAGTAACGTCTCTTCCAGCTTGTTTTCGATGATGTACCTCAGCGCGAGGTCTATCGCTGTGCCTTCCCTTGCTCCTCTGTAGCCTGACTCCTGCAGGATTTCCTTCATCTCTCTGACCCATTCGATTACGTCTTCGCCTATCGCTACGCAGATCTGTTTTTTGCGGGGGGCTTCCTTCGTGTGGCCGGCCTGCCCCCCGTAGGCCGGCCTTGCTACGTGTTCTGTACTCATGAGTCATGAGTAATGACTCATTTTTTAAGGATTGTGGTCATGAGTCGTGATATCTGTGCGATACGTATTTATTCATGATTCATGTTTCATGGACGTGGAGAGGGAGGTCGTTGAAAGTATCAGAAGGCTGAGGGACAAGATGGTGAAGATCGACGTAATCGACGTCGTTATTCTGCGTTGTCTGTCGGAGGGCGCAGATCGCTACACGGCGCTGGAGGAGTGCGTTGAGAAGTACGGCATTACGCTTAGGAACGCCCTAGCCAATAGGCTTCTCAAGCTGAGGGAGAGGGGATATGTGGCGCGCGACGGGGGAGAGCTGTACGTCTTGACCGACGACGGCAGGGAGCTCCTCAAGATTGTACGCGCCTTGGCGGTGCCATGACCGAGGTTAAGTGGCTTCTGAGCCGGCTCACCGTCGAGGATCTTATTACGCTTATGTATCTCACGCGCTACGGCCGCCTCACGGCGGAGCAACTAGACGCCATATGCCTTAAGGCCGATATCTACTGCGACGTCGCGTATCTCCACGCTTTAGGCTTTGCTAGGAAGAAGAAAGACGGAACATATGAGGCGACGAAAAAGGCTGAGGAGCTTATGGATCTAATCGGCGAGCTACTTAAATTCGAGTATAAGGCCGAGGCCGCCGCTGAGGGCTAGAATCTCGTCTATTTTTTTCACTATCTTCTGGACTCTCTTCCATAGATCTTGCCTCGCCGCATAAAGCACTTCCCGGGGGAAGCCAATGTCGCGCCAGGCTTTCCAGCCGTTGGGCGAATACTCGATCTCAGCGCGGTATCCTTTGTACCTAACGAGAGCCACGACGGTCAGCGATCCGGACGCCGTGACCTGAATCATCCTAATATTTATTATATAGGAATTCTCCACCTTACTCGTCGCCATGTTTAGTACCAACGCGCTTGCAGACGGTCTTTGCTATGTAGAGCGAGATTATGTATCTGATGAACGTCGATCTCCGCATGCCTTTACGCTTCGCGAGCATGTCGAGGTAGTCCACGACGTCTTGGTGTAGCCGTACGGGGACTACCTTGCCGCCTTTGTCCGGCGCCTTGCGCAGATTTCTGCAGGGCTCGTCTTGGTCGAGCAGATACATGTCGCTCTCCGTGGCTCTGCTCTCCATGACTCCGGCGGGCACGATCAGCCGGCCGAACAGCTCGTCGAACAGCTCGTCAGCTGTCATACTCCTCGCTGTTGGTACTAACTGGCTTGACTTCCTTTATGAACTTGGGTATCAACTCCTCTAGGCGGCGCATAGACTCTCTAATTTCTTTGGCCATTTCTGGGTTCTGCTGGAGGACTTCCACCGCCTCGGCGACCTTCATCACGCTTGGTACCAACTGGTCTAAGACCGAGGCGGCTTCGTATTTCTTTGCCACCTCGGCCAGCTTCTTCTCCTTGGCTTCGATTTCCTCCAGGATCTCTTTCTGCTCCTCCTTCAGCTTCTTGATCTCGGCTTGGAGCCGACGTTCTTCTAGGAGTAGCTTGTAGAGGCGGCCGCCGTGTTTTGACGTGCTGAGGCTGGAGTAGTAGCACGCGTCGCAGATCATCATCTTTGTCATGGGATCCCACCAGCCGGGGGTTCCAGCCTCATACCGTACACCGCAACGCTTGCACGTAAAGGGATACTTCGACGCCTTGATCCTCACCAGCTCAGCCTCCTTCTTGTCGGCGGCCTCTACGGCCTCGTTGGTACCAGCTCCGCCGTCGCTTAGATATCTCCTCAGCGCCTCCTCTATCGTGGCGGTGAGGCCTAGGCCGCGTTTTTCTATTTCGGCTATCAGCTCCTCTTCTATGTTTACTGTGATTTTTTTCTTTGTCATGACTCATGAGTCATGATCATTTTTAATGGTATTGTTGAATGGCGGGTATTCGCTATACAGCTTTAAGCTGTCAACTGCCTCGCTTTGAAGCTGTATAGCGGCATGCGACTCGGTTAGTACCAACCGAGGCCTTCCGAGGGAGGTGTATGCAGTATGTATAGCGGACGCCGAGGCTTGCATTTAACTATTAACAGTATATATTAACAGTCAAGATTTTTCGGAACGCTTTACTGTTAATGGATAGTGCCGTCAGGCTGGCTGTAAAGCGTTCGGCATACGTATAGCGTCCTCGGCGCGCTATACGTATAGCGCAACCATATCGAAAGAGTTGGAAGCGTGATGTGTGTAAAGAAGATAGTGCATATTTGGGGCCCATGAATCATTTTAGCTGATCTTTGTCTAGGGACGATCCAACGCTTATCTTACGCTATACGTATGGCTTTTCACTCTCCTCCGGGCGAAGACGCCGTGTGCATGAAGCGCAGACCTGTATGCTGTCTGCGCCGAAGAACCGACCCATGGATGTCACGGTTGGTACCAACCGTACGATTCATGGCTCAACTCTGCCGAGAAAAAACGTAAAGCGACGCTATACATACGGCGCCGACGACGAAAAGCGCGCTATATGGGCCTTTGCGACGGACAAAATACGGAAGCGCAACGCCGAGAAAATCCATGAATTTTTCGGTTGGTACCAACGGGGAAAATCATGGCCGAATTTTGTCCGTTTTTTGTCCGCCTATGACCGGACAAAAACGCTATTAACTACCCTATGAAAGATGCCACGTGGGAAAAATTCCTAAGCGGGAGCGGACAAAAATCATTCGTCGAATCTAGCTTTTACTAATTGAAAAATTGATGTGGAAAAAGTTCGTCGTTAATGTGCGGGCTTACTTCGTTGGTGTGGTGGTCTTGGGTTGCTGAGGCTGTGCGCGTCTCTGTTTCTCTGCTTGAACTCTCTGCTTGAGGGCGTCCAGCTCCTTCTTGTCTACGGATATGTTGTCGAAGTTGGCGCGGAGTTTTGGGGATAGCCTCTGCTTCAGTATGTCGAGGTCGCGTTCCGCGTCGGCTATGTCTTGGTCGACCGTGCTTAGGTCTTGGATTTTGGTGAGGTCGGTGTCTCTGTACTTGAGGAGCTTGGGGTGCACCATACTACGCCTCGACGACCTCGATACTAATGACTTGTAGTTCCAGCGGCACGGGGTTCTCCGGGTCGCCGAAGCCGACAAAGCCCAACATCTCCGGCTCAGCCACGACCTCTACCTGCCTCCCGTCCGGCAGTTTGGCTACTATCTTGACTTTCATACGTTGGAGAGCTCGTCGTAGATTATAATGATTGACGCCGTGGCGTTGGCGCCGTCGGCAGAGGCCAGATAGAGATACACATTCTTGGCGTCTTGCGGCGGGTTGAAGTCAAGCGAGTTGATGCTCCACGAGCTGTCAAGCACCTTGTTGCCGTCGAGGTTGACGTACCACTTCGCGTTGCTTGAGCCCAACACCACGATCTTCCTAATCCTAGCCGTCGTCGCGGTCAGCGACAGCGGCGTGTACTGGACGTAGCTTGTCGACGTCGTGCTGTACTGCGCCTGCACGGACTTGGTGTAGATGAAGGGAAGCGGCACATCGAAGTATATGTAGATGGCGATTCTCACTATCTGGGCGTTGGCGGAAGCGGAGTACCTGAAGGTGACTTGATTCCGCCTCAGCCACACCCTGGAGATATAGGTAGTGATGGGGCTTGTCGAGGTGGTGGAGAGGGTGGCGACCGCGGTGCCGTTTTCGCTGTACGTTATCGACGCCGTGTCGCCGTTCGTACTTCTCCACACAAACACAACCTCGTAATACGGAGGCGCCTTTCTCTGCCTCCACGGCGTAAATGTTCCACCGTCAACGGCGGTGGGGTATGGAAGCGTCGCGGCCACGTTGCCTGAGAAGGTTGTGTTGAGCATCTGGAACTGCTGGAAGTAGACCCTAACCGCTGAAGACGCACTGAGTATAAACGATGGAAACACCATACCATAGACGGGGATCCTCAGGATGTTTACATTGTACTGGCTACTTGACACTAAGGTGCCGGCGTACTGTACGGAGCCGGTGGCCTCCACTACTTGGTACTGTAGGGCCGCGCCGCTCGGCGTCTTCGACGTGTCTATACGAACCATGAGGTCTGCCACCGGCGACGGCATGACTAGAAACAGCGGAAGCGTCAACTGCCCACCCGCCTGGAAGTCTATGCTGTAATCGTCGTTTATGGTACAGCCGCTACATGTAGCCAGCTTCCTCAAGTAGGGCCACAGATCCATCGCCCCCTGCAAATTCTCAGCCCTCGCAACCGAGCCGGCCTCAGGCGAGAGAAACGGCGACTGCCGGAAGGGTTTACTCTTAAACACCATAGCCCCTCTCCTGGACTTCTATAATCAGCCAGAAGCGGTGAGGAACAGAATCGAAGTTGACGCCGTAGATGGCGACGTCGCCCTCGTCGACAACCGTATTGGGCTGAACCCAGTACTCCGAGTCGTCGCCGCTGAAGTACTGCGTATCTTGGTCGATCGACGACGGGAAGCTGATGCCGGCGTAGTCGATGTAGAAGCCCGCCATGTAGCCGACGCCAGCCGACACGTCGATATATATCTTCGTCACGACGCCCTTGACTCCCTTCCATTTTTTCAACAGCGTCGGCGCTG
>WYEB01000590.1_pt1 | contig 12567 bp, 10 predicted proteins | sample 6343061 | NCBI WGS metagenome assembly WYEB01 (sample SAMN13812332, study PRJNA600296) | hot springs metagenome | biome: ENVO:00000051; feature: ENVO:00002007; isolation source: sediment sample from Evening Primrose shelf | place: USA: Yellowstone National Park, Evening Primrose Hot Spring ... | reverse complement strand
CTTTATATCTTGTTATTGTCTTATTTCCAACACTTTCCAACCATTTTTCATCTGCATAATAGAATTTTTCTGCCTGTTCTCTTGTTAATTTTATCATTTTTAATCCCATAATTTTTAAACCCGCTTTCTCAAATCTAGATATTATTTCTCCAACAATTCCTCTTTTAACACTATCTGGTTTTAATACTACCAATGTCTTTTGTATTAAATGTTTTCCATTCATGCTTTATTATAAAATACCGTCCATTTTAGCTTTTTATTATCCCTTTTCATTTCCCAATTTCTAATACACTTTCTTGAACAGAAATATAAAACTGTACCATTATTTAATGCATATATAATTCCAGTACCTGGTTCTATTTCACTTCCACAATATGAACACTTATTTTTAACGACCATCTTTAATCTTTCTTTTCAATTGGCATGGCCGATATTTCTGTTTCCCTTAATAATATTATATCCCCCTTTCTAACAGGTCCTATTACATTCCTTCTAAGGATTTTTCCAGAATCTGGACCATCAAGTATTCTTACAATAACATGAGTAGCTTCACCCCTCATACCGGTTCTTCCAACTACATCTAATACTTCTGCTTTGTATCCTTTAGTCCATGTTACAATATTTTCTTTTACAACATTTTCTTCAGCATTTCTTATACCTTCTTCACCCACTTTTGATACAACTTTTCTAGGCATATTGTAAGTAATTGTAAAATAATTTTTAAATCTTTTATTAAAATATGTAAAAATGACATCTGAAAATTCTAATTTAAATAATAATAACAAAGAAATAAAGGTTAATAGATTAAGAAAAATATTATCGAAGAGTATATTTATAGATATATTAATAATTATATTTATATTCCTATTTGCTTTAGGATCAAGAGGTTTATTACTTAATTTCTTAGGAAATTATTCTTTAGTAGGACCTGATGCATATTTGATGTTTAAATATTTTGAATCTTTAGTATTTAATCATACATTGAATAGTTTTACATATAATTTAAATTATCCACTACCATTTTATTTATATAATAAAGATCTTGTATCATATTTGGCATTTTTAGCTTATTTAATGTTCCAGAATTTTGGTAACCAAATTATTACATTATTAAATGTTTTACAAATACATCCAGCATCAAATATTATTTTATGGTTAGCAGCAGACTTTACAAATGCATATGTACCCGCAATCGCATCAATTATTTTTTATTTCTTAGCAAGGAATATATTGAAAGATAAATATTTGGCACTTTTTTCTTCTATGATTTTCGCTATAAATCCATTTTTGACAACTAGACTGATTTTATTTGATACCGAATTGGGAGCAATTATTTTCCTAGTATTATCTCTTTACCTTATAATTAAATACTTTAATGCAAAACCTGAAAATAATATGTACAAAAAATTATTCTTAATTCTTTATTCTATTATTAGCTTAATAATATTTTATAAAACATCCTTATTACCAAATCCTGATGTATATTTAACGATTGAATTATTTATATTCTTCTTTATCTTATTATTATTATATCCAATATTCAAAGGATCAAGAGCCTATTATTTAACATTATTAATATTTACTACAGCATTAACTAGAAAAGGATGGGGTGGATGGATAATAATACCAATTGTATTTGGTTTAACATTATTAATTAGATATTTCTATGATAGAGATTATAAAGATATATATTTTTATTTACCATATATTGGATTTACTGGAATATTGGATGAATTATTAGTACCAGGATCTCTAGGAATTGATTTATTTTTAAGTTATCACAATTTATTTTTAGAACTTTCAATACTCTTAATATTTTTATATGAAATATTAAAAGATAATAAAATACTGGAAAAAATTACTGGAAATATAACATTCGTTATAAAAAGATATATTAAAGATGATAAATTGTTAAAAAAATATACAATATTTCTATTAATTTTTATCATATCTTTACCATTTTTAATTGATAAATTAGTTGTATCCTTCTTATATAATCCATTTACATATGAGAGAATGGGCTCTACAATTGCAGAATTTCAACCAACCACTGCGGGATATTATTTGGGTTTATTTGGACAAATAGGTTTAATATTAACTTACTTAGGTTTAGGATATCTAATATTTGATAAAAATAAGTCTAAAAACCTTTTAATATCTGAATTTTTGTTTATATTTATATTAACTATATCAGAATTTCTTATTGGTCCATCCATATATCTTTTAACATTTTATCTATTAATTTATTCTATATTTATAACATCATATAGTAAAGAAAATAATAGATTTAATATTATAAAGACAATATTTGAAATATTTACATTATCATTTGCCATTCAATTTGTAGTATTCTCAGATTTAGTAATTAATGGTATATTTGTAAGTATATTTATATCTTGGATTACTTTTTTCATTTTAATAGTCTATATTTCTTTATTCAATAGAAATCTAAGTGATGAAGAAATCTTTGTATTATCATTATCATTTATAGCACTTATTGTAGGAAAATATATATACGAATTGGTTTATTATAATGGTCTGGCTCTCCCATTATTATATATATTTGGTATAGAAATATTCAATTTATTTAAGGATGAATTTTCCAAATTAAAAAATATTATAAAGGAAAATTTAATATTAATATTATTATTAATTTCATCTATTTCGGGAATGTCCTTATATATATCAACAGGCATATTCTTATTCTTAATTCCAATGGTATTTTTAGGGATATATGCTCTATATGAATATATATTAGATAAAAATTTGGATCTATTTAATCTATTTAAATATAGTTTAGTCTTATTTACAATATTTGGTGCTCTATTTTCTATAAATAATAAAATCTATGGATATCCTGGATATATAATAAACTATTTTTCAAGTGCTTCTCCATATGGAACTCCAGATTATGAAATAAATACTTTCTTATGGATAAGTCAAAATACTCTGCAAAACGCTATTATAAATTCTTGGTGGGATTATGGATATTATATTTATGTATTGGGAAATAGAACTGCATGGATAAATGGTGCAAATTCATACCCATATTGGAATCATTTAATGGGTAGATATGGATTATCTTCAGATAATATAACGCAAACATTACAATTATTCTATGTACATGCCGATTATAATTATCAAACATTTAAAACATTAGAATTATTTAATGAAAATTCTATATTTTATAATTATTTGTATAAATATTTAGGATTTAATGAAAGTGAAGTAAATGAAATTGAAGAATTAAAAAATTCTTTGGGATACAAAAATTGGATAAATCTATTATATCAATTTAATGGCTCTCCAGAATCAATTTCATCATATAATTTATCTCAACAAGATATAGAACTATTAGAAAAATTGTATAATATGAATTATTTGAAACCAGCATATTTATATATAGATCCTACAGATATAGGAAAATCCTTTGCTTTCCAATTTTTAGGATCAAATGAAAGTTATGATAAAGAATCATGGATATCTCAATTTGCATCTGGAACAACAATAAATCCGGGACCAACAATACCCTCAGTATATTATAATGGATATTATATATTTGCAACAAATAATAGTTTATTATACTTTGGTCAGGAACCATTGGATCAAGATTTGAATATTAATGGAACAATAATAAATAGATGTATATATGTACAGAACCAGGGTATAATTAATCAAGATAGTTGCGGAATAATAATGGGAGTTCAATTATTATTTAATCAATCTATAGTAGAAAGATCTGGAATATATCAGACATTAAATATAGATAATATTAATCCAAATAATTTAATGGGGGCATATGTATATATTTATTACCCATTAAATAATCAACAATATGTACTCTCATTAAAATATGTATATATGGATGGACAATTGATTACATTTAACAATTCTCAATATGATGGATTATTATATATATCTCCAGCCTATTCATTATTACAACAACAGAATCCATTGGGATTGTTCTTATATGCATATTTAATATCACAAAAAGCTACTCAATATGATTGGGTACAACTATATTTCTTAAACAACAATTATAATGGAACATTCAATCTTGTATTTTATTCAAATTTATTATATGGTCTTCCTTCAATAATATATTATGATATTCCTCCAGCAAAAGTATGGAAAATTAATTTCCCAGAGAATTTCACAGTTCCAGATTATTTATATTGTATCTATCTAGCAACGAATATTCAACAAATAAATGAGTGTGGAAAAATATATAATCTGGCCTATTACAAAAATATAAAAAATTATTATGATGTATAGAGAAATTTTAATTGCTATATTACCATTAATATTGTCTTTTTTTGTTTCATATTTTTTAATAAAAAAATGGATACCAATTGCTCATAAAGAAGGATATGTAGGAAAAGATATGAATAAGTATAATAAACCTGAAGTAGCAGAAATTGGTGGTTTATATGCAATAATTGGTGCAATATTTGGAATATTATTATATATTGGGTTAAAAGTATATATATTGGGAACTACACAGGATTTAGTAGAAGTATTTTCAATATTAACACTATTATCATTAACTACAATACTTGGATTATTTGACGATATACTCGGATGGAAAAGGGGAATGAGACCTTTACAAAAAGTAATTCTATCATCTATATTAGCATTACCATTAATGATAATATCTGCAGGTAATTCATATATTAATTTACCATTTGTAGGAGAAGTAAATCTTGGAATATTATATCCACTATTAATAGTGCCAATTACAATAATGGGTACATCAAATGCATTTAACATGATTGCTGGATATAATGGTCTAGAAGGATCTATGGGTATTTTATTAATTGGTGCAGTTGGATTGGAATCATATTTAACTGGTAATTATTATTTAGCAGAAATATCGTTAATAACAATATTTTCAATAATAGCATTCTTAATATTTAATTGGTATCCATCAAAAGTATTTCCAGGAAATGCATTTACATATGGTATTGGATCTTTATTTGGTGCAATAGTAATATTAGGAAACCTTGAAAAATTTGGATTAATTTTGTTTACATTATATTTCTTAGAATTAATATTATTTATAAGAGGACTATTAAATCATGTATATAAAGAAAACTTTGGGATACCTGATGAAAATAATAATCTAAAAGAACCATATGATAAAATATATAGTATTACCCATATTGCAATTAGAATAAATAGAAAGATATTTAAGAAAGCAACAGAGAAAATGGTGGTATATACAATAATTTTATTACAAATAATAATAACAATATTGGCTTTTTTATATGGATAATCTGATTTATATTTTTTTAAATAAAGATGCAAAAAAATTATTTTATAATATTAAAATACTAAATAATTTTTGCCAAAAAAACAATTTAAACCTAATTTGTATAACTTATAAAGAATATAAAGACATAGCAATAAAAATAAAAGAAAATTATAATTTAACATTTTATTTATTAGAGAATAAAAAAGAAATTAGAAAATTAAAAATTGAAGGAAATAATATAATAATATACAATAATATAGATAAAAATATATATGATATATATAGAAAAAGAAAATTTAAAGATGGGTTTATTGGTTTAATAAGAGAGAATTTTATATTTTTCAATTTAATAAATCCATATATAATATTTGGAAAAAACGTTAGGATATATGAAAATTTTTTATTAACATATTTAGGAAATAAAAAATTCTATATAGATCAAAAATATAAAATTAACAAATTATTTTTGGAAGAATTATTCATTAATTTAATAATATATTATGATAAAATAATTAAGACTTTTAATAAGATAATGAATTTAAAATATTTTGAAGATTATATACATGAAAAAATAGGATTAATAATATACAAAGCCATCACTTTTTTATTATTAGTAATTCTAGCTAGAATATTAACAGATACATTCTATGGGGCATATGTATCAATATACAATTTCTTAGGATTGATTGCTGGTATAATAGGATCTTCAAATATAATATTAACAAAATATCTATCAGAATATAAAGATAATAAATATATTAAAATTGATATATATTTAAAAATCATTTTTTCATTATTTATCCTTCTAATTATTTTCATATTTCCAAATTATTTCTTATCTACAACTTTCTATGGATATAGTTTTTTGGATATATTAATTATATACATAACTGCAATATTATTATCTTTAATTGGGGTTTATTTTTCTATATTCTATTCACAATTAAATATAAAATCTGCTAAAAATCTATATATATTAGAGTCTTTACTTAAATTTATTTTCATAGTTTCCTTATCAATTATAATAAAAAATATTGGCTTTATATTTGGTTTATTTTTAACCTATTTTGTTTTAAGTTTTGTTTATCTTTATAAATTAAAGAAAAATAAAATTAATTTTATATCAATATTGAAAGAAAAAATTAATTTTAATGATTTTAAAAAATATCTAAAATCTACCATACTTATTAGTTTGCCAGTAACTTTACTGGGTTTATATTCTTCAATAGATATACAAATATTAAGGACATTTACAGACTATAATACTGTTGGAGAATTTTATTCTGCATTGATAATTGTTTACACATTATCTGGAATGTTTACTATAAATAATATAACATTACCAAGAATATTAAAATGGGAGAAAGAAAAAGTTATTAGAAACATAAATAGATTGCTATTAATACAATTTCTAATTAATATTATATTAACTGGATTGATTATATTGATTGGTCCTTATGTAATAATATTTATATTTGGAAAAAATTATCAATTATCTGCAAATATAATAAAATATCTTTCTATTATCTTAATAATAAATTCATTTAATGTATATAACTTAATATTATATAGAAAAGATATGGAAAAGTATTATCCAATATATGCAATAACAACCGCCCTAATTTCAATAATTACAGATATTATATTAATATCGAATTTCAAACTATCTGGAGCAATTGCTTCAGCAATATTAGCAAATGTATATATTGGATTAATAAGTTATATTATATATGAAACAAAATTCCATAATATCCCTTCCAGATCTATTTTTAGATATAATTACAAAGAAAATAGATATAAATAAAAATACCGGAAATATTAATCAGGAAATTAGATTAAAAATTGGAGGAAATGCTGCAAATTTTTCAATTGCATTAGGTAAAATTGGGATCAAAAATAAATTAATAGCTGGATGTAATAAAATTTCAGAATTAATATTTAGACAATATATAAAAGATAAAAAATTAAAGATAAGATTTTTACCAATATATACAAATATTTCTATTACTATTAGTTTAGAAGATAATGATAGAATTATGATAACAGATCCAAAAGGTATTCAAATTGGGATTAATGAAATAAAAAAATATGAAAAAGTATTAAAGAAAACAAAATATATATTCTTTGGAAATTGGAATAATAATAAAAAATCCAATGAATTATTGGAATATATAATTAATTTAAATAGAGATGCAAAAATATATTTAGATATAGGAGATCCTTCAATAAATATTGAAAATTTAAATGAATTAATTGAAATATTAAAAGAAAATAGAATATGGGTTTTAAGTTTAAATGAATATGAATTAGAATATTTAGGAAATTTTCTTAAATTGGATTATGATAATCTGTTAGATTTAGCAAATAAATTATATAAAATATTAAATGTAGAACATCTAGATATTCATTCTCCAAATTTTGTTTATTCTTTACCATCAAATATATATATAAAAATTGAGAAAGTTAAACCAATAATATTAACAGGTGCAGGTGATACATGGAATGCTGGAAATTTTTATGGATATTTAAATAATCTAGATAATAAAGATAGATTATTATTTGCAAATGAAATTGCTAAGAAATATATATTGAATGAACTTTAATCTTTTTTATTAAAAACGCCCCCGCCGGGATTTGAACCCGGGTCACGGGATCGACAGTCCCGTATGCTGCCGCTACACCACGGAGGCTTAATATTCTCTATTATTTAATATACTTTTAATTTTTTCTTTAATTTTATTAAATATTTCTTCAGAATAAAATTTCTTATATTCTCTTAATAAATTTATTAATTCTTGATCAATATCAATTATTTTATCATCTATTAAATATTGTATAAACTGTGTTAAATTCGAAGGATTGTTTTTTAATCTTGCCCTTTCCCAATCTATTAAATAAATTTTATTATCCCTAATAATTATATGTTCATAAGGTCTTCTCATTTCTTCTTTTTCAATTTTTAATCTATCTAATAAAAACAAAATATCTAAAATATTATATAAATATTTTTTCTTTTCTTCTATATCTAAATCCTCAAATTTTTTTCCATTGACATATTCCATCTCTATTTCCAAATTTTTATCATTATAAGAAATAATCTTTGGAACAAAACCATAATTACTTAAAAGATTTAAAAAATATTTTTCTTTTTCATAGTTTTTATATAATTTATCCTTAAATTTTTTTATTATTGTACTATTTTCTGTTAAAAAAATTTCAGAATGCCAACCTTCATCAATCTTCTTCATTCAAATATAAAGTTAAAATCTTCAAATAATCTATATTTCTTATTATTCAATTCTTCCAATGGTTTTTCAAGCTCTTCAATTAAATTATATAATTCTTCCTCTTTTATTTTCTTTTCCTCAATATTTTTACTATTTATATTATAATATCTTATTGAATATATATTATCTTTTACTTCTTTTTCTCCAATATATATTATAATATATGGTTTATATGTTGATTCTAATATTCTTGTCATATTACTCAATTGAGTTTTTGTACTTTCAATATTTACAACCCTAATTTCTTTATTTTTTAAATCATTATAAATTTTCATTGAATATTCTTTTATTTTATTATCTTTTTCTTTATCTCCAGTAAATATATCTAATATTGCAACCTGGATTGGTGTTAATACAAATGGTAACCTTCCTTTAAATGATTCTAAATATGCACCAATGAATCTTTCTATAGATCCCAAATATGCTCTATGAATTATATATAAATTATCCATTCCAAAATAATCTTTTACTAATTCAATAAGTTTAAAGTTCCTTGGTAAATTAAAATCTAATTGTATAGTACCCAATTGCCATTCCTTTTCTCCAATTTTCAATGTAAAATCATATTTAGGACCGTAAAATGCAGCTTCTCCTTTTCCCTCATAAGTAGAAAAATTATATTTACTTGCTAATTTATTTATTACATTTCTCATTACATCTTCAACATATTCCCAATCTTCTTTAGAACCTGAATATTCGTTCATTTTATCTGGATCATGTAAACTTAATCTTACTTTAAATTCCGATGCTTTTAAATTTATATTAAATACTTTCTCATATAATAAAATCATTTCATCCATTAATTTTTCAATTTCCTTTTCCAATAAATTTGGAGTAATAAATATATGAGAATCATCTTGTGTAAATGATCTTACCCTTAATAATCCATAAACACTTCCAGAAGATTCATATCTATGTACAGTACCTAGTTCAAATGTTCTAAATGGTAATTTTATTTTTCTATATTTTTCTAATAAATTAATGAAAATTAATATATGGTGTGGACAATTCATTGGTTTAATTGCAAATTCTTCATCTTCTATATTAAATATGTACATATTTTGTTTATAATAAGATAAATGACCTGAAATTTGATATAATAATGTATTTGTAATAAATGGTGTTCTTACCAAATAATATCCTCTTTTAACATGGAAGTCTGTCAATATTTGGGATAATATATAATATGTTAATCCACCTCCTAGAGAAAATAATTGTAAACCTTTTCCCAGAAGATCACCAAAATTCCTGTTTAACTTTTCTACCCGCCTATCATGTTTTACTAATATATCTATTTCATCCCCAATATCTATATGATCCTTTTCCATTAAAAAATATGAATTAAAAAGTTTTATAAAAATAATTCATTTATTTCATAATAAACTATATCATTTTCTATATCAATTATTGCCAATAAAATTTTATTTAAATTCTTTGAATCCATAAAATTTAAAATATCTTTAATATATAAAAATTCATTTTCATATATTGGATAAACATAATATAATATCTTTTCTTTTTTATAATCTGTATATAAAATAATTGAGTCATTTTCTATATCTAGATAATATCCCTTATTTCTTAAATCTTCAAATACATAAAATTTCTTCATATTTAATATATTTTTATATTTTTTAATAAAATCTAAAAAATTATTTATTCCTTCTAATTTTATCCATCCTTTTTTTATACAATATAAAGCCTCTTCTGGTTCCAAAATAATATAATCTTTATCCATCTTCCCAATTCTTCCTATTTTATCATAAAATTCTTTATTTAAAATAAATTTATTATTAAATTCTCTAACTACAATTTTTTCCATCTTATTTCTAGAAATCTATAATTATTATCCTTTACACAATATAAAATTCTTTTTCTAGTGCTATGTGCAACTCTATTTTTTGCTAAAAAATCATATATATCTATTTTTTCATTAATATTTATTGGAATAGCAACCCATTTTGAATGTTGCTTAATATCTTCATATATTCTAAATATACCACCAAATTTTAATCCTGTACCTAAATAATAACCCCTCTCTCTAAAATATTTATATATATCATAATATAACTTAATTTTTTCATCTTTTAAAAAATAATTTATATCTAATTTATTATTTTTCTCATCATATACTTCAATTTCATTTTTTTCTAATAAATATAAAACTTCATAGAAATATAAAATCTTATCTTCTGATAAAAATACATTATCTTTATATAATACTCTTTTCATCTAAATCTTAAATTATAAAAAATATATAAAAATGCCGCCGGTGGGACTTGAACCCACGACCTGTGGATTACAAGTCCACCGCTCTACCAGCTGAGCTACGGCGGCAATAAAATATAAAATAATAGAAAAAAGTTAAAATCTTTAACTTCCTCCTAGAGAAACTACTGATTGAGATAAAACAGCTGGTATAGCTCCACCATATTGTGATGTATATCCATTTACCGGTGTTATTTGTATATTATAATTTTCATTTACTGATAATCCACTAGGTAGATAATACATTATCTCATATAGTTCTCCAGTTGTTAAATATACACTTTCCTGACTTACAGATAATCCAATTACTGCATATGGATTTTGAATTCCAGCTTCATTCATTGATTGCAATATTTGGAATACTTGATTTATACTTAATGGATATCCAATTATTGAAGAATTTAATCCTATTGTACATGAGACTAAAGTTCCATTTACATATGTAAAGTTTGTATATATATATTGATTTGTGAAATTATTTAATGTGGAACATACCTGTGAATTATTTATTGTTACATTTAATACATTTACTTGATTATTAAACATAAATCCTGTTATTATAAAGCTTCCTCCCTGCAATATACCATATATTGCTGTAGGCTCATATTGTGAAGGTGCATATGAATATACATCTCCATTGCTATCTGTAATTAAAGTACTTACATATTCAAAATTAATTGGATTAGATCCTGGCATTAATGATACAACTGGTCCTAAGACGGTTATTTTTTGTAAATAATTATTTAATTGGCCACTTGATGGATCATATTGATATCCAAATACTTGTGTAATTTGCATACCTGTCGTTATTCTTTGTTCAGCTTGTGCACCTGTTTGTAATGCTTTTGATTGTAAAGAACTTGCTGTATATATTATTACACCAGCTGCTACTGCTGCCGTTACTATTATTGCTATTAATATAATTAATGTTGACAAACCAAACTGTGCCCTTACCATAATGAATTAAAAGATTTTAAACATTATAAATTTTACCTAAAAGGTAGTTATTTATTTAATAAAGCAATTGTTTCCATATGATATGTATGGGGAAATTGATCAACCAAAATTATGTTTTCCAATTTATAATTTCCTTTATTTATTAAGATATCTATATCTCTCTTTTGTGTTTCTGGATAACAAGAAACATAAATAATTTTCTTTGCATTAGATTGTAATATTTTTCTTATTACTTTTTTATGTAATCCAGGTCTTGGTGGATCTACAATTATTTTATCTGCATTTATTTTCTCTAAATCTTCTACATTAGATAATAAAAATTTCACACTTTTTACATTATTTATTTCTTTATTTAATTTAAACATTTCAAAATTTTCCTTATTATTATCTACAGCATATACATAATTAGAATATTTTCCAATTTCTATTGCATAAAAACCAGAACCTGAATATAAATCATAAATTATATCATTCTCTTTTGGATCTGCAAATTCTCTTACATATTTTAATAATATCTCTGCAGTATAACTATTTGGTTGATAAAAACTATTTGGCGAAATATAATAAAAATTATCTAAAGCTTTTTCTTTAATATATTTTTCTCCAGATAATAAATAATTTATATTTCCATATGAAACATCCGAAATAGTATCATTTATTGACCAATAAAATGAACTAACATAATTTTTAATCTCATTATAAAATTCTAAAAATATATTTTTATAATATTCCAAATTATCTGTTTTATAAGTTATTATATTTACCATTCTTTCATTTGTAAATTTTCCTTCTCTTATTACA
>WYEB01000589.1_pt1 | contig 12568 bp, 15 predicted proteins | sample 6343061 | NCBI WGS metagenome assembly WYEB01 (sample SAMN13812332, study PRJNA600296) | hot springs metagenome | biome: ENVO:00000051; feature: ENVO:00002007; isolation source: sediment sample from Evening Primrose shelf | place: USA: Yellowstone National Park, Evening Primrose Hot Spring ... | reverse complement strand
TTTAATGGAGAAATATCTGAGGATAATAAAGACTTAATAAATAAAATATATAATATAATTAAAAATAAATTTAATGAAAATAAATTAGTTAATAAGAAATTTGCTTGGCAAACATCTTTTGGAATATCTATGAGAACTTTAAGTGCAGTAATTTCAATACATGGAGATAATAAAGGTTTAATATTACCTTTTGAAATATCTAATATTCAAATAATAATTATCCCAATATATTATTCGGAAGATGAAAAAAATAAAATATTAGAATATTGCGAGAATGTATATAATTTATTAAAAGAAAAATATAGAGTAAGAATTGATAAAGATGAAACAAAAAGTCCTGGATGGAAATTTAATCAATATGAATTATTAGGTGTACCATTTAGAATATCTATTGGTAAAAAAGAATTAGAAAAAAATACAGTTACAATATCTGTAAGACAATATAATAATAAATCAAAAAATTATGAAGTAAAATTGGAAAATCTGTTAAATGAATTAAATAGATTAATTATTGAATATGACAAAGAAATAAAGGAAAGGGCAAGAAAATATTTTGAGAATAAAATATTAAAAGTAGATAATTTAAAAGATATAGAAAAAAATTTAGATAAAAATGTTGCATTCAAAGCTCCTTTCTGCATGAGAGAAGAATGCGCAAAGAATATTAAAGAAAAATATTCTTTAGATGTAAGGGGAACTGATATTATACCGGAAGAAGCAAAAGATAAAAAATGTATATTTTGTAATGAAGATGCAAAATATTATGTATATGTAGGAAAAAGTTATTAGTGTGGCCGTAGGCTGCTTTTAGTATATATTTTTCTAAGCGGACAGACCTTGTACCGCCAGGACATATTTCTCAAGGTGCATATATCCTCTCCGAGTTTACCAGGAGTTACCTCCAGGTATTAACCCTTCATCTTCATCGGATATATGTCCGTGATTTCTTTTTATGTAGCCGGGGGTTTCCCCCTCCGATTCCTCGGTGGCTTTATCGGTAAGCAGACCTTCCTACGGCCACTTTTTTATATATTTCTTATAAATATATAAGTTATGCCTGACCAACTACCTTTATTTACATACCTTGGATTATATAAGTTTGGAAAGGAAAAATCAAAAATAAAATTAAATAGAAATAAAATAATAATATTTATAGTTATTTTCGCGGCTTTAGTATATATTGCAAATATTTATATATCATGTCTAATTTAGAAGAAGATTTAGAGTATAATAGAAGATATAAAGAAGTTTTACATATATTTAATGTTTCATTAAAAAATAATAAAGGATTGGAAACTGTTAGAAGCTTTATAAAAGCAGTTATCGAATATTATGATTATACAATTGAATTATATTTTAAGAAACTATATGAAAATAAAAAAATTGATGAAATTCCGGATAGTCCGATTAAAAGATATAGAAAAATAATTGAAATTACAAAGGATAAGGAACTAGAAGAATCATTAAAGTATTATAAGCTATTAAAACTTGCTTTAAATTCTGATGCAAGAATAATGAATGAATATAGAAAAAGTATGGTTGTAAAATTTAGGACATTAAGCGGGGAGGAATTTGAAATAAATATAAAAACATTAAAAGATATCGCAGAATCTGTTAAAAAGTTTTCTACAATTATTAGTAAATATATATAATGGCAAGGGTATATACAATATCTTCTGGAAAAGGAGGAGTGGGAAAAACTTTCTTTTCTATAAACTTATCAAGAGCTCTCTCATTATTAAATTTTAAAACATTATTAATTGATTTTAACCTAAGTACACCGAATGTATCAATAAATCTTGGATTGGGTAATGAAAATAATAATATACATAAATTTTTAAGGGGAGAAATTGATATAAATGATTGTATAAAGGAATATAAAGAGAATTTTTATATAATTCCTGGAAGTTTAGATATAAAAGATTTAATATATATTTCTACAGAAAAATTACATAATGGAATAATGAAAATATATGATGATTTTGATTATATTATTATAGATTCTGCTGCTGGAATTGGTAAAGAAGCAATAGAAGCATTAAAGGCTTCTGAAGAAGTAATAGTAATAACAAATGTTGAGAAATCATCATTAATAGATGCATATAGGGTTACAAAGGTATTAGATAGTTTAGATATAAAAACTTTTGGAATTGTTTTAAATAAAGTTAGAAGAAGAACAAATTATATAAGAATTGAAAGATTTTTTAAAAGGCAAATTGTTGGAATAATCCATTATGATGAAAATGTACAAATTTCTATGGATAATGGTATACCCCTAATAGATTATGATATAAATTCCATAGCCTCTATAGATATAATAAAAATTGCAGAAAAAATAACCGGAAAAGAATTGAAGATTAAAAATAGTTTTATAGATAATATATTAAAAATATTTAAATGGAAATAGATTTTGAATTGAATAAAATATTTGAAACATTGGACAGAAAAAAATATAAAAAAATATTATTACAATTTCCTGATGGATTAAAACCATATTCTAAAGAAATATATGATAAAATAAAGGAAAAATATAATGATATTGAAATATATATTTGGTTTGGATCAGATTTTGGCGGATGTGATATACCAATATATTTAGATAAATATGGGTTTGATCTGATAATTCATTTTGGCCATTCAAAATTTTATAAATTAAAGTTAGATGAATAATAATATAATTTTAATTTTATCAATTATTTTTCTATTTATTTCAATAATTTTATTATTTATTTATTCATTATCAAATTCTTCTAATACAAAATTTGCTGGATTGATATTAATAGGTCCGATACCAATATTAATATCAAATTCTTACCAATTATCAATTATATTATTAATTATCTTATTGATTATTATTTTGATTATTCTTATTATCTTCTTCTACAAGATAGTCATATAATTCCTTTAAATTTTTAAATACCATTGTAGCACCAGCAGAGATTAATTCTCTCTTTTTATTTACACCACTGGCAACTCCTATTACATTTATTCCAGCCCTTTTTGCAGCAATAATACCATATATTGAATCTTCTATTGCTAATATTTCATTTGGTAATAAAGAAAATCCTTTTACTATTTTAATATAACCTTCTGGATCTGGTTTTGGTTGTTTTACATCATCAGAAGTTAATATAACATCAAATAAATTATCTATATGTAGATGTTTTAATATCTCCATTGTTAATCTTCTAGTATTTGAAGTAAAAATTGCCATCTTATATTTTTTATCCTTAAAATAATTTAATATCTGTTTTGCCCCCGGATTAAATTTTATTTTTTCTATATATCCATTTATCATTATATTTTCAAATTCTCTCTTTAAATCTTCAATTGATATATTTAAATTATATTTTCTTATTATATTATATATTATTTCTTCTAAAGGCATTCCAGAATTATCTAGAGAACCATCTAACTTTATATTATATTTTTCCAATATTTTTTTATGAGCCTCGTCATAAACTTTTAAGCTATTTATAAGTGTCCCATCCAGATCTATAATTACTCCCTTTAAATTGTAAAATATAACCATATTATAATATTTTAAAGAAAGATATAAAATAATTAATATGATCAAAATAAGGGAACAAATAAAGGATATAATAATTAATAATTATATTAAGGAAGGAAAAGATCCGTTTGATTCTATAATTGGACAAGAAAATGCAAAGAGACAAATGTTATCTTCACTAATTTCTGGAAGAAATATATTAATAATAGGACCTCCAGGTACTGGAAAAACAACTTTAGCAAAAAATATAGCAAAAATATTGCCAGAAATTGATTTTCCAGATGGAATTCCATTATGGGCTTATGAAGAATTTCCTTTTATCTCTGAAGAATATAGGAAAAAATGGAGAGAAGGTCCTTTTATAAAAATAAGAGGAGAAGATAGATTTATTAGAATACAGGGTTCTTATGATTTATCTGTAGAAGATTTAATTGGAGATATTGATCCTTCAAAAGCATTAAAATATGGAATACATTCTTTAGAATCTTTTATACCTGGAAAAATATTTAGAGCACAACATGGTGTATTATTTTTTGATGAAATAAATAGAGCACCTCCAAAAGTTCAGAATAGTTTGTTAGAATTATTAGAAGAGAAGAAAATAACAATTGGAACATATGAATTTCAAATACCATTGGATATAATATTTATTGCTACAATGAATCCTGAGAGTTATTATGGAACTGAAAAAATATCTGATGTACTATTGGATAGATTTGATATAATAAATTTAGATTATCCAAGAGATATTGAAGAAGAAAAGAAAATTATATTAAAATATGGAAAAAGTTTGGATGTTAATTTTCCTGAAAAATTATTGGAATTAACAATTGAATTTATACAAAAATTGAGAAAAGATGATAAATTGGAAAAGAAACCATCTGTTAGATCAACAATTGGTATTTATGAAAAAGCTCAGGCATTGGCAATAATAGATAATAAAGAAAATGTAGAAATTCAACATATATTTGAATCTTTATTATCAATATTACCACATAGGATAAGATTAAAACCATCATATAAGATGGAAATAAATGAAGAGGAATATATAAGAAAGGAATGGAATTCTTTTATAATTGGAAAGGACTTTCGGAGTTGACTCTGAAAATTTAATAAATAGACCTGGAGAATCTTTTAAATATAGTTCAAAGGATATTAAGAAAAATATAAATGAATTAATTGAAAAAATGATAAAGGAGGGATATCCGATATTTGACATAGATAAAATTATGGAAAATAAAGATGAATATTCTGATATATTGTCAAAGCTAACAGAATATGATGAAAAAAGAATAAGAGAAGATAAGGATTATAGGTTTAATAAAGAATTCAAGAAATCATTAAACAAAATAAAGGAAATATTGACTAGTGAAGGATATATAGATAAAAGCGGAGAATTAACTGAGAAATCTTTAATGGAATATTCTAAATATTTAATAGGAAATATAGAAAAAGAAATTGAGGGAATATTTGAATATGGAAAATATTTATCATATTATATTGGAAATGATGAAGAATTTTATAAGAAATATTTTAGTATAGGGGATAAATATAATAAAATTGATATAAAAGAAACAATAAGAAAATATATAAAGAATAAGGATATTACAAGATTTGTTGTTAATGTTAAAAGAGAGAACAAAGGTGGTAAATATATAATTCTATTAGATGTATCTGGAAGTATGATAGGAGAAAAAATATTCGAAGCAAAAAAAGCTTTAATATTATTAATATCAAAAATATTAGAAGATAATAATCTATTAGATATAATATTGTTTAATGATAAGATTGTTAAAGAATATAATAATGTCAAAGGATTGAAGGATATAATAGATATATTAAGAATTATACCAAATGGAAGTACAGATATTGCTTTAGCATTTAATTATTTATTAAATAAAGAAGAAAATGGACATATAATATTAATAACTGATGCATTACCAACAAAAGGAAAAAATCCTGTAGAAAGGACTTTAAGGTTAGCTAAAGAATTAAGTCAATGTTATTATATATCAATAATTGGAATACAATTAAATGATGAAGGAGAAAAAATTGCAAAAGAAATAGTAAAATATGGAAGGGGAAGATTATTTATTTCTAAGGATATAAAGGATTTGAAAAAATTATTATTATTGGAATATGAAATATCTAGACAACAGATGATAAAATAATTTCTTCGGGTTTATTTTCACCTATATATTTCTTATATTTTCCTGCTAATTTTTTTCTTGCAACATCTAAATAAAAACTTATTCTATTTGTAAACTCTTGCTTATTATAATATATTGATAAAACAATATCTTTATAGAATACCTGTGCAGCTCTTGTATATGGTCTTCCAAATGCATGTCTCATTCCTTGTGAAATTCTATCTGCACCTGCACCATATACCAATGCGTGCTCTCTTACAACATGATGGGGATATTTTCTTACAATAAATAAAAATTCTTTTACTTCATTTTCTAAATATTTCAAAATATTTGTTCTTACTGATTCTAATGAATAATCAGATACCTGAACATTATGCAATGCAATTAAGTGTCCAACATATTTCCATTGATCTTTTGGTATATTCATCATTCCCATAATCTGCATCCTCAACCTTGGTACTGGAGCACCTGGAATTTTATTATATGATTTACTATATGAAAATCTTGTATAAGGTCTTTCTATTTCCTTAAATATCCTCCAGGGTCTCTTTGCCATTTTATATCATTTTCTTTAGTAATATATTTATATCTTTTCCATAGTATCCATATGCCCCACCATGATTATATGGAACCTTTATACCCTTTCTTGGATAACCATTTGATGGAGGTTTTAGTCTAAATATCTTTTTTATTTTTGGAATTGAATCTAAATCTATTTCATTATTTAATAATTTTTCAACAAATGTATCAATATCCATATTTAACGTTTGTTTAATATAATCTTCTGTTAATCTTTTATTTCCCTCCAATCTTCCTCTCTTTAATAATAATTCCTTTAATGTTTCTTTATCTATTTCTCCCCATGCAACCCATGGTTCAACCTTTTTTATCATTCCTATTATATCTTTTGTATCTTTCATTATTACTGCATAATTATTTCTTCTTAATCTTAACAAATATAATGTATCTTTTATTTCCTTATTTGATTTAACAGTTCCTTTTATTCTTACAATTGCCAATAATCCCATTTTATACAAATCCAATCTTTAATCCTGAATATTTAGCATATTCTTCCTTAATTCTATATTCTACTGTTTTTCTTAATGCATTATAAACTGCCATTGCAAAATTATATCTTCTTCTAGTCTGTCCAAAAGACTTCATCCATAGATCTTTTATACCTGCTAATCTAAATATTTTCTTCATTTCTTCAGGTGCTACCAATCCAACCCCTCTTGGAGCTGGTAATAATACAACTCTTACAGAACCATAAGATCCTTCAACTTTAAATGGTAGAGAATGGGGAGTTTTAAATGCACATTCCCATGATCCACAACCTCTTGCAATTGGTATAATATTTAATTTTGCATTTCTTAATGCTTTTTCCATACATAAAGCAATATCTGAAGATTTTCCAATTCCTACCCCAACATATCCATTTTCATTTCCAACAACTGCAACAGAAACCCATGATGTTTTATTACCTTCAGCAGTTTTTCTTTGAACCATTTTTACAAATTTTGGTCTTCTATATTTACCTTTAGATAATGATAATCTAATATATTCATATTTTAAATCTGGTATTAATGCATCTACAATTTCTGGTTCCAATATTTTATATCCTTCTTTAAATACCTGCTCAATTGAATTTATCTTTCCTTCCTTTACCAATTTACCAAGATTTGTTTTTGGGTTCCAGGATTCTATATTAAACTTCTGTGAACCTAATTTTTCTAAAGCCTCCTGTTCCTTTTTTACTTCTTCAGCTTCTTTTTGTTCTTCTACCATTTTCTCTTAAATTTATATGACCATGCATAGGCCCTTATTTTACTACTTCTTCCAAATCCGCAATGAGAACAATATCCTTTATCAGGATTATATGTTTTTCTACCACATCTTCTACATATAACATGATTTACTTTGTTTGTACCACCCAATCTTGTCATTTAATGATAATATAAAGAAATATTTTTAAAGTAAATAAGGAACTTAAAATAATCAATGAATATTGATATATCAATAATAATACCAACATTAAATGAAAAGGAAAATATTAATGAATTAGTGAAAAGAATAAATGAAAGTTTAAATGATATAAAACATGAAATAATTTTTGTAGATGATGGATCAAAGGATGGAACAATTGAAGAAATAGAAAAATTAAAAAAAGAATATAAAAATATAATACTTATTGAAAGAGGATATAGAAAAGGCTTATCATCTGCTTTTTTAGATGGAGTAAATTATTCTAATGGAAAATATGTTGTATTAATGGATGCTGATCTACAACATCCCCCAGAATTGTTAAGAAAGATGTATGAAAAGGCTTTAGAAGGTTATGATATAGTTATTGCATCAAGATATATTAAAGGGGGAAAAATAGAGAATTGGAATATTATAAGAGAATTTATATCAAAAACGGCAATAATTATTGCATACATTTTTTTACCAGAAACATTAAAAGTAAAAGATCCATTAAGTGGATATTTCTTAATAAAGAAAGATCTATTAGATAATTTTAATGTTTCAGATCCATTTAGTTATAAGGTTCTATTGGATATATTAGTAAAAGTAAATTATAATAAATTAATAGAAATTCCATATACATTTAGAGAAAGAAAATATGGAAGATCTAAATTGGGTAAAAAAGTGATTTTTTCATATTTAAAACAGGTTTTCTTATTATTTGATATTTCACAATTTATAAAGTTCTATTTAGTAGGATTATCTGGAATTATTATTAATTTATTTTCTTTATATTTATTGATATCTTATCTTCCATTTTATATTTCTTCTTTTCTAGCAATTTTAATTTCAATTATATGGAATTTTATTTTAAATGATTTGTTTGTATTTAAAATTAAGAAGAAAAAACTTTGGAAAAGATTTTTATTATTTGTTGGAGGAAGGGGCTTATTATCAAAACCTGTTCAATATTTATCTGCCTTATTATTTTATTATGTATTTGAAATAAACTACCTGATATCACAACTTCTTGCTATATTTATTGCTTCTATAATTAATTGGGTCTTTACAAAGGGTATTGTTTATGAAAAGTAAAATTTATAAATTTCAAAGACGTATTATATTACCTTACTTTTATTTTTTAGATAAAAAGAGATTTATATATACTCTTTTGAAATTTATAAATTTTACTTTAATTAAATTTTATAAATTGATTTTTAAGATTTATTTTATCCTAATAAAAAATATTTATAATATTGATAACCTATCAATAACTATTTTTTATCTTATTTTTTACTATTCCATAGATATCTTCCAAATTATTAATCGGAATTTTTATTCTTTCTTTTGTATATCTATCTTGTAGTAAAATGCTATTCTCTGATAATTCCTTTTTTCCAACAATTAATAAGAACCTTATATCCTTATCTACTGCATATTTTATTTGCTTATCAAAATCTCTTCTCATTAAATCAATATAACAATTTAATCCAATTTCTCTTAATTTATTACATATATTCCAAGCATCTTTAAATGTATCCTCAAAATATATTACACATATTTCAGTATAGGTTTTTTTATCAATCTTGAATATTCCTAATTCTATTCCAGCATCAATTAATCTCTCTACTCCAATACTTCCACCAACAGCAGGTATCTCTTCATTTGTAAATAATTTTAACAAATTATCATATCTTCCCCCTCCAGATAATGATCCAATTTTTGGCTTTTCAACAATTGCTTCATATATCATTCCAGTATAATAATCTAAACCTCTTACCAAGGATAAATTTATTTCTATTTTATTTTTATCATTTAATAGATCTAAAATATTATTAAAATAATTTATTTCTTTTGATATTTCTTCATATTTTGATAAATAATCAATTACTTCTTGATTCCTTAAAGATATTATTTCAACAATTTTATCAGATAATTCCCCAACAATATTGTTTAATTCTCTTCTTACATTTTCTATTCCTATTTTATCTAACTTATCAATTATTGTATATACCTTTTTTATTTTTTCTTCATTTATATTTAAATTTTTCTCAAAAATAAATCTTAAAAATTCTCTATTATTTACTATAATTTTATAATTTGAAAAATTAAATTTCTTAAATATATAATCTACTATATTTAATATTTCTGCATCAGATTCTGGTTCCTTTGATCCAATTATATCAAAATCTGCCTGATAAAATTCTCTATATCTTCCTTTCTGCGGATTCTCATATCTATAAGATTTATCTATTACATATCTTTTAAATGGTAAACTTGGTCTATGACTTGAAAAAAACCTTGCTAAAGGTACTGTTTGATCATATCTTAATGCATATTCTTTATCTGAATATGGTAATCTGAATCTCCATATTAATTTATTTTCTGCCTCTTCTCCATATTTCCCTTTCATTGTATCCCAATATTCTATTGTTGGAGTTTCTATTGGATCAAATCCAAATCTTTGAAATATTTCTTCTATTTTACTAAATATTCTATTTCTTAATATCTTTATTTCGGTGGGAAAATCTCTTAATCCTGATGGCAAATTATACATTATATTAAATTTAAAAATTGTTTAATAAAATATTTGGTTATCTATGGTCGCCCATAGAAAGAGAAAATATAGGAAATATCTGGGACAAAGATATGCTAGAAGAGGATATAATGATAGAAATAGAGGTAGAGGAAATAAGGGTGGTGCAGGTTTTTCTGGATGGAGATTTAAGAAACAAAAATATATTAAATTAATTAAGGAATTTCCAGAAAGATTTGAAGATAAAAAAGGATTCACAAGTATTAAATATAATATTGAAAAATCTATAATTAATTTAGGAGATATAGAAGAATATTTTGATTATTTATTATCGGAGGGAATAATAAAAAATGATGGGGAATATTATATAATTGATTTAGATGAAATTGGTGTTGATAAATTACTAGGAGCTGGAAGAATTAGTAAAAAAATGAAGATATATGTAAGGGAAGCATCAGAAGGAGCAATAGAAAAGGTTAAAAGCATTGGTGGAGAGGTAATAATTAAATAATGGATCTATCATTACAAAAAAGATTAGCATCAGAAATCCTTGGTGTTGGAAAGGATAGAATATGGATAGATCCAAATAAAATACAGGATGTATCTAAAGCTTTAAGTAGATCTGATATTTTAGATTTAATTGATAAAGGAATAATAAGAGTAAAACAAGTTAAAGGTCAGTCTAGAACATGGGCAAATTATATTAAAGAACAAAAGAAAAAAGGAAGGAGAAGAGGGGCAGGATCTAGAAAAGGAGGTAGAAAAGCTAGATTAGACAAGAAAGAAAATTGGATTAAAAGAATAAGAGCAATAAGAAACTTATTAAGAGAATTAAAGGAGAAGAACATAATTGATAAAAAGTTATATAGGGATTTATATAAAAGAGCTAAAAGTAATGAGTTTAAGAGCAAAAGAGCTATTTTAATTTATCTTAAGGACCTAGGAATATTAAAGAATGAAAAAGAGGTTTTAAATAAATAGTTTATAAAATTTTTTATTTAAAGTTTATAATCATTTCACCTATATATTCTTTATGGCAACACCATCTCAATTAAGAGCAGAAATAGAATCTGCATTTAAAAAAGGTGTATCAAAGGAAGAAGTAGATAAATTAGCACAACAAATAGCAAGTAAATTAGGAAAGAAACCAGCTGTTGTAAAAGCATTAATTACAAGATACGTAAATAAAGGAATGATAAAGGAACAAGGTGGAAAATATGTTTGGGCTGGACAATAAAATTTTTTCTTAATTTATATTTTATAAAAATATTAAAATAGATTATATAAACTAACTACACAATATTTAATGAAAAATCTAAAACATAAACTAAGTATCTATATAAATTGATGAAAATTTTTATTCACAAACTAATAATCCGAAAATATTAAGAATCTTAACTATTTTTATTAGATTATCTAATAGAGTTTTTGGCAAGTAACTATCTAAAAATTACAGTTATAAGAGCTAAAACAAGAAGAATAAAGATAGATATCGTAATATTGCGTACAGCTATAAAATAAATTAATAAGATTAACATTAATATAATTGCCACATCTTTAGGAGATATTTTCTCTTTAGAAAATTTTTTTGAAGATTTAGTATATAAAGTAGTTTCTTCCATTTTTTCTAACTTATCTAAAGCCTTCAAAAATTTTTCTCTTTCTTCTTTTTCCTTCATTTCAAGATTTTCAAAATATTGCATTGTCCAAACAGAACAAGGATGACCACCCTCTTTCCTCCATTCTTCATAAAGTTTTTCTTTTAAAATACGATCTCTGGTTCTTTCTATTGCACTCCAAGTTATTACTAATTTGGGTTCTACATGCTTTTCACAAAACCATTCTTTACAATGAGGACATTGATAAAGTTTCTTTTCAGAAGAATCCTTTTCTCTTACTTTACATTCAGGACAGATACCAAATTTTATATTTTCATTAGAATTTTCCATAAGGGTTTATTTCAAAGAATTTTTATAAAATCTTATTATTTATAAGAATTTTCTTTCAAAATCTTGAGAAAAATTACTAACATCTAACATTTAATACTATATTCTCTTTTTCTCAAATTTTTCATTGTTCCAAAAGTTGAACTACTTTAATTCTCTACATTTTAAATTGCTCCAGTATCAAGATTTATCACTACATCTTCATCTAAAATCTTTTTATAACTCATGATTTATCTTATTAATTCATAATTTTTGAGCGCTATCAGCTATTTAACTTCTATAACTATTTTATTATAAAATTATTAAAAAGAATATAAATAGTTAAAGAAATTAATTTTTACGTTCTTGGATATTTTACAAGATTACAATTAAAACACAACTGCCCCCACCGGGATTTGAACCCGGGTCTCGGGGATGAGGACCCCGTATCCTGGACCTGACTAGACGACGGGGGCTATGG
>WYEB01000588.1_pt1 | contig 12591 bp, 13 predicted proteins | sample 6343061 | NCBI WGS metagenome assembly WYEB01 (sample SAMN13812332, study PRJNA600296) | hot springs metagenome | biome: ENVO:00000051; feature: ENVO:00002007; isolation source: sediment sample from Evening Primrose shelf | place: USA: Yellowstone National Park, Evening Primrose Hot Spring ... | reverse complement strand
TTAGCTTCTCCAGGTATTCGCTCCTCGTTACATTGATTGATGGACGGTACAAGGTATTCCAGTCCATGTCCGCTATGTAAAATGGTATATGCAATTCGTCAACTAACTCGACAACGGCTTCCAGAGCCCTTTGAAAATACCCTAGCGTCCTAACAACGAGTCTTGAACCTTGTTGCTCCGAAACTTCTCTAAGGCCTTTAATGAGCTCCGTTAACTCATCGTAAAGGAATGGGTCTGAGGAACCGTAAACGTAGATCGTATCAATCTCCAGCCCTCTCTCCTGCAAATCCCTTTCTACGCTTCTAACCAGCTCTCCAGCATGGTATTTTAGAAGAGACCTTATGGGGTTGAGGACACTGCACATAGCGCAAGCCATGTAGCAAGAAGTTGAGAAGCTTATTGGGTCTACGCCGAGGGAGACCCCTAGACACCTACTGGGATGGGGGCCGTAAACAGGTTCAAGGCTCAACCAGTGTACACCCTGCTCTCTAATACGGCGAGGTACATTCCTTGCCCATCCACTATATGAGGCATGATCCTATATGTGTTGTCACCTGACTTAAACCCCTTGTAGGCTTTAGACAAGTAAGGCTCCCTCAAGGGAACAGGCTCTACGAGATTTTCGCGGATAGCCTCATCTACAATGAGTTCCCCTTCATCGGGCAGAATGCTGCATGAGATGTAGATGACTCTTCTACTGCTCCTTAACACCCGCCTGAGAAGCTTCAACTGAATACTCTTCAACCGCTCGAGAGACAAAGGTGAAAACCTTATTTTAACAGTCGGGTCAGAGTAAATAGCACCAGTGCCTGTACACGGGACGTCCAGCAACGCTTTGTCGAAGACAAACCTGTACTCTAATAGAGTTGAATCCCCGTTTAACACGACAACTCTCTCCAACCCCCCGTATGTTGACAAGACTTCTCTAATGTATCCCACCCTTCGAGGCGAGTAGTCTACAGCAACTGCTCTCAAGCCTCTGCTTATAGACAAGGCTAATTGGAGCTTCAAGCCTGGTGAACTACAAGCGTCTAGCAATGTGCCCTCGAAGGGCCCTGTGGCTTGGATTGCTAACACGCTTGAAATATCTTGGGGGACGAGGAGGCCCTTCTCCACGCACTTAATCGACCTCATGGAGTGGAAGGCGCCTCCTAACAGCTTGTAGGATAGGCCGGTGAATTTGGAACCTTGATATTTAAACCCCTCATCCCTAAGGCAGGTTAAGGCTGCCTCAACATTAGTTTTTAGGATGTTAACCCTCAGCCATCTCTTCCTAGTATTTAGGCTTCTCAGAATTCTCTCAAGCTCCTCGTAATCAACATGGCTGCTCAGCCTCTCCACCAGGAGCGAGGGGTAACCATACTTTACAGCAAGCCCTTTGATCCCGCCTATACTATCAGCGTATTCCTCAACCTCCTTTACAATTTTTTCTATCTCAAAACCTCTTGACGACATGTAAGAGGCTATCCCGGAGGGTGTTTGGCTAAAACCCTCTCTCCTAGCTAGGAGTCTAATCGAATGATAGTATATGAGCGTCTCGTACCCTAGCTTGAACAATTTTTTCCTTGTCGCCCCCCTAAAACTTTGTTTCCGCGTGATGTAATTGAAAGCCGTTTCATAGCTGATCTTCCGTTCAGTAACAGCGTGGAGTAGCTGGGAGACGAATAATTTCATCTCATGAACTGATATCCTATAGCACCTCGATTCGATTTATTCTGGTCTTGAACGCACGATGACGTCTCGCCCACTAGCCCTCCCGATAAAGAATGGGAGAGGCCTCCTACCCATATCTCTTAGCAAATCTAGATCTCTAGCAAACAATTGCCTGATGTCGTCTACGCCCATAAACCACATTGCAAGCCTGTCGACACCTATACCCCAAGCAGCGGCCTTATACTCTTTGGCCCCCAGTATCTCCATTACCTCAGGCCTGAATATCCCGCCTGGGAATACTTCCACCCATCCTAGGGTTGGGTGTTTTATGTAGCCTTCAACACTGGGCTCCGTGAAGGGGAAGTAGCCTGGTTTAAACCATACTTCTCTAATGCCGAGTGCTGAAGCAAACTCTTTGAAGAAGTAGAGGAGATGCTTGAAGTTGACGTTTCTCCCAACTATAATCCCGTCGAGCTGGTAGAACTCCATGCTATGCTTAGCGTCGAGGTTCTCGGGCCTGAAAACCCTGTCTATGGTGAAAGCCCTGTATTCTCCTCCTCCCCTGCTGTAGATGGTCCTAGCGGAGACGGCTGTACATTGTGTTCTAAGCACAAGACGTAGAGCTCTAGATTGATCCCAGCTGTACTTCCAGCCTGCTTCGTGGATCCTCTTCACTCTCTCAAATGCTTCGGATGGTACGTCCACGACCGCCTTGTTAACTACGAAGAAAGTGTCGTGTATCTCTCTTGCGGGGTGGTCTTGGGGTTGGAATAATACGTCGAAGTTCCAGAACTCGGCTTCAACGTGGGGGCCTCTAACCTCCTCGAAGCCCATTGCCACGAGTACCTCGCGTAGTTGTTTTATGAACTCCATGAACGGGTGCGATAGTGAGGGCTTCAAGCCAGGCGGAGGAATTGACAAATCGAATTTTTTAACAACAGCCTCTTCTAACTGAGCGTAGTGGGATGGTAGCACTACAGTTAACAATTGCTTGGGGACAACTATGTCACGGCTTATAAGCTCCTTTAAATCCCCCTTCGCTTTAACTAAAACCACGCTCCTTTTCTTTGTGGAGATCATTCTACGTTTCTTCAACACTTCAACCAATGTTTGAGGTGGTTCAAGACCGTTTTCAACTGTTAAGAGTATGTACCTTAAGTAGGCCGATTCCTCCCGTAGGCCGAGGCACTTTACTTCATCATTTAGCTTAGCGAGGCCGTCTCTATCTACTTTCAAACAACCCTCTCTCACGAGAATTTGGAACGCAACGTTTGCATCCTCCTTACTCAAACCCGCCCTATTCGCCAGGCATTCGAGGAATTCTCTGACGTTAGTATTAAGGCATTGTCTGAAGACTCTTAGAGAGACCTCCTCCGGCAACCCTCTCTCAAGGTATCTTTTACCGTGCTCCGTGAGTTCGTGCACAGTTTTCTGTTCTGTCGAAACCTCTAATAACCCTCTGTTAGCCAGCTCTGCAAGATCCCTCATAATGTCCTCCGGTTGAACTCCTATCTTAGATGCCAGCGTGTTGACATCCGCTTGATTTAGCTCGGCCACCACCCTCAGAACATCATACTGCCTCTTTCCCACAATTATTTGCTGACTCAACCAAACCCCCTCTCAACCCAACATAATCAACCCGCTTACCTTTAATTCTAGACGGGTTCCATCATATAGCTTTTAACAAGCAACCTTGTATACTCATGTCTAGGGTTAAGGATAACATCTTCAAAGAATCCCTCCTCCACTATACGTCCTTCTCTAAGTATAATCACCCTTTCGGCTAAGTACTGGGCTACAGCCAAGTCGTGTGTTACTAGGAGGACACCCATCTTGTAATTATGGTAAATCGTGTTGATCAAGTTGATTATCTGAGCCTGGGTTGAGACATCTAGTGAGGAAGTTGGTTCATCCAGGAGGAATAACCTCGGCCTGTTGATCAATGCTCTGGCTATTAGAACCCTTTGCAACATCCCTCCACTCAGACTTGCCGGATAATAGTCTAGAACCTCCTCGGGCAACCCGACTAGTTTGACCGCCTCTTTTATAAGCTTATTCGCTTCCTCCTTCGAATAGCTTGTGGTCTCGAGAGGCTCCATTAGACTTGTTTTTATTTTCACCCTGGGATCCAGTGCCTTAAATGGATCCTGAGGAACATACCCTATCCTCTTGACTGCTCTCAGCCATGCTTTCCTTGAACTATAGATGTCTAGGCCTTCAATCAGCACCCTGCCCATAACCGGTCTTAGGAGCCCTAGTATGACTTTTAGGAGGGTTGTTTTCCCGCTACCGCTCTCCCCTATAACCGCTACTCTCTCGCCGTCTCTCATGGAGAGGTTGATATTCCTTAAAACAGGGGTGAAGGTTTTTGTTAGGGATGAGAATGATGTGACGTTGAGGTAGCCGGCTGTTACGTTCTCCATTTTCACGAGGTAATTTTGTCTACCAGGGGTTTCCGGCATTTAACCCTCCTCCCGTCTATGATCTGTGTTTCCACATGATTCAAGCAGATCGCATCTCTAAACGGGCATCTCTCGTAGAAGTAACAGCCCTCTCTGAGAAAGCCTGGTTTAGGTGGTTCTCCCGGTATGGAGGCCAGCTTTCTCTTGAAGCCCAGCACCGGGACAACGTCAACTAAGAGTTTCGTATATGGGTGTAGGGGTCGCGTTAAAACACTCATTGAATCGCCCTCCTCAACGATTTCTCCAGCATACATAACTGAGATTCTATCACATACTTTACCGGCTAGTAGTATGTCATGTGTGATTAAGACGATCGTCACACCATAAGTATTTCTCACATCTTTGAAAAGCCTCATCAGCTGGAGTTTTAAGTGTGCGTCAACGCTAGATGTAGGTTCATCTGCCACGATCACTTTAGCCCCCGTAGCCAGGCTTAGTCCTATGGCAACTCTCTGTTGCATCCCACCACTCAGCTCATGGGGATAGTGTTCCAGAACGCCCCGGTCGAGGTTGAGAGTTTTCAATATTCCGGTTGCCCTCTCCTTAGCAGACCTCTCGTCGAGACCCTGCTCTCTCAGTACTCTCCAAAACTGATCCCATATCCTCATGTAGGGGCTTAAGGATGAACCAGGGTTCTGCGGGATGTAAGAGGTAAGCTTGCCTCTCACACCCTCATAGAACCTTAAGTCATCCTTGATAACACGCCTCCCATAAATTATTAGCTCGCCCCTCGTAACAGAATAAGGTGGTAGCACACCGGCGATCGAGTTTCCTAGAGTAGTCTTGCCACAACCACTCTCACCAACAAGACAGTAAACTTCGCCCTCCTCGATCTCTATATCAACCTTTTTAACTACCCATAGAACTCTGTCTTCTTCGTCTAGGTAGCCGATGCTCAGGCCCTTTGATTCAACGGCTAGAACCACAACCTCCACCTCCTCCTAAGCTTCGGGTCTAATTCGTCTCTCAAAGCATCGCCGATCATGCTGAAACCGAGAGCTGTTACCATAATGAAGAAACCTGGTATAAGGCTTATCCAAGGCATTTTTGTGATATAGTAGAGCCCGTTCTGAGCTATTACACCCCAGTCAGGGTAGTCCGGCGGGAGGCCGAAGCCCAGGAAGTTTATAGCTGAAGCTTCGAGCAACACGCTGCCGAAGTCGGTGACAGCCTGGACTATCACAGGCGGGCTCGCATTTCTTAGAACGTGCCTGACCACGATTTTGTAACCAGGTAGTCCGGATAGCTTTGGGATGGTAACGTAATCCATCTCGCAAACGCTTCTCGCATAAACCGAGGCTACTCTTCCATACCAGGCCCACCAGGTTAACACCATCGAGGCTATTAGAACATGCAACCCAGGTCCCAAAGCTATCTTCAACGGGATGGCGATCAATATAGCTGGGAGAGCGAGGAAAACCTCTATGAGGTAGTTCAAGGAGTACTCGACTAAGCCCTTGTAGTATGAGGCTAAGACACCTAGTGTCAGGCCGATTACCAGACTAACCCCTACTACGAGGATTATTTGGAGGAGCGCTGTAGAAGAGCCTAGTAAAACTCTAGAAAACAAGTCTCTACCCTTGTCGTCTGTGCCGAATAAGTGAGTGAGACTTGGGGGTTGGCCAGATACATTCGTCTTGTTTAATGGGATTAACCCCCATCCCTCGCTCGGGTAGGGTACTATGAAAGGTGAGACCACGGCTAACAGTGTTACAGCTGAAACTATTATAAACCCGATCCTGAATCTCATTCTCCTTTTCCAAACCCTCTTGAAAGTAGAGCTTACACCTCTTATCAATATTGGAAGCCTTATTGTCATAATTTCACCCTTGGGTCAATCCATGCCTGGACTATGTCCGTTATAGTGTTCGCGATAATGTAGAAGCTGCTGATAACGATCAACGTGGACACAGCTAGTTTGAAATCGTTTGATACTACAGCGCCTACAAGTAGGCTTCCTAGCCCTTCTCTTCCAAAAACGTACTCAACTATCATTGCATCAACCAGACTGTAAACGAAGGACAAACCCATGACCTGGGTCAAACCAGGTATAGTCCCCTTGAACGCGTAATCCCATATAACCGTTCTCCTGCTCACGCCTAAGGCTATAGCTTGTTTGACATAGTCTTCGCTGAGTGCTTCTGACATTAACACCCTGACGACTCTTATACCTGTTCCTATAGGGTATAACGAGACAACTATGGCAGGTGGTATAAGCCTCTTTAATACGTCGAAAAATAGAATGATGTTTCCCTGAATTAACGTATCTATGAGGTAGAAGCCTGTTATAGGTTTGAAACCCATGATCGTAGCCAGCTTAACATCTATTCTTCCATATGATGAAACTCCGAGGATCTCGGAGAAAACTAGGAAAAGAGCCATACCCGTCCAAAAAGAAGGGGTATTAGCTACTATAAAACCAATTGATTCAAGAACGTCTCCTTTAAATGAACCTCTTCTAAGCGAGGAGAAAACACCAAGTAAAACACCTATGGGTATGCCAATTATGTATGCGAAGATCAATAATTCGAGAGTTGAAGACATATGTGTCCATATGGCTGTTAAGACCGGTGTTTTAGTTGATATAGAGACGCCTAGATTTCCGGTTAGAACATTGTATATGAATAGAATTATCTGGAGGTACAATGGTTTATCCAGGTTGAGGTCTATTCTAGCTAATTCGATGGCTTTCTCGGCTCCAGGGCCTCTCGGATTACCCGCCCACCTCGCAGCCGGGTCTCCGGGTGAGAGGATTATGAGCAGGTATGTTACAATGATGATCCCTATTACAACGAGAATAGAGTAAAAAACCCTTTTGAAGAGGTAGTTTAGGCTAGCGACCAAACACTATGCCACCTGTACGTACTGGCAGAATATCACGTACATGTACAATGGGTTCACAGCCACGCTCGGTAGTGTTACCCTCGGATTGTAGATGAAGACTTTCACCTCATCCCATAAATTCACTGCCACGCCATTAGTAAACAACGTCTCTTGAGCCTCCCTATACAACTCCATTGCTTTACCGTAATCAGACCCCTCTAAAGCGAAAGCCTCATCTATCATATGGTTGAAAGTCTGGTTGTCGTACCCACTCCAATTCCACTCCTTGCTCTCGCCGTGGAATAAGTTGTAGAGATAATCATACGGTGATATTATTGTTGGCCACCAGTCGTTTACAAGTAAGTGAGGAGTGTTATCCGGGTTCTCCCAGACACTCTTGCCGGCTTCTTTAATGGACTCCCATGTAGAAGGTATGATCTTGACGTTCACACCGATTTGAGCTAGAGAGGTCTTGAGTATGCTGGCGAAATCCTCCTCCTCGACGTAATCGGATTGATACATGAACTCGATCGTGACACCGGGCTTGACACCGCTCTTCTCCAGATAGATTCTAGCAAGGGTCAGGTTCTGCTTGAATGAGAGGCCCTCCACGAAGCCGGGGAAACCGTGGGGAATATAGCCGCTGCCTAACAACGCGTACCCCTTCATAGCTTGATCCACTACTCTATCCCATGGTATAGAGTATAATACTGCCAGTCTGAATTCCGTGATGTTTGTTGGGTATCTCCTCGTGTTGAAGACAAGGAAGTAACTGTGGAACGAGTTCATTCTTAACTCTTTGAAGCCTTTGTTAACTAGGTCCTGGATGCTTACTCTTGGAACGCTTGTGACTATATCCAATTCTCCGCTTATTAGTCCATTGTACTGATCCTGCGGATCAGTCTTAATCTTGATCACAACTTTGTCGGGGGCTTTATCATTCCTCACAATGCTCCATCCCCACCATTTATCAAACTTAACTAAGACGATCTGGTTATAGGGGTCGTATGATTCAATCATGTAGGGGCCGGTGCCCTCGTCGGCACCCTTATTAAACCAATCCCTCAGCTTTAGATCCGTGTAATCCGATACACCGGCTTTCGCGAGAGCATTTGGATTAAATATGAAAGCGGCATAGCTGGAGGCTGCTATCAAATCCAGTCTCTGGGGATACTTCAACCTGAATTCAACAGTGTAATCATCCAGCGCTCTAACTTCCTTAACACCTTCCCAAATGTAACCTAAGCCCACACCGTATTTTTCGTAGACTTCCTTAGCTCTCTGAATGCTTATTACAACCGCGGTGGAGTTGAAAGGCGAGTTATCGTGGAACACGACACCTTTTCTCAAGTGGAAAATCCAGACCGTGTTGTTTTCCTTAGACTCCCAGCTTACAGCTAGAGCAGGTATTGTTTGATTTCTCAAAGGATCATAGTAGAGGAGTGGCTCGTAGACGCTCCCTAGCACGACCAGCCCCGTGTCATCTTCTAGACTAGGGTCTATTCCGGTAATCTTATCGTTGTAAGCGTAGACGAGTACTTTCGGCTGACTCGAAGCCTGCCTAGTGGAGATGTAGTAGGCTGTCCCGCTGGCAACAACCATCATAACTATTAGGGATACTAGGAGAAGCCTCCTCATGAACCTCACTAGAAAACCCTTAACCTCAACCAAGGCTTTTAAACGATAAGACTAGGCCTTGTCTTCTACCAGTTTCGCCAATCAAAATTTTCCTGGGTTATTGGTTGATGTTGAAGTATTTAACCTTCACCCCCATGTTAGGCTTTAGTAAGAGGGTGGTGGGATGCCCTCGTTAAGGTATCTAGTCAGGGAGCTAAGCGGTAAAGACCTGATATCAACATTGGAGTGGAGCGACGAGGAGATAAATATAGCGTTGAAGCTGGCTGAGGAGTTTAAGCATATAGCGGGCTACTATGGCGTGGAGGCTATCCCGAAAATCCTAGATAGGAAAGTCTTCTACATGCTGTTCTTCGCCCCCTCCACTAGGACTAGAGCAGCCTTCGAGTCCGGAATGTACTTCCTCGGAGGGCACGCGGCCTATATCGACGCTACTACTACGAGAATGGCTTTCGGGAAGCAGGAGAAGGCTGGTGAGGCGGTAAAAGACGTCGCTGCAATGTATGACTTGTATGGCCACGGCTTAGGTATAAGGATCCTCGACAAGGCCATCGACTACCTCTACGGTGTCGGCAACTCTTACATAAGGGAGATGGCTAAAGCGGCTAAAATCCCGGTGATCAACATGGCGGACGACATGTTCCACCCGACGCAGGGCTTGGCGGATATATACAGTTTCATAGAGAAATTCGGGAACCCGCAGGGCAAGAAATACGTGATAATGTGGGCGTACAGCCCTGAGATAAGAGGATGGTGTAGCCCCCAGGAAGATATGATATTGTTCCCAAGGTTCGGGGTAGACGTCGTTATTGCGAGACCCCAAGGATTCGACTTAGACCCCAAGCTGGTTGAGAAAGCCAGGGAGCTCGCCAGAGACCACGGCGGCTCACTCGAGATAACCGATAACCTACAGGAAGCTTTAAGAGGAGCCCACGCTGTCTTCCCGAGGAACTGGGCTACGCCCACGCTTGTTCAGGTAGGGTATAGCAAGTTCAAGGATGAGGAACTCAAGATCTACGAGAAGTACAAGAACTGGAAGGTTACAAGAGAGTTAATGGACTTGATGGATAAAAACGGCGTTTTAATGCACGTGCTCCCAATATTCAGAGGATTCGAGGCAGACGACGAGGTAATAGACGACCCTAAGAGGTCGATAATATACCCGCAGGCCGAAAACGGTTTGTGGACTAAGATGGCTGTGCTAGCGCTAACAATGTATGGTGTTAAGTAAAACATTTTTCACAAGATATTTTTCATCCCCTCTTTTTCACATCCTCACTCCACATATTCGTCTAACCCAACTTCTTTCCCCCGTTTCACAAACCTGATCCTGAGATCGGGTTTGACATCTAAACCGAGCCTTTCCAATACCGCTAGAACAGTTAGACCATCAAGTTTCTCAACAACTCCTCTCTTGACCAGCTCGTACAACACCTTTACGACTATTTGATATTCGCTTGGATAAAGTTGTTTCGCCTTTTCAACGAGCTCTAAAGCCCTATCGTCTGATAGCTTACTGTAAACTGTTTTCTCGGGATCCTCAAGCAACGCCTGCTTCTCATCTCTCTTGGAAGCCTGGCTCTGCATCAATTTCCTCAGCATCTTCAATTTCAATTCATCGGGTAACTCATCGCTCAAATAAATCACCCTGACCGTGCAAAGGGGTCTACACACTCTACTCTCTTAGAATGATGTCGGGCGACTTAAATTCATATCTTATGCCTCCCGAAACCCGGTATCCCCCTCGAGAGGTGAAGTGGGGTTTTATATCATGGCGGCAAGGCAGTTTGTTTAGATCACAATAAGGAATACGAGGTAGATAGCGAGGTTTATCAAAGTTATTAAAACACCTATTTTAGCGAAGTCGATGAAGGATATGGTATACCCCATCCTCGACTCAAGGTACTCGATGATAATTATATTCGAGGCGGCTCCAAGTAATGTAAGATTTCCTGCTATGGTGGTTGCCATCGCTAGTGTGAGCCAGGCGGTCTCCTGGCTACCGGTGTAGCCTAGCTCGTGCAGTTTATTTAGCATGAGCTTGGTAAAGGGGACATTGCTGACGATCTGGCTTCCAATGATAGAGAGCACGGAGAGAGAAACAATGTTTAAGATCCGCGAAGAACTATTCAGGGGAAACATGTTTAGGAGAGGGTTTAGCACACCGCTTTTCCAAACACCCTCCATTGTTATAAACATTGAGATGAAGAAGACAATAGTACCCCAGTCCACGCCTGCTAGAATGCGCCTAGGCTCCTCCGAGAACATGTAGATCGCTGAAGCTATTATAAATGGTATGAAGCCCCTTTCCTCTATGTGGGGCAATCCCAGTAACTGTAATATCGTTTAAAACGAGTGCTGTAACCGACGATACTAGTCCGATCATCGCCAGGGCCGCGTCTCTTCTACTTCTAATTTTCTCCTCGGACACTATGACTATCTTACTCCTCCTGCCATCGACTACGCCGTAAACACGCATGAGCACTAGAGGTGTTACAACCAAGTTTAGCAGTGTCGGCAACGATAGAGTTAGCGCGAATCTCACAAACGGAGCTTGTAGACCCGAGTTATCAGTAATGAGCATGTTCTGCGGGTTCCCAATAGGAGTCATGACAGAGCCTATTGTAATTGAGAACGCAAGCAACAGGAACATCATTCTGGGGTCGACCCCAAGAGCTTTAGACACGATGTAGGCTAGTGGAGGGCCCATCAACGCCACTGTATCGTTCATCGAAATAGCTGCCAGTAATCCGAAGAGAAGAGAAGAAGCCAGTATAAGCGATCTCCTCGTCTTGAACAATGATATGAACTTGCCCGCGATATATGCTAACAGCCCTGATCTCTCGGCTAGGCTTGAAATACTGAACATGCCGATCAAAAATAAGATTACATCGAGGTTAATTACGCTGCTAAGCTCCTCTAAGCCGACGAGCCCCGACACCACTGTTATGAAAGCTGTGAAATTCATTATACTCCAAACCGGCGTCTTAGGCCTCCTACTCCTAACTACTAGCGAGGCGAGAAGGAAGCCTACTATTACCCCTCCCACAATCAATTTGAAATCCAGCGGCGACACCCCATGGAAATCATAGTCTGGGATTGTAGTTAAAAGAGAGGGTGTTTTAATATTAAAGAGTGGCCTCATAATTGGAAAAAGTGGACTAGTTGTGAAGCAGTTTAAAGAGGGGTAGGATATTATCTTCTAGTGGGGTAGACGGTGCTAACCTTTATAGTATTGGTTGGTTTCATAATAAGCCTCATAGGTCTCCTCCTTATAGTGCTGAGCCTCATCCCGGGTGAACGCGAGGAGAACAAAGTGGAGGGAGGGGGTGTCTTAATTGTGGGTCCCCTCCCCATCGTATTCGGGAGTAGTAGGAGGGCCGCTCTCATAGCCGCAATTATTGGCGTCATCATGATCATTATCGTACTGGCTCTAACTATAGTAATGGCCTGGTGGGCTACTTGAACAAACTTCTTCGCCTGGGCATAATATTGTTCTTCGCTGGGATCGTTGTTTCAATGATTGGAATCCTGGTTGCGGCTCTTGGGTTCACGGGCTCAATGATGAACGTTTCAACGGGCTTCTGCGTAGTCATATTGTTCATACCAATCTGCTATGGGTCGGGCCCGATGAGCAGTGTTTTAATTGTGATAGCCCTAGCGTTATCGCTGGCGGTAATCCTTATCTCAGTAATGTTAATCCTGGTCATGCGGAGACGCTTAATGGGTAGCGGGGCAACTGGTTAAGCCTGTTTACTCACCGTCCTAATGTTGAAGCCGACTGAATTTACTATAGAGCGTCTCAACTGCAACCCCAGAGGGTAGCCTAGAGCCCGTCTTGTAATCCTGCAGAAAGAGCATTCGGAGCCCACCGATATTAGAGCACAGCTCGCGCAGGCCTTAGCCTTCTCAGCACTCTTACCCTCTACCGCTAGAACCCTTCTCGCATGAGATCTCAGTAGGGATATCTTGAACCCCGGTGCCTCCTCCTCGGCCTTCTCAAGGAGGTCTCTAATAA
>WYEB01000585.1_pt1 | contig 12630 bp, 12 predicted proteins | sample 6343061 | NCBI WGS metagenome assembly WYEB01 (sample SAMN13812332, study PRJNA600296) | hot springs metagenome | biome: ENVO:00000051; feature: ENVO:00002007; isolation source: sediment sample from Evening Primrose shelf | place: USA: Yellowstone National Park, Evening Primrose Hot Spring ... | reverse complement strand
CTGGGAGCCCGCGGGAGAGCGAGAGGGTGGACGACAGCCAGGGGTCCTGCCTTATGAGGACCACATCGCCGCGCCCGTAGAGCTCCAGCAACGGGCCTTGCTCCACGTCGCACGAGTCCACTACTGCGTCGAACTTCCCCGGATCGGCCGAGTCGACGAAGTCCACGAGCAGTAAATCGCGCAGAAAACCCGCCTTGAGGAAGAGGTTGGGCGGCGGTAGATCGTAGAGATACACGTCGGCAGGTCTCGCAGTTTGTATCGTCACGAGGTCTCCCGATTTGGCGAGCAGATAGGCGAGGTAGGCGGAGCCGGCCTCCAGACCTCTTATCAAGACCTTAATGCGGCTTGCTCCAGCCACGGCTTCTCGGGGAGGGGGCCGTGGGCCTTCTCGGCGTCCTCTATGGCGTATAGGCGGCAGTCCTGCCCCTCGGGGACCTTCGTGCAGAAGTCGCGGTGTAGCTGGGGGAGGTCCTGCCACACCAGCTTGGCGAGGGTTGGCCAGAGCCTCCACGCTATTGCGAAGATCTGCCAGCAGACGTGCCTTATCTCGGCCTGCGCCGCCGCGGCGCACCTCAGGGGGACGAAGTTGAGGAGGAGCTCCCTCGCGTTCATCTGCACTGCGAACCTCACGGCCGCCGCGTTGGGGAGGGCCATCCTGGCGTACTCCGGCCTGAAGGAGCGCCTCAGCGCCAGGTAGTCCTCGTAGGCCCTCCTGAGGACATCTTCGGGGAAGCCCGCCGGCACCACGAACCGCAACTCCCTCTTGGAGTAGTCCACGTACCGTTGCGATTCAGACCAGTAGGACGCCAGCCTGTGCCTTATGAACTGGGTGTGGCAGGCCCTACTGCACTCCACCAGGAGCTGTGCCCCCATGAACTCGAAGACCGACCAGTGGCCCTGCCTGTAGAACCCCGACACCCTCCTCGCCACGACGTCCTGCGGCTGGGCCTTGAGGGCATCCTCGACGGACGTCCCTCTATACAGGATGTCGGTCAAGGCCGACGCCAGGGCCTCCGAGCCCCAGGCGCCCAGGAGGCGGACGGACGGTTGGACTGTCCTCACGATATTAACGGCCGCATAAAAAGATACCCCGCGGCTTCGGCGACCATATTCCCCTAAAATTATATAAGCCAATTTCGAGGTCCTCAGCGGTGTCGATATTCTGCCCCGTGTGCAATCTCCCCGAGTGGGAGGCGATGCCGCCGCCGCATACTTACCGGCATAAAGGCCCCGAGAACACCATCATGATAGCCCGGTGCAAGCACTGCGGCGCCGTCTTCTATATATTTAGAACCAGATTCGATACATACACCATCCAGATAGAGAAGGCGGAGAAAAAACACGGCGCAATACCCCACCTGGGATGACCGCTCTCTGCACCTCGTGCGGCAAGAGGCCTGCCCAGTTCCTCCGCAGAAGCAGCGGCGAGAGGCTCTGCCTCAATTGTCTATTTAGATCGGTCGAGGAGAGGGTGAGGCGCACTATCCGCGAGGAGAGGATGATAGAGCCCGGGGACAGAGTGGCGGTGGCCATATCGGGGGGCAAGGACAGCTTGGTGCTGCTCGACGTCTTGGGCAGACTGAAGTCCAAGGGGCTCCTCAAGGACGTCGCGCTTGAGGCCTTCACCATCAACGAGGGCCATCCCTACAGCTGCTTCTACAGGATGTCCAGGGCGGACTTCGTGAAGGGGCTCGCCGAGAGGTACGGGATAGCGTACTCCGTATATAACTTCAAGGAGGTGTTCGGGTACTCGGCCCTGGAGGTCGCAGAGCAGCTGTGGAAAAACGGCGTCGATGTCCACATGTGCGCCGTCGACGGCGTCTTGAGGCGCAAGGCCATGAATATTATAGGCAAGAGGCGCGGCTGGACCAAGATAGCCACGGCGCATAACCTAGACGACGAGGCCCAGACGGTCCTACTGAACGTGCTGATGGGGAACCTAAGGCGGTTCGCCTGGCTCGGCCTAGAGGACGCCGACGAGAAAGACCTGGTGAGGCGCATAAAGCCGCTGAAATACGTGAGGGAGGAGGAGATAGCGGTCTACGCCCACTACCACGGCATACCGCTGATGGAGCTCGAATGCCCCTACGTCTACACCAACCCCAGATACGGCTTGAAGTTCATGCTGGCAGAACTAGAGGCGAAGATGCCCAACGTCAAGTACAACCTAGTCAGCTTCGGGCGACGGCTAGGGGAGATGTTGCAAGGCCAGGAGGCCGCCTACGTCAGATGTAAATACTGCGGGTCCCCCTCGTCCAGAGAAGTATGCAGGGCGTGCGAGTTGTTCGAGAAGGCCGGCCTGCTGGACGGCTATCTGAGGGCGATCTCAGGCTATCTGAAGCCTGACGCAACCTCCCTCGTCCAATAGCCTATAGCCCCTATTGGATACCGAGGATATAAACGTATCTATATACCTCCTGAAGAGCGGATACACAGTCCTGCAGTACTTTATATTGACCAAATTGCTCGTGCTGTCGTCGTCCTGAACGGTCGCCAGGCCCCTCAGCTGGACCACGTAGGCCGCCTCGTGGAGCTCCTCCAAATCGCCGTCCTGCAACGCGGACTTCACGATCTCCGCGTCTCTCCTCGCCATGTCGAGCGCCATCCTGTCCATATCGGTGAGCTTAGCCACAAAATTCCTCTCGATGGCTAGAGCCGGTTCGTTGTTTATCACGTGTGAAATCCACCTGGGCACGAAGATCCTCCTCAAGGCCAGCCTGTGGTGGACCCTCTTGACGAAGGCAAACATGCCCAGCCTCTTGGGGAGCTCCTCCAGATCTTGCTCGTCAACCATAGTCACGTCCACTATGAAGTGGATCTTGGTGCGCCCGGAGTCCAGCGCTATGTTGAGTATATTCCCGTTGCTGTCTGCAAATACGTTGGAGAGAGCGGCCAATATGCCCGGCTGATCGAAATTCAGCTCCACCAAGAATTCGCCGATTTTCCCACCTAGATTATTTATAATCAAGTACAGTTCGCGGTTCAGCATCGGACCCCAATACACCCACTATAAAAATCTTACCGCGAGGTCTCCCATAGGATCTGCATATACTCCTTCACCATCGCTATGAAGGCCGGCAAGCCGTCGGCGCATTGAATCTGCGCCGATCCGCCTCCCGGGCTCTACCGCCGAAGCCAAGCTCAAGCCCTACCTCCCTAACTACTCCGCCACTAGAATACGCCCTACCGTTGAAGGATATACATCGGAGCCGCCCCTCACGATGCCTCCACTGTGTAGGAGTCGATGTAGGCCACAAGCCTCTGCTCAGCTACCGAGCCTACGCCCCCATCCTCCTTGCGGCTTGATGCCGTTGGCGGCGACTCCAGCGGCCTCGGCCGGACGGTCCGGTATTCCTTTGTCTACGGGCGCGGGGCTAGGGGCCCTCGAGGCCGAGCTGGAGAGCGGCAGGGCCAACGCGAGCCGGGCCGCCTCGCTGGTAGCCCGGCTGGAGGCACAAGCCACTGACCTAGACGCGCAGAGACGGACTCTGGAGGAGGCCTTGAGGCAGAGTGAGTCCGAGCTGGCGGCCCTACAGGCCAATCTGCGCGCCGCGCAGGCGGAGAACGGCCAGCTGAAGGCCCAGCTGAAGGCCGAAAATGTCGCGCTGAGGGCCCAGGCGGCGGAGCTGAACAGAACTCTCGCCAGTCTCAACGCCACCTACGTCTCCCAAGTGTCCCAGCTACAGGCTCGGCTGGAGGCCTCAACGCGTATCGCTTGGATAGGCGCGGTGGCGGGGGCGGCCGCCGGGGCGGCGGTCTCGGCCGTAATCTTCAGGAGGCGGCGGTGAGGGAGGCAACCGCGCGGTAGGGTTTTTCCCGCCTCCCTTTTCCCCGTCCATGGGGATCCTAATAGCGGCGGCTGTCTCCATAACCGCGCTTACGGCGCTGTTTGTGCTGGCCGTGTTGACCGTTAGGCCGTTCCTACCTGCCGAGGTGGTGAGGAGGAGCCGGAGGGAGAGCGAGGCGGAGAGCAGAAGCACTTCGCCAGGAAGCACATCGCGGACGTCTTAGGCTGAGCCACTTCGCAAAGGTGTCTGCGAGCTCGGCGTAGAGGGTGGGGACCTCCTTCCTCAAGCCAGGCCCCTCAGAAACAGGCCGTCGATAGGCGGCCGCCGTAACGTGATATTAAAAAGCCGTTATATATTATCCCCAGTGCCGAGGCTAAAGGAAGCCAGGTGGCGGCTGGAGTGGGAGGAGGACCTCATAAGGGCTTGGGAGAAGGAGGGGCTCTTCGCGATTAGGATAAACCCCGACGGCGACTATCTCGTGATAGACACGCCGCCTCCCTATCCCTCCGGCAGACCCCATATAGGCGGGACCGCCCACTACGCGCAGATAGACATGGTGGCGCGATTCTTCAGGATGAGGGGGTACAACGTCGTCTTCCCGTTCTATCTAGACCGCAACGGCCTGCCCGTCGAGGTTCAAGTGGAGAAGAAGTATGGGGTGAACGCCCACGAGGTGCCTCGCGAGAAGTTCCTGGAGATGTGCAAGGCCGAGCTCGACGGTTTGGAGAGGGACTTCGTGTCCGTATTCCGCAGATGGGGCATGTCGTTCACCTATTGGGATAAGGGGACCGACAGCGAGGAGTACCGCGCCATGACGCAGAAGACCTTCATAGAGCTATGGAGGCGCGGTCTGATATATGAAGCCGAGAGGCCCACGCTCTGGTGTCCGCGTTGCCGCACAGCCCTGGCGGAGGCCGAGGTGGAGTACAGAGAGGAGGATACGTTCCTGAACTACATAAAATTCAGGGTGAAGGAGACCGGCGGCGACATAGTGATAGCGACGACGCGCCCGGAGCTCCTCCCGGCCACCGTCGCCGTCATCTTCAACCCGGCCGACGAGAGGTATAAACAGCTGGAGGGCTTACACGCAGTGGTGCCTCCTATGGGCCAGGAGGTCCCCATAGTGCCTCATCCGGCCGCCAATCCCAATTTCGGGACTGGCTTGGTCATGATATCCACGTTCGGCGACACCCGCGACCTGGCGATAGTCAACGAGCTGAAGCTCCCCATAAGGGTCGTCGTAGACGAGAGGGGGCGCATGAGGGAGGGGCCCTACGCCGGGCTGACCGTAAGGGAGGCGAGGGCCAAGATAGTCGAGGATCTCTCGAGGGCGGGGTTGATAGTGAGGCGGGAGCCTCTGCACCACACCGTGCCGGTCTGCTGGCGTTGCGGAACTCCGCTGGAGATAATCACCACTAGGGAGCTCTTCGTGCATCAGCTGAAGTTCAAGGAGCGCCTTCTGGAGCTGGCCGACCGGATGGAGTTCAGACCGCTTGAGTTCAGGAACACGCTCAAGGACTGGATAAAGTCGTTGGAGCTGGACTGGCCGGTCTCACGCCGCCGTTACTACGCCACGGAGGTGCCTTTGTGGTACTGCAGAAAGGGCGATGGGCTGATGCCGATAGCCCCCGAGGGGGGACGCTACTATAGGCCCTGGCGCGACCAGCCTCCGCCCGAGGTGAAGGCGCAGTGCCCCGACGGCGAACTTGTGGGCGACACGAGGGTGTTGGACACTTGGTTCGACTCCTCCATAAGCTGGATGTACGCCGCCGGCTACACAAAGGGTTTGGGCCTCTTCGAGAAGGTGTATCCGGACAAAATACTGAGGCCCCAGGGCTACGAGATAATCCGCACCTGGCTCTACTACTCGCTCCTCAGGGCCTATCTGCTGCACGGCGAGGTGCCGTTTAGGTACGTCAGGATCAGCGGGATGGGCCTCGACGAGAGGGGAGAGGCCATGCATAAATCCAAGGGCAACATCATAGATCCGCTGCCGCCGGTGCAGAAATACGGCGGCGACGCGGCCCGCTTCTGGGCCGCCGCGGCGGCCAAGCTCGGGAGCGACTACCGCTATCTGGAATCCCTAATAAAGGAGGGAAGGGACTTCGCGACGAAGATATGGAACATATCGAGGTTCGTCACCTCGTTCGAGGAGCCCTCGAGCTATAAGCTCATGCCGATAGACAGAGCCGTGCTGGCGAGAGCCCACGAGGTGGCCGCGGCGGCGATAAGGGCGTACTCCAACTTCGACGTGTACGAGCCGGCCCTCTCACTCTACGACTTCCTTTGGCACGAATTCGCGGACCACTATATAGAGACCGTCAAGTCGAGAGCCTACAACAGAGAGGGGGTGTTCTCGTCGGAAGAGCAGAACGGAGCTATATTCACCCTTTACGCCGTGTTGAAATATGGCCTCAAGCTGCTGGCGCCCATAATGCCCTTCGTCACAGACAAGATATGGCGCGAGCTCTACGGCAGATCCATCCACAGGGAGCGGATAGAGGATCCGCCGCCTGAGTGGAGAGGCGACCCGTCTCTGTTCGCGTTGATCAAGAGGATCAACGGCGCGGTGTGGCGCCACAAGAACAAGATGGGGAGGAGCTTGGCCGATCCCCTCAACGCCGATCTGTACGTGCCGGAGCCGGCGCTGCAAGCGGCGGAGGATCTGCGGTTAACGCATAAGGCCAATTCGGTGAGGGCGGGCAAGGGAAGGGAGCAGATAGATGAGGAGGGACTCGTGTGGATAGGGTGATTACACGATCCCCCTTGCCGATCTAGGTATTTCTCCGACCGCCGGCGCGCCCTCGCCGCGCAGTATGCGCCTCAGTATCTCCGCCGCGTTTCTCCTCGACAGCATCTTGTTGTTGTTACCGCAGTAGGGAGAGTAGACGCATTTGGGGCATCCGTCCGCGCAGTCGCATCTGTCGACTATCTTGAACGCAACCTCGGCGACCTTCCTGAAGTTGCCGAGAAGCAGTTTCGTGGTGCCGTTTCCCCCGACATGGGAGTCGTAGATCACGACCGCCCCGTCGGGGTAGCTGATGCCCCCCAGGTCCGTCTTGGACGCGCCCAGGGCGATCTCGGCGGCCGAGATGAGCACGTGCTCCGTCGCGTGGTAACCCTTGGCCCGCGCCTCCCAGTCGACCGCGTCGTTGGGGCTGAAGCGGACGTGCGGCATGTAGAAGACGGCGCCCTTGGTCCTGAACTCGTAGGATACGGGCTCTATCTGGTATTCCCCCAGGGTCTCGTCGGTGGTGAACCTCTTGAGGGCGTAGCCGTACACGCTGATCTTTATCCTAAGTCTGCCGTACTGGTAGAGGATCCCCTCGGCCCTCCCCTCCTCCAGCACCTCCTCCATGTGGGGCTCCATGTCCTCCAGGGCCTGGGTCGTCAGATCCTCGGCGTCCGTCGGCTCCACGACGGCGACCTTCCTGGACAGATCCAGCGACTTCACCATGTAGGTGGAGCCGCCGTGGGCGTATATCGCCTCTGGGTGTAGCTCGTATAGGGCGAGGGGGAGCTCCCTATGGCCCAACAGTCCGCCGTCCGCCGTCTTGATCTTGACCGCGTGCGGGCTTCCGCGTAGCGACAGATCCGACAGCTTCTCGCGGCCGGCCTTGGATATAAGGTAGAAACGCCCCCTCTTTTCCAGATAGCCGGCCGACGCGAGCGCCTCCAGGAGGCGGATCTGGTAGGGGGATAGCTCCTCCTCCCTCAGAGGCCTGTCGACAGCCATGGCAAGCATGTGGAGAGACGCCACGTCCTCGTTTTCGCGCTCCAGGCCCAGGGGCTCAGGCGATCTTGCGAAGAACTCGTCGGGGTAGTTCCTGTAGTAGCTAGATATGGGGTCGTTGCCCAATATCTGGACCACGTAGCCCGTCTGTCCCCGCCTCCCCACTCTGCCGACCCTCTGGAGGTATCTGTTGAAGGTCGGCGGGACCGAAGCGAGCACGGCGACGTCCACATCGCCTATATCCACGCCCAGCTCCAACGTGGGGGTCGCGACCACCACGTTTATCTCGCCCCTCTTGAACGCCTCCTCGACCCAGCTCCTCTCCTCGGCCCCGAGCCCGGCTCTGTGGACGGCGGCATCCTCGCCGTAGCCTTCAAGCCTCAGCGACCTGTATATCATCTCGCTGTACCTATGGCTGTCGGTGAAGACCAGACACTTGAGGCCCTCCTCTATGCATGCCTTGGCCAGATCGGCCGCCTCAGCCCATTTGGACCTAAAACGCGGCCTCACCAGCACCTGCACCAATTCGCCGCGCCTCCCCCTAGGCCCCTGGACCACGTTCGCCTTCCTGCCCAGCAGGAGCTCTGCGAACTCGGCCGGATTGCCCAGAGTGGCCGACGTGGCCACGAACTGCGGCTTCACGAAGCGCTCCAGCCTTCTGAGGAGATAGAACATATGGGAGCCCAGGACTCCGTTGTAGACGTGGAAATCGTCCAGGACGACGTATCTAGACCTCGACACCAGCTGGCGGAATTTCGAGACGTACATGAGGGCCTGGCTGACCATATCGGGGTTGGTCACCAATATGTGGGGCGGGGATTGGTACAATATCCTCCGCTCCCTGGGGGACGTGTCGCCGTCGTAGACCATGGCCCTGACCCCCAGCCTATCGGCGAGAGCCCTTATTCTCCCCAGCTGGTCTCTGGCCAGAGCCTTGGTCGGATACATGATGACGGCCACGGGGGTCCTGAAGGTGTCCAAGCTGTCCTCGAGTATGGGCGCCAGAAACGCCTCGGTCTTCCCCAGGCCCGTCCCGGCGATTATCACCGTGTCTCTCCCCGACCTTATGCTCCTGATGGCGTCGAACTGGAACGGGTAGAGCCTCTCCACGCCCGCGCGTCTAAGCGCGTCGGCCACCTCGGCCCTCAACGCGGCGCCCACATCGCAACAGAAATCCGGCGGCTCAGGTGCGTCGGTCTTCACGTAGACTATCTCCCTCCTCGGATCGCCCAGGACTCTGGACAAAAAATCCACGGCGACGCCGATCGGGCGCCTTAAATAGCTGCCGCCTACAGCTTGTAGCCTATCTTCCGCAGGAAGGCCTTCCTCTCCTCCCTATCCCTATCGCCCTCGACGCCCAGAGGCGAGTGCCCGTCGATGACGCCGATGACGCCGCGCCGCTCCGGCTCGACCTCGGCCACCACCACCTTCAGCGGGTTCGCCGTCGCCGCGTGCAGTCTGACGACCTCCGGCACGTGTTTGATCGCGTTCAGCACGTTGATGGGATAGGCGCTCCTTATGTATATGACGAACGTGTGCCCGGCGCCTATCCTCAAGGCGACGTCCACGGCCAGCTTCCGCAGCTCCTCGTCGTTGCCCTCATGCCTGACGAGGCGTTTCCCGGAGGCCTCGCAGAAGGCTATGCCGAACTTTATCCCCGGCACGCTGTTGACCAAAGCCTCGTAGAGATCCTCCACGGTCTTGATGAAGTGGGCGTGGCCTATGATCACGTTGGCGCCCTCGGGTATAGGCACGTCCACAATATCGAATTTGATCGACATAGTGGTCAAGGCATCCGGCTTTTTATCTCTTAAGGACGGGGCGCCCCTCGGGCGACTGCTGGCCTCAAATCGGTGCGCCGTACGGAGCTACACGAGCCCGGTAGGGAGCTGTCGGATGATAGGGGCCAGCTTCACCGCTGATCAGTTGTGGATTCTCAACTCACCGATCGGCGGCGCGGTTTACCTCATCACTTGCCGCAGACGGCCTTCACCACCACCGAGATGGGCATCACGCCTGAGCGCTTCAGCTCCTCCAATACCTCCTCATTATATATGTCGAGCACTTTGCCCGTGTCGGCGCATATGACGTTTATATGGGGCTCCACCTTGTCGTAATAGGTCCGCCCGTTGTGTTCGAACGATACTATCACGCCGTTGTCTTCAAGCAACTTCAGTATGTTGTACACCGTGCTGACGCTGATGCTCGGCATTTTTGTCTTGACCTCATTTAGTATATCGTTGAACGACGGATGCTCCTTCCTCTCGAGCTTCTCGAGCACCAGCCTCACGACCTCAATCCTCTGGGGGGTGAGCCTATATCCCTTCTCCTTCAGTATGTTCAATGGAACTTGTTGTTCCACGTAATAGAAACGGGTCCACTATAAAAATATATTTGCCATCTCGGCGGCCTACAGATATATAGGTCTATTTATCCTCCGGCATGAAGGTCGTGGTGGTTGGCGCCGGGATTATCGGCATGGCAACCTCTTACCACCTTAAAAGAATTGCGCCGAGCGCCGAGGTGGTCGTCATCGATATGATGGCCGGGGCGGGCATGGGGGATACCGGCAGGTCGGCCGCAGCCTTCAGGACCATATTCACCTCGCGGCTCAACAGACTTCTGGCTAAGACCACTATAGATTTCTATAAATCTGTACAGAGGGGAGGCCGTAATCTCTCCATGAGGTTTGTCGGCTATCTATTTCTTGCCGGCGAGGCCGAGGCCGGTAGCTTGAAGCCGGTCGTGAGCGAGCTCAAGGCCATGGGCCTCTCCATAGACTTCGTGGATCCTCCGCGCGGCGTTAGGGCTAAGGTGACCGACGACGAGGAGGCCAGGGAGATGGGGCTCTACGACGTAGAGACCGGCGTACTTATAAGGGACGCCGGGATCCTCGACCCCGAGAAGGTGCTGCGCTACTACGAGGAGCAGTTCATGCAGATGGGCGGCAGGGCCGTCTACGGGGTCAAGATGACGGGCCTTATCGCCAGGCCCAAGAAGCCGCTGGGGATACCAGGCGAGCCCTTCGCGTGGCAGGACTACGAGATAGGGGGCGTGGTCACCAACGCCGGCGATATCGAGGCAGACGCGGTGGTGTTGGCCACAGGCGCCTGGACCGGCGACCTCGCCGCAACGCTGGGCTACGGCCTGCCGCTGAGGCCGAGGAAGAGGCAGGTCTTCGCGGTTAAGGCCGAAGGGGAACTGAGGTCCATGTTGTACGACGACTCCCTCACGGGCGAGGGCTCCATGCCCTTCTTGATACTGCCGCACGGAATATACGTGCGGCCGGAGCCCGACGAGGGGAACTTCTGGATAGGGCTGGCAGATAGAAGGGCCTACGGCTTCGAGGATATCGGCGTTGAGGAGGGTCTATGGCGCTACGGGATCTACCCCGTCTTGAGCAAATACATACCTGCGTTCGAGGGGCGGTCTCCGCACAACGCCTGGCACGGCTATTACGACGAGAACGTCGTCGACGAGGTGGCCATAGTCGATAGGCTGGCCGACGGGCTCTACGTGGCGGCAGGCACCAGCGGCAGCGGGATCATGAAGGCGGACGCGATAGCCAGAGTGGCGGCCGCGTTGGTCTTGGGCGAGGGCAAGGCCGAGCTGTTCGGCGGGGTTGAGATCCCCGCCGACGCCTTGGCCAAGAACAGGTGCCTCGAGCCGGAGAGGCTGGTGCTCTAGACGGTGTAGTATATCCTCTTCTTGTTCTTGCCTCTGTTCTCCACCTTGAGTATCTTGACCTGGCCTATCTCGGCGGTGTTCCTCACGTGGGGGCCGCCGTCGGCCTGCACGTCGACGCCGGGTATCTCCACGATCCTCAAGACGGGGATATTCGGCGGCGCCCTCTCCGCCAGCTTGGTGATGCCGGGTATCTTGAGCGCCTTCTCCCTGGGCAACCAGTAGACCTTGACCTCTATGCCTCTCGCCGCCAGCTCGTTGAGCTCGGCGACGGCCTCCTCGAAGGCCCTCCTCACCGCGTTCATATCGCCCTCTATGCTGAAGTCGTCCCTCGCATATTCAGGGGTTATCTCGCCGCCGGTTATCAAGGCATTGTGCCTCCTGTACAAAATCGCCGAGAGCATGTGCGCCGCTGTGTGTAGACGCATCTTTCTGTACCTAGGCTCCCAGTCCAGCACGCCCTTGACTGCGTCGCCCGGCTTTAGGCCGTGTTGGCCCTCCACCAGGTGGACCACCTCGTCCCCCTCTCTGGCGGCCCTGGCCCTATACCGGGCCCCGGCAGCCTCCAGATATCCGGTATCGGCCTGGACGCCCCCCTCGCCGTCGTGAAACGCCGTCTTGTCGAGCACCACCTTGCCGCCGAGCACGTCCACGACAGACGCCTCGAACTCCTTTACGTAGCTATCCTCCTGATAGATGAGTTTAGTCCGCATGGCCAATATGACGCATATTAATTATCGTCCGCCGATGGCGGAGGCCTGAGAGATCTTGAACTTAAATCCGCGTTCCTCCAGCCCCCTCAACACCCGCCCTACGTCCAGATTCCCGGGGACCTCGGTCACGAACACCAGCTCCACGTAGTTCGGCCTCTGGTGCGGGTCGTAGCGCTCGTGGTATACGTCTATCACGTTGACTCCGTGTTCGGCCAGGACCGATGCAGCCGCGGCCAGCATGCCGGGCCTGTCGGGGACCTCGCCCACGAACTTGACTATGCGTCCCTGTCTCGCCATGGCCTTATTGAGCACCCTGACGAGTATCGTGGCGTCTATGTTGCCTCCAGACACGACGGCCACGGCCTTCCTCCCCCTGACATCCACCCTGCCCGTCATTAAGGCCGCCACGGACGCCGCGCCGGCGCCCTCGGCGATCACCCTGGTCCTCTCGGCGAGGAAGTATATGGCATCAGCTATCTCGTTGTCGTCCACCAACACCACGTCGTCGACGTACCTCTCTATGAACTCCATGGTTATCTCGCCGGGCCTCTTGACCGCTATCCCGTCGGCTATCGTGTCGACTCTATCCAGCGTGACTATCCTCCCCTCCCTCAAGGATCTATAGACGGATGGGGCCCCCGCGGCCTGCACGCCGTATATCTTGGCGCTGGGCCTCGCCCGCTTTACCGCGTAGGCTATACCCGAGATGAGG
>WYEB01000583.1_pt1 | contig 12666 bp, 17 predicted proteins | sample 6343061 | NCBI WGS metagenome assembly WYEB01 (sample SAMN13812332, study PRJNA600296) | hot springs metagenome | biome: ENVO:00000051; feature: ENVO:00002007; isolation source: sediment sample from Evening Primrose shelf | place: USA: Yellowstone National Park, Evening Primrose Hot Spring ... | reverse complement strand
CTAATACCTTGGCAGGGTTCTTCTCAGGTGGCATCGCGTGGATTAATAAGTGAACTCGCCGCTATCAACCCTGCCCTGGGATATGTAGCATGGTTAGCTTCTTTCCTAGGGCTCGTGACATCGTGGATACCTGCGATGATGACTATATCTAGGTTGATTTATTCTCTCTCCAGGGGCGGACTATTCCCAAAGCAATTTGAAAAAATTCATCCAAAATACGGTGTTCCTACCACGGCATTGACATTTACGCTCGTAGTATCTTTAGTTCTGGCTTTACTTGGTAGAAAGGGGCTTGTGTGGTTCCTCGATATAGGTGGTGTTGCACTGAGCGTTTGCTGGTTGACATCGGCTTTATCAATGCTTATAACTAGAAGAAAGTATCCGCATTTAAAACGGCCTTTCAGAGTTCCGGCAGCATTTGTCACCGGGTCTATAGCTCTAATTCTGGGATTAATAGTTCTAGTAATGCCACTTATACCCGGTACTGAAGTTAGTCTCGTGTGGCCTTACGAAGACGTTCTCCTCATCGTCTGGGTATTGCTGGGTATTGGAATATACTATGTATACGTCAGAAAGAGGATCAAGGAGTTAGGCATTGAAAAGATAGGTAGAGGACTATTAGGAGAGTATTACGACGAGATCTTTGGCAAGAAAAATGAAGAAAAGAAAACAAGTGAGTAAAAAAGTATTCAATTTTTTTAAATTCTTCTCTCTTTTTGAGTAATAGAAATTTTATTTCTTTATTTCTAAAAGGCCATGTACAGCATATAAGATGTTTTAGAAGAAATCTATATAAAAAATGTTAAATTGAAATTGCGCTATATGGGTATAGTTTAGGAGCTGCTGCGATAAGCAATTCAAATATCTTATAAGCCTCTACAATATCATTAGCATGGTATTTAATTGTCTTTCCATCGATCCTCTCGACTATTGGCAGTAACTCAGCTGTATCAGCCATCTCTGTGCCTAAAAACCTCACTTCAAACTCGAGAGGTGTATTTAGTTTTAATGCTTTCATTTCTCCTCTTCTAAATCTATAGACGGCGTTTTCAACCGCTTTCTCAAGCTCTTTCTCTATTCTAGAAAGACTGGGGTTTATTGATGCAAATCTCGAAAGCGATTGTTTAAATACCACTTTCTCGGCCCAGGGGGTAAACCTTGATACATCCTCTTCTATTAAGGCTTTATCGCCGGCTACCATTACTACTGGAACATTGTAATGACCCGCTACATATGTATTAAACAAGAACTCGCTTGCGGGGATGCCATTGATTTTAACATAATCTATTGTAGCACTACTGTGTGTGTGGTCGAAGTTGGATTTCAATGTACCTGCTTTAGCGTGATACCCTAGAAATACAGCTACATCTGTTTTATCCACGCCGACTACCATACTGAGAGGCCTAGGAAAACCACGTATGAACGTGATATATTCTGGTAGATTTTCTACTTCAATGTTGATCATTGGTCCATGGCTATCCGCTATGAATACTTCTTCGAAGCCATTTCTATGAAACGCTTCCGCTGCGAATAGGGTTATTCTTGTGGCTATTCTTCTAGCCTCGCTGAACAACGCCCCTTTGAGGAACGTGTGTTCACCTGATACGATAAAGGGCATTCCCTCCATATCTACAGATATGTATGCCTTCATGATATATACCCTTTATTTAATAGTTTGCCCTCAAAACTCTTAAGACATTTTCATAGGCGATTTTATCGATGTCTTTCTCAGAAAGACCTTTCTCGAGGAGTTTACTGTATAGATTTGGTAGTTTATCAATGCTTTCAAAGCCTTCTGGTGCAGGTAGACCCAGTAATCCGAGGAAATCGGTACCAATGGCCATTATATCAGCTCCGAATTTCTCATATACATATATAAAGTGCTCTATAAGGTCGTCCAACGTTGGTTTTGGTTTATTAGATATCAATGGACCAATAGCTGAGAAGCCTATTACACCTTTATTTTTGTGAAGCAATTCGAGGACTTCCTCATCAATGTTTCTAGCTTTATCCACGATTTTCCTCACATTTGCGTGACTAATTATTACTGGTTTTTTACTAATTTCCAGTACGTCGATCGCTGTTTTCTTACTAGCATGAGCAACGTCAACAACTATTCCTAGCTTATTAGCCATTTTAACCAATTCCTCGCCATCAGATGTTAAGCCCAAGTCTTTGCTAGCTGAGCACCCAGTCCCATACTTGTTCATATAATTCCACGTTATACCTATGCTTCTCAATCCAAGTTTCTTCAAAATAACTAAGTCGTATGGTTCGTCAAGAGCCTCTGCCCCTTCTAAATGCAGTGAGAAACATGGCCCTTTCTCATTCTTCAGGCAATTCTCTAGATCGCTTATATTCTCTATTATTTTGATCCCATAGGTCTCGGCCATTTTGTAATATATCGATACATGTTCCCATAATACTGACTGGGGGACCCTATATCTCGTAGCTGGCATCCATTTACCATATAGATTCAGCAATGTCTTTGATTCCTCGGGACCGAATGTCTCTATTCCTGGGAATATCGCAGCAAAAACACATTTTATGTTTGCCTTTCTATATTTTGGGATATCGGCATCGCGCCCGGGGACGTCTTCGCTAAATTCTCCTAGAGGAGCTCCACCTCCGTGATATAAGAAATAGGCTGAGACGTCTTCATGTAGATCTATTGAAGGGGGGAGATTGGCTAATTTATTCAATTCCCACACCTCATATAATGTTTTTAATATAACATCCTTATATAAATTGTTATCGGAAACTACCTAATCACTTTCCCAAAAATATATCTGGTTTAATATTTTAATACTTCACAGGTTTGGGAGCCCGCTTTTATATGGAGAGCTTCTCTATTTAAAATTGTTCAAAGAAAGGATAAGATAGCCTGTTCCCTCATCATCGTAAAGCTCGAAAAATTTTGCGAGAATCTAGAATAAATGAGCTCGCCGGCGATCGATCTCTGAAATCGCATGGAAAAGCGATTAGGCTTCGGTCTTTCTCCTCTTCACAGCCTGGTCGAAGACAACCCAGTTCTTATACCACTCCTCGTTCTCCTTCTTGAGTAGCTCAAGAACGCTCTTCATGAGTTCTTTAGTATTAGTCTCCTCCACGTTCTGCTCGAGCAATCTACCCTCGACTATCTTCGCTATCTTCCTAGCAACATCGACTGGGGCACCGGTCTTTAAAATGCTCACCACTATCTTCTCCGGGACGAACTCCTCCTTAGATCCATCTCTCTTTACAACGTATATCATTTTGCCCACTTCTCTCCCATTTTCTTTTCGTTGTCTCCCAATTTAATGTTTTCTCTCATCTTAAGCGATTAATATTTTTCGCAAGATCTTTTTCTATCGAATAAATAACCCATACCATAACTTTATCCTGAGAAAAAATCGAATATGTAGATGCTTTATTAGTGTATTCTATTTCGATGAGAGAAGCTCTCTCCTCAGATCTATCATTTCGTCTGGAACATCGCTCGCTATCCCATCGATCCCCGCCTTGTAAAGCCTGAAGGCTTCTTCTTTTTCATTAACAGTCCATGCCACTACCTTCAAGCTACGCTTATGCGCGAAATCTATGGACTTCTCAGTAGCTATCCTATATTGAGGTAGAACTATTTTAGCGCCTAAGCTGAGGGCATCGAGAACCCTCCCGGGAGGCTTCGCATATATAAGCCCTGTAACTATCTCCGGGCTCAGCTTTCTAGCTATCGTTAAGGCATCATCGTGGAAGCTTATTATAGCTACTCTATCAATACATTTATGCTTTTCAACGAGCTCGATGGCTTTTCCAGTCGTTTCCAGCTCCTTGATCTCTATGAAAAGCCCAACGTTTCTTTTTTCGAGAAGCTCCAATGCGTCTTCAAGAGTTGGTATATTTTCTCCCTCGATGCTAACGTTCTTAGCGATCCAATCATAGTCAACGCTCTTCGCCTCGACTTCTATACCAGCTATCCTCTTGAAATCCTTGTCGTGGAGAACGATCAGCTTATCATCCTTAGTAGATCTTACATCTACTTCAACTATGTCCACTCCCGCATCGATCGCTTCTTCTATTCCCTTCAGCGTATTTTCAGGAGCCTTTCCCGCCGCCCCCCTGTGCCCTATTATTGAGAAGGGCTTAACAGATAGCTTTTCCAGGATGCTCATTCGATTCGCCCCTGCTATTTCTTCTTTTCTAAAAAGTTCGAACATTCAGGAAAAGATCAGATGTCCCTGTGAGTGAATGCCTCTTTAACTACGTCTCCAGCTTCTATTAGGAACGCCTCGAGGAAGGGATCAACTATTCCCTTTACGAGGTGCCCCGAGGCCATCGCGGATCTCGATGATATGTTTATGTGCAAATGTATAGATAAGCCTCCCTTGCTCGTTATCATGTAGTTCCCGATAAGCGGAGCAACCTCAAGGGTTTCCCCTTTCTCAGCTTCGAAGGACTCTACGCTATAGGTACCTTTTTCCCTATCGTAGACTCCTATCTCAGCCCTCCTCAGCCCGCCTATAGCTATTATTATTCCTCCTCTCAATCCTCTTTCCTGTATAGCCTTGGCAAGGATATCGGGTATCTCTGAGCCCTTCTCCCCTTTTATAGGATATATTAAATTTGGAATGAATGACATTGCGATCATCTCATATGCATTTCAAAAGGTAACGATAGTATTTTCGATGCGCTCTCCTATAAGCTTTGCTCCCATCGTTTATGATCAGTTTACGTTCACAGTTTCGCCTTCGAACTAATTGGAAATAGAACTAGATTGTGGTTAAGTATTAAAGATTTTTCATCTGCTAAATTATTTGAGTTAGGAATTTGTTATTTGCCTCGTCTAGTAGACTTTGTGTTATGTATAGGCTGGTTCCAGGTATTCTTTTCAGCATATCTATAGCTTCTTCCCTGAATAATATTTTATGCTTCTTTAAGAACTCTATTAGTCCCAAAGTACCCATCACCATTATACCTCGTTTTTCGCATATTCCTCTAGCCTTTTTATCATCTGTTATGGCTATGACCGAAGTAGTATTCTTCAAGGATTCCGCTAATATTTATGACTCCTTTTTCACCATTGCCAAGGTTCTCTGGGATGGAGGCTAGATCATCGCTATAGCTGTTTATAATCTGGATTGAATGCGAGTTAATAGTTAATCCTCCTTTTGATATTTCATCGAGAACTGTTGTTGGTATAATGATATTGATGGAGGATTGCTTCTCTATTCGGCTAACAAATAAATCTAAAAATTTTAGTTCATTGAGGACTATTAAGCTCGATGAGTCGAAGATCAGCGTATAATCTGCATTAGAGCTTCTCCGCAATGTCAAGGTCTTCTTCCACCGCACTGAAGGGCTTAATACCTTTCTCTTTAAGGTATTTCACAAACTCCGTAATCGGCAAGCCTGAAATTTTAGCAGCAAGTTCTATTGATACCGCACCTTTTATATACATGCTGGAAGCTAGCTCCTTTCTTCTATTTAAAAGAGATCTAGCAATATCCGATTTTTCAACATCACCATAGACATTGTATACATAAAGACATAGCTCATCCGATGTCAGATTCCCGACGAAGTCAGCTATATTGCTCAGCGCATTTCTCTCTCTATCGCTCAAGCTTCTCCATGCCCTCTCTGCTTTGCTTAATCCCTGCTCACTAAGCACTATTGAATTTTTGCTCACTACAATGTCCCCATTTACTGATAATTTCTCTAAGGCATCGTTTACTTCCTCGCTCCAAGGCCCCATTCTATACGGAACGAACTCTAGTATCTCACCGATCCTCTCGATATGTTTCGAAGCAATGTAGAGCGCCTTCTGTATATGAGTCTTTGTAATCCTTCTTTTGCCTCTAAGAGCATAAATCAAAGCTAGCACTAGGTCAAACTCATCCAATTGTTCTTCAGGGGGAAGTTCCATGTTTCGTCACGTTTGAGTATAAATTTATACGTTCATAATAATCTTTATTAGGAGAGTTAATAAGCGCACTTAATATATAATTTTAGTGTGAAGGGCAAATGCCTATTAAAATCAAATTAGAGGAAGAAGACGAAGAATCTCTGACGAGAGTACTACAATTACAATTGAGTAACTCGACTCTTAGAACTCCCAATTATGCTGTAAACGCTCGCGAACTAGAAACCGAGCACTTTACAACAGAGTATTTGAGGGGCTTCGCAGAATTATCGATCTATTTAAGTTCAGACTCGCTTGATAGAATGATAAATGATTCTAAGATTTAGAGATGAAAGGGGGAATAATTTAAGGCAACTAGTGCAACGCGTACCAAAAGATCAAGCAATAATAGTGCTCCCAATTATAAAACCTGGTAAAAAAAACAACCAACTAAACGAAAAAGAGTTAACAGAATATATACATCAGGCAGTAGATATAAGTTTTGTTCCCGGGGCTAGCATAGTTTGCGCACCGATGTTGCAGGATATACCAGATAAATTGCAATATGAAATAATAAATGAGTTCTTAACGTACGCTTCTTCGCTGTAAGCATATTTAGCTCCTTCGATTCCCTATGCTTCGAGAAGAACGCGGGTAGAACTTATTAAACTCTATAGAGACCTGGTAAGCAAGAATAACAGGATATTAAATAATTTCATCTGCATTGATTATTATGGTTCAAATCCAATAGGTAGGTATCCCTTTCACAACTACGTACTGAACACATTCAAACGTGCAGAGAAGGAATTAGGTTATCCGATTGTATTATACGGTGCTAATGTGAAGTATAGCAAGGTTGGACCTAAATACTCGGAATTACCAGCGCGCGATCTCGCATCTTATTTCGTTGGCATCGATATAATTGGGCCAAATCATAAAAAGCTAGTTCAGCCGAGAGAAATAGTCGAAAAAATGGAGGCTAACATGAGAATTAAACTGCTTGATCGGGAAAAATACCTCTATAAGTCCGTTGAGAGCAAAGCCTTAGGAGATATTATCCGAGAAAAAATTGAAACTTCGAGTAAAGAGAGCTTGGATAAATTCGCTAGAAAATACAATGCGCGTGAATCGATAATAGAAGCAGAGTACTTGAGAGAACATATATTTAAAAAGGATAAAGACATACGTCCATTGAAATATCTTATGGAAAAAGAAGCAATAAAATATGACAATCGTATGAAGAACATAGTTATAAAAATAACTCAACAAAACGTGAAAATGAAATCATTATGGGATTACAGTAAACAATGAAAGGGAGCCGTAGAGAAAGAATTTGCTTAGTTTTCTCTATATAATAAGTTGACAATTAGCTCTGCTTCAGTGATCTCCGGGGCTTTTCCTTAGCTTACTAATGTATTCGTAATATTGTTTCATTAATTCGGGAGAGAATGGATTTACGACTCTCAGGTCTTTTACTTTTCCGAACTCTCTATCAAATGTGTATACAATGTTGTTGCCAATGGTTTTAGCTAGGGCTATTATGTAGCCGTCCCATACCTTAACGTGACTGTGCAATGCATATTCAAGAGACTGTATTGCATTCTCAATAGAAACATAGGGATAAAAACCTGGAGAATCTGTTTCAAGCATCTCTGTTGCCCTCATCTTCGCCTCATCGAGAGGAAATCGCAAGTATCTCGTGACTATGTGGATTGCACCAATGATGCTTGTTAGAGGTATAGCAGCCCTTATTTCCTGTGAAAGTACCTTTGAGAGGAAATCAACAGATTCTTCGTAGAGGGGACTGCGAAAAAGCGAAACAGCAATGATGCATGTGTCAATGACTCCTTCAGGATAATAGACCGAGCTTTCTCCAGGCATACTCTTCGTCATAATAGTCCCACTCTTCCGCTGAAGAAGAGAGCTCTGGCTCTGGAGGAGGATTTTCAAGCATGCGTTTCTTCCATTTCTCCACCTTTTTCTTTAGCTCTTCGGGGCTTTTTGAGCTCTCGCCCTTTCTCCATATATCTTGAGGACTTACAAGCGAAAATGATAGCTCTTCATTGAGATCTTTTGGAGTTTTAGCTATTTGAGAGATCGATGTAAGTGTAGTATACTGTGCTATGCTATACTTGGAGGATACGTTTATGAAAGTGGCACCGTATAGTGTAGATTCGAATACTGCTCCTCGCCAAGTAGGTGCGGTAGAGTGTTCTTTTACCTCAGCAGAGCTTGAAATATAATTTGAGCCTTTATTCTCTTCAACTACTCTTCGCATTTGTATGGTTCCGGACAACCTAGATCACCTCTTTGGCTTCCAGGATATTTTATGGACAACTGATACAGAATATATGGGCTCATCGGATGGAACTTTATAGAGCGTATTCCTCGATGCCATGATCGCTTCAGCTATGACTCTGATGATGAATTCTCCCTTGGTGCTCTGAACGATCTCCTGTGCTTCAGCAGGCTCCTGTTCAACTATATCTAAGATCTCCCACCCTTCAGTGGGTGGTTCTGGAGGAGCCAGTGGCTTGTCAATAACGAGCTTCTTGACTTCCTCGGGTACTGTCTCTGTTGCTATACCGCCAATAGCTTTCACATCGAAGTTTACTCCACCGAATGGCGATCGTCCGAACTCCTTAACGTCAATAATGAGAATTTTTTGCTTTAGCGTGGTGCCATCAGATAGCTTAATGCGTCCAACTCCAACTGAGGTAGTATTCATAGCTATACACGTTATATCTATATTTATAATACACACTTTAAAGTTTTCTCAAATCCTCTACAATAATTTTTTTGTCCTTCTACTTATATTAAAATCGAAGTTTTCAGCTATATGTTTAATTTTCATTGAACGTTCAATAAAATTTAACAGTTCTTCAGCCAATCAATACTTATAGGGATCATCATGAAGCTAGTAGAAGGATACGCCTACCTAGAGAGGCTGAGGGACCTCATCTACTCTCTCCTCGAAGCGAGGGACAGAGCAACTGAACAGGATTCATCGTTTAAAATTGCAACTCCTCTGGTCAAATACGGATTCATCTCAATGCTGAAGGGAGGAGTCATAATGGACGTCACTAACCCGGAGCAAGCGAGAATAGCGGAGGAGGCTGGTGCTGTGGGTGTAATGGTCCTCGACAAGCTACCCTATGATGTGAGGATGGCGGGCGGCGTGGCTAGGACTGCTGATCTCAAGGTGATAGAGGGTGTGATGGGTTCAATAACTATTCCGGTCTCTGCCAAGTGCAGGATCGGTCACGAGGAGGAGGCTAGGCTTCTGGAGGAGATGGGGGTTGATGTGATCGATGAAAGCGAGGTGCTTACACCTGTGGATGAGAAGGCTCACATAGACAAATGGAAATTCAAAGCGCCATTTATAAACGGAGCACGCAGCCTACCGGAGGCGCTTCGCAGGATCCATGAGGGGGCCTCTATGATCAGGACGAAGGGTGAGCCCGGAACGGGGAACGTTGCCGAAGCAGTCAAGCATATGAAATTGGTCAAAAGGGATATAGAAATGCTCAGGGGTCACTTCCTGGATGGGGACTACGAGGCCATCTGGGTGTACTCGAAGGAAAATAAAGTGCCTTACGAGCTAGCCTTGCTTACAGCGAAGCTGGGTAGGTTGCCAGTGGTCAACTTCGCTGCAGGAGGGATCGCGACCCCAGCAGACGCTGCCCTCATGATGTGGTTAGGAGCCGATGGTGTTTTCGTAGGATCCGGCATATTTAAGAGCAGCGATCCGTCTGCTAGGGCCAGATCAATAGTTCTAGCTACCTCTTTCTATGACGATCCTGAAACTGTTGTAGAAGCGCAGAAAATGGTATCCGAGAAAAGCTCGATGGTGGGGATCGACGTTAAAACGCTGAAGCCAGAGCAACTGATGCAGGTAAGGGGTGAATGAGTGTGAGGGTAGGTATCTTGGCTGTCCAGGGGGACGTCCTCGAGCACACGGAGATGTTGAGGGAGCTCGGAGCAGATCCTGTTCCTCTGCGCGATGCGGAGAAGCTTAATGGGATAGATGCGCTGATCATACCGGGGGGAGAGTCAACAACGATAGGAAAGCTCATATCGTATAGGAATATTGCAAAAGTAATTTCAAAGTTCGCGGAGGAAGGCAACCCAGTTCTCGGCACATGTGCTGGAGCTATTCTTTTGGCTAAAAAGGTAAGGGATAGTATGCTCGGTGATACGGAACAGTTCACATTGGGTCTCATGAACATCTCAGTTACGAGAAATGCCTATGGGAGGCAAAGCTATTCCTTTGAGTCGAAATTGATGATGAAGGGAATAGGAGAGGTTAGGGGAGCGTTTATAAGGGCCCCCATAATAGCTAATGCATGGTCTCCGGCTGAGATAACTGGATACATGGATCATCCTTCAATGGGAAGAGTTGGAGTTGCTGCCCAGCAGGAGAATCTTTTAGCTATATCATTCCATCCTGAGATCACGGGAGAGAAGAAGATATACGAGTATTTCATAGGCTTAGCAAAGAAATGATCGGCAAACCTAGTTTAAATAGATCGTAAAAGAGGATCGCGATCGTGGGGGAGAGAAGGGCGATCGATGAAAATCTTGCTTTTTCCATTTTTTTGTGGTCCAGCTATTTTTTAGTATCTTTTGCCTTTAGCTTAAACTTCTTCCTTTTAGCTTTCTTCAATGATTGTTATATGATCTTTTAAGATATTCTAATCATAGCGAAGCTGAGCTCGGTTCTTATCTTAGCTCTGTTCGCTATAATGCTTTTGTTTTTGAGATGAAGGATCTAGTTCTTTCCTTGAGATGAACGATTGCTACCCTGTTTACTTTTTACCAAAGCATTAATAATACCTCTGGCTTCCTTCGTAATTTCCAGACCGGTTTTGAGGATGATCTCTTTTTGCTTTTCTCTCCATTGCTTCTCTAATTCTTCCTTCTTCTTCATGTGTATATACATATATTTAAACCTATAGAGCTTCAAATTATCCAATCTCGTCATGAAGAGCTCGTCCTTCAGATAGCTATTCTCTTCTTTCAGATGGCTATTCTCATTACTGAGATCGTTTATTGTTTTCCCTTGCTGAATTATGACGCTGTTCACCGCGTAGTTCAATTCCTCGATTTTCCTATCCGTTCTTTCGCGGTTTTCCGCCTCTTTTTTCATATCGTGGATCATTTCATGAAACAGCGGAACTAAGTCCGATTGATACCGAAAGCTAATCTCTTTTTGATTCTTTTCGATAGCATCCAATCTCTTTGAATTTTCCTGGATTTTAGATTCTATCGAAAGAGTTCTTTCTTCCAAGCTTCTTAAGGATTCTTCCACATTCGCGCTATTGTTCTCGAGGTTAGATACCTTAGAATTCAAAGAGCTAACCTTCTCATCTATGTCCGTTATTTTCTTGTATATCGTGGGATCTATTTCTGCTCTCGCGCTTTCCTGAGGATGTGCGTTAGGGATCGATCTCGTCTCATCTTTGCTCTGAACGGGATTCCCTTTTACGTTTGGAATGGCTCCATCATGTTCCCCGATATCATTTAAAGCTTCTATTTCTTCGAGATCAGGGTAAAAGGATGAGTACTGCTGTATTGTCTGTTGCATTGTTATGATATAGGAAAAGTATTCGCCCGTTAGGTTGTACTTCGATATAACGCTCATTGCTACCAAGTTTTGCATGCTTAGATCCTTGTTCTTCCTCTTTTCTTTCATATAAAGATCGAGATACCTTTTGTATTTCTTTATCTCCTTTTCCTTCTCCTCTAGAAGCTTGAGGTTTCCGCTCTGCATGCTCAGGGCATTGACTATTCGAGTTGCAAGTATAGAAGCCAATTCCTCAGGATCCTTCGGATTCTTCCAAAGATCAAAGATCTCCTCGGGCGTGAGAAGGTAACCTGGAGCGAAAAGGATTAGTTTAGAGCCAAGCTCGAGCGATAGCTTAGTGAACCAAGAGCTTTTGCTCAATGCTGCTGATGCGCTTTGAGAGAGGGCTTCGTCCATAATTTCGATTCCTTTTCCATTTTCCATATTATCGAAGATTTCCTCGTAGGATGAATCTCTTTCCTCGATCATCTTCTTCTCTTCATAGAAATGCTTCGCTATTTTCCACAAGTCCTTCTTGATCCTGTAGACTCTCCTTTTCCATGGAACGTATATCCTGTAACCGTTCTTCTCATTGAAGTATATCCTTGAGCCCTCTTCGAGGAGCTGGACCAAGAGATCTGGGTTATTAATCGCCATGTTCCATCAAATAGGCCCACGACAAACTCCCTAATAAAGTGTGCTGCCTAGTAACTTAGATTTTGAGCTCAACAAAGATTAAAAATTTTTACATATCATTATGAGTTCTTTCTTTGTCAAAATTTTGACGTTTTCCGTTTGAAAATTAGCTTTGAAATGTCAAAAACGTCAAAAAACGTCAAACCAAGCGGGATTCTCTTGACAGGATCATCCGATCCGCATCAAGTTGCATGATCTCCTCATGGGAGTCTAACGTTTTTAAGAAGAAAAGGGAGATATTTCATTGCCATTCAATTCATAAAAAGATGCAAAGCAGAATGCTTAACGTAAGGTTATGGTGAATATTCGATCTATCTGATCCTTTTTTCCTTTTCAATTTTCCCCGCTATAATATGAAGAGTAGCTTTTTATGGTACGCGTTATTTTTACCCCATGCTTTTCAAGGAGCTCTTTGTATAATAGGCGCATAAAATCCAAATCTCTCAGCAGTTCTTCTACATTTTTGCTTCTCGATAAGCTATCTTCTCTAGCTATATGGAGAATAGGATTGTTCGGAACGTATATG
>WYEB01000582.1_pt1 | contig 12674 bp, 8 predicted proteins | sample 6343061 | NCBI WGS metagenome assembly WYEB01 (sample SAMN13812332, study PRJNA600296) | hot springs metagenome | biome: ENVO:00000051; feature: ENVO:00002007; isolation source: sediment sample from Evening Primrose shelf | place: USA: Yellowstone National Park, Evening Primrose Hot Spring ... | reverse complement strand
AGGCCATGAGCGTGGTGGATAGGGCCAAGGCCGAGGGGAGGACCAAGCTCCACGAACACGAGGCGTTCGAGCTGTTGAGGCGGTACTCCATACCGGTGCCCGACTACGGCGTAGCCAAGGACGAGGAGGAGGCCGTCTCGCTCGCCGAGAAGATAGGCTACCCAGTGGCCGTCAAGGTCATCTCGAGGCAGATAGTGCATAAGACCGATGTGGGCGGCGTCGTCCTCGGCATCGCCGACGGGGGCGGGCTTGTCGCGGCATGTAACAAGATAAGGGAGTCCGTCAAGGCGCGGGCTCCCTATGCGGAGGTAGAGGGATGCCTCATACAGAAGATGGTGCCGCAGGGTATCGAGCTCATAATAGGCGCCGTCTACGACGACGTCTTCGGCCACGTCGTTGCGTTCGGCCTAGGCGGCGTCTTGACGGAGCTCTACAGGGACGTGTCCATGAGGCTCGTGCCGATCGAGGAGGAGGACGCTTGGGAGATGCTGAGGGAGGTGAAGGCCTACAGGCTGTTGACGGGCTACCGCGGCACCCCGCCGAGAGATCTACACGCGGTGGTAGACTTGATAGTCAAGTTCTCCCGTCTGCTGTCTGAGAATCCGGCCATAAGGGAGGCCGATCTAAACCCCGTCATAGCCCTCGAGGAGGGCAAAGGAGCCTACGTCGTGGACGCCAGGTTCCTTCTCGGCGGCGACTAGGACTTGTTAAACATTATGGTCCTCAGCTCTCTCAGCGACGTTCCGATCGATGCGTCTCCAGATGCGCGGCGGCCCAGGGACTCTCTGTAGCCGCGTACGTCCGCGGCTTCACGGTTAACCGATGTAGATGGGGCAGGGGTATTTCTCCAATCGTCGAGCGGCTCCGCCGCTACGGCGGATGGGGGCTCCACGGCGTGCCTGATCTAGTTATTTAAAAGGGCCTCAATGTCAGCTATGGCCGGAGATAGGACGACGCTAGCCGCGTTGGTGCTGGCCGCGGTCAGCGTCGCGGCCGTGTTGGTCATGGTGGCCACGCAACAACGGTCTGTCCAGACCGTGCCAACTCCCCGGGTGGTGGTGATCCCCGTCACGGCGCCGTTGACCAGCTGTTGGGTCGATCCCTTGCTTCCATACATACTTAGGCTCAACTCCAGCGACGTGGCCGGGATAATATTGTACATAGATTCGCCCGGCGGAACCCTGGACGCCACGGAGGCCCTCTACGGGGCCCTGAAGGGTCTGGGCAAGCCCGTATACGCAGTCGTCTCGGGCCTAGACGCCTCAGGGGCGTTCTACGTCTCGATGGCCGCCGAGAAGATCTACGCATCTCCGGGCTCCCTCGTGGGCAATATAGGCGCCTGGACGATCATAAACCCCGCCTTCTTCTGGACGCCGATACCCGTCGAGGTGTTCCCGTCAGGCTACGACAAGCTGTTCGGCATGTCCCTATTCGGCTACTACAACTCCGTGGATCAAGCCGCGGCCAGCTTCCTGTCGGTGGTGCTTAAGAGCAGAGGCGATAGGCTCAAAGCCCCGGCGGATCTGCTGGCAACCGGGAGGCTGTTCACGGCCCAAGAGGCCTTGAGGATCGGCCTAATAGACAAGATAGGGGGCCTGGCCGAGGCGGCCGCCGACATGGCCAGATCGCTCGGCCTCACCTCCTACTCCATCGTCTCCATATACTCCTACTTCGGCGTCTCGCCGCCCAACTGCAGCGGGCTGACCATGGCCAGAGCCAAGGTGCCCCTGGGGCTGTTGGCCAACTCCACCCTGAACCCCGTGTTCTACATATATCCCGGCGCCGTCCAACTCGGCGAAAATGGGAGCCTCCCCAAGTTCAACGTGTCCCAAATCAAGCCCGCGGGCAGATACGTGGTGGTGGACCTCAGCCACGGCAACCTGATCCCCGAACAGTTCGTCCAATCTCTGGCGTCGAGGCTGGTCATCTACAACTGCAGCGTCGCGTTCGCCACCACGGGGGACGGGCTCAGGGGCTTGCTCAAAAACGCCACAGGCGTCGTGATCGTCGACCCGTCGTCGCCGTACTCCTCGGCCTCCGTGGAGGCCTTGGAGTCCTTTACGGCTTCGGGCGGCCGTCTGCTCGTGTTCTACGACCCCAGGCTGGCCAACTCCATATACATAACCTCCACGCCTCCATCGCCCGTATACCTCGATGGGCTGTTGACTCAGTTCGGCATGGTGGTGATGGACGGCTACCTCTACAACGCAAGCGCCGCCTTAACTACCCCGACGGGCAATTGGCAGTTCGTGTCGACCGGATACGTCAACTCCACGGAGCTAGGCGGCGGCCGCTACGTCTTCTTCACGCCGGCCGCCATATCGGGCTCCGGCGCCGGCATCTACGTCGACGCCCACCTCCTAGGCTTTGGCACGGGCAGATACGCCGTGGTGTTGCAAAGAGGCAACGTGACCGCGGTGGGCACCGTGACCTCGTTCCTCCCCGACTTCGTGAAGCTCGGCGACAATCTCGCGTTGCTGGGCGATCTAGCCAGATGGGTCTGCGGCGCCGGTTAGACGCGCGCCCTCTTCCGCACGCACCATGCCCGCGCTGGACTGCTCTATTAGTTGCTCTATAGTAAATACATTTTAATTGCAGGAATATTACTTTATTGTTTATCTAAAAATATTTTTCTATATATTTATTTCGCAACCTAATTTAGATATGCTCAATGCGGACGGCCGAAATATATAGTTGCCGTGATATAGCCCGTCATGGCGACAAAGTTTATATAGTCCGGCGTTTCGTCGCATATGCCTTCGGGGACAATAACGGCGTCGCCTTGAGGTGCGTCGCATGCGGGGCCGAGTACGGCCCCGACTTTAGGCTGTTCAGATGCCCTAGGTGCGGAGGTCTTCTAGACGTCGTGGTGCGGGGGAAGTACTGGGCGCCGAAGGGCTCGGGGATATGGCGCTACGCCACCATGTTGCCCATGAAGACCGGCGTAACCATGGGCGAGGGGAGGACTCCGTTGGTCGAGTCCAGGCTCAAGGGAAACCTCTGGGTTAAATTCGAGGGGGCGAACCCCACCGGCAGCTTCAAGGATAGGGGCATGGCGCTTGGGGTGACCGTGGCTAGGGAGGCGGGCGCGGGCAAAGTCGTGGTGGCGTCGACCGGCAACACCGCCGCCTCGGCGGCTGCCTACGCGGCTAGGGCCGGCCTCAAGGCCTATGTGGTCCTGCCTAGAGGCAACGTGGCCAGGGGGAAGCTGGTGCAAGCCGCTCTGCACGGCGCCGAGATCCTCGCCGTCGAGGGCTATTTCGATAGGGCGCTCAGCCTGGTCGTGGACTACGGCACCAAGTACGCCTATCCGCTCAACAGCTTCAACCCGTGGCGTCTGGAGGGCCAGAAGACGCTTGCCTACGAGGTGTATGAGGAGCTCGGCTGCCCCGACAATATAGTAGTCCCCGTGGGGAACGCCGGAAATATATATGCTATATGGAAAGGCTTTAGGGAGCTCGGGGAGCTCGGGCTGTGCGCCAAGTTGCCCAGGATGGTGGGGGTCCAGGCGGCCGGCGCCGCGCCGCTGGCCCGCGCCTGGCGCGAGGGCCTGCAGAACCCGTTGTTCCTCGACTCGCCCAACACGGTGGCCTCGGCCATAAGGATCGGGAGGCCCGTCAACTGGGTCAAGGCATTTATAGCCGTGAGGGAATCCGGCGGGATGTTCGTAGAGGTCGACGACACGGAGATCTTGAGGGCCCAGCTGGCTCTAGCCAGGGCCGATGGCATCGGCGCAGAGCCCGCCGGAGCGGCCTCAATAGCCGGCGCCCTCGCGTTGGATCTTCCCGGCGTCACCGTGGCCGTGGTGACGGGCCACGCCCTCAAGGATCCCGACGTCGTCGAGGTCAAGACGGTCCCGGTGGCGTCCCAGGAGGAGCTGATCTCTGCGTTGAGCCGATGAGGGCCGTAGTGAAGATAGGGGGCTCTCTGCTCAGAGGCGCCCAGCACTTCGTGGAGGCGGCTAAGTTCATCTCGTCGTACGAGTCGCCGGTGGTGGTGGTCTCGGCCGTGAAGGGCGTGACGGACATGTTGATAGAGCTGTACAAGACCAGGTACGAGAGCATCTACGAGGCGATCAGGGATATACATGTGGAGATAGCGAAGAGGCTCGGCGTATCCGGCGTGGAGCCTCTGCTCAAGGAGCTGAGAGCTGCGCTGGAGCTTCCCGAGGGACCCGACGTGCTGGACTACTTCATGTCGTTCGGGGAGCGGCTGTCGGCCACAATAATGAACGGACTGCTCAGGAGGATGGGCCTGGACAGCGAGCTGTTCGTGGCCCCGATAGTCACCGACGACAATTTCGGCAACGCCAAGCCGCTCGAAGACCGCAGCCTTGCGGCCGATATAGATGGCCACAACGGCGTGGCCGTGGTGACCGGCTTCATAGGGAGGACCAAGGACGGCAGATTCACCACAGTGGGGAGGGGCGGGAGCGACTACACTGCCACCTTCCTCGCCAAGTTGCTCGGCTACAGGCAGGTGGTGCTGGTGACCGACTCGCCCGGGGTCATGACGGCAAACCCGCAGGAGGTGCCGGAGGCCAAGATATTGCCCATGATGTCGGTCGAGGAGGCCGTCGAGGCGGCTAGGCTCGGCGCCAAGAACTTCCACCCGAGGACCTTCGAGCCCGTGTCGGGCGGGATGTACGTCGAGGTGCGCAACTACTGGAGCAGAGGCACCGTCATAGGCAACTTCTACGCGCCGCCTCCGTATAAAGTGGTGCTCAGATGCGGCGAGGGCTCCTGCGTGGTCGGCCTCGACGCCGAGGAGATAGTCAAGCTGGGAGGCGACTACGTGGGCAGATTCGCCGCGCAGGTCCCCATGCCGCCCAAGTGGGCCCACGACCTCTTCGTCAAGCCCTACTTCGAGAAGTTGCTATGGATAGGCTGAAGGCCTACGTAGTCGGCGCCACGGGGCTCGTGGGGCAGCGATACGTGCAGTTGCTGGCAGAACATCCCTGGTTCGACCTGGTGGGCGTCGCCGCATCCGAGAGGAGCGCCGGGAGGAGGTACGGCGAGATAAACTGGGTGCTGGAGACGCCCATGCCTCAGAAAGCCGCCGAGCTGAGGATAGACAGACTCGACGTGGACTCGCTGCCCAAGGTCGACGTGATATTCTCGGCGCTTCCCTCCGAGGTCGCCGCCAGGGTGGAGCCCGAGATGGCCAGGCGGGGCCACATGGTCGTCAGCAACTCCAGCAACATGAGGCTCGACCCCGACGTGCCTCTCTTGATACCCGAGGTGAACCCCGACGACCTGTCCCTGGTCAAGGAGCAGAGGGCGCGGCGCGGCTGGAGCGGCTTCGTGATCAAGAAGCCCAACTGCAGCACGACCATCCTGGACCTCCCGCTCAAGCCCATCCTCGACGAGTTCGGCATATCCAGGATCCACGTGGCGACCATGCAGGCGGTGACTGGCGCCGGCTACGCGGGGGTCCCCTCGGTCGCCATAATCGACAACTTGATCCCCTACATAAAGGGAGAGGAGGAGAAAATAGTCAACGAGACCAGAAAGATCTTCAGGAGAGAGATCGAGATCTACGCGACCACGACCCGCGTCCCCGTGCTCGACGGACATACCGAGGCGGTCTACGTGGACACGGTGAGGGATTTCGACGTGGAGGCCGCGGCAGAGCTCATGGCGAAGTTCAGAGGCGTCCCCCAGGAGCTCGGCCTCCCCACGGCGCCTCCCCAGCCCGTGATACCGATAAGGGCCCTGGATAGGCCGCAGCCCAGGCTCGACAGAATGGCCGGCAGAGGCATGTCGGTGGTCGTCGGCCGCATCAGGAAGCTGGCGCCCAAGAAGCTGGCGTTCGTCGCCCTTGGCCACAACACGATAAGAGGCGCGGCCGGCAACGCCGTGCTGGCCGCCGAGCTGTTGATAAAGTCGGGGCTCTATTAGCGACCTCTAAGCCAGCTCTGCGCTCTGGAAAACGCTATGGCGCCTATCACGGTGGTCAGCAGACCCATCAGAACGAGCGCCGTGAACTCCCAGCTCGTTAAAACGCCCGCCTCCAGCCCTAGGCTGGCTATGGCCAGCCCCGTCTCGCCCCTAGGGATCATCCCAAGCGAGATGGCGGCGGACGCCTTAACGTCGCGCGTGTAGAGATAGGCGAATGGAAATATGCCGATCATCTTGAATAGGACGGCGATCGCTGTTAGGGCCAGGCCCATGACAAGGCCGCTGAGGCCTATCCCCGAGAGATCGCTCTCCGCGCCCACCACGGCGAAGAACACGGGGCCGAAGACCTCGAGCAACGCGTCGGTCAGCCTCTTTATGTTCTCCTTGCTGAGGCCCTCGGCCACGGCGACGCCGGCTATGAAGGCGGCTATTATCGGCGAGAAGCCCAAGACCACCATGGCGGCCGTCAGGCCGAATATCACGACCAGCGAGAACTCGTATGAATACTCCTCCCTTATGCCTCTGCCCAGGAGCTTGACGGCCGCAAGCGAGACGAACAGTATAAAGACCCAGGCGCCTGAATAGACGGCTATCGTATAGGCGATCTCGGCGGCAGATAGACGGCCCGCCGCGATGAGGATATTGACCGCTGTGAGTATTATGAAGGTCACCACGTCGTCCATGGCGGCGGCCGCCGTCAGGAACCGGGCCCCCTTGCCCTTGACGCCCTGCTCCAACAATATGGCCGAGGCCGCGGCGAGGCTGGTGGCTCCGAGGCTTGCGCCGATATATAAAGCGGCGTCCCGGCCCAGCGAGGGGCTCAACATCGCGTAGCCCGCGGCGAAGGGCGACAAGGCGCCCAGCGCCGCCCCGGCGACTCCGAGAGGCCCGGCGGACCTCAGGGGCGCCAGCCCCTCCTCCAGGCCCGCCGCGAATATTATCAGGATCACCGCGAAGTCGGCCAGGAACCTTATGTAGTCGTTGAGCTGGAATATGGAGGCGCCGAACAGGCCGTTCAAGACTCCGCCTAGGGACGTGGGCGCCAGAGCCATGCCGGCCGCGAGACCCGCCACGAGGCCCGGTATCCCCGCTCTCCTCAAGAAATATCTGAGGACGGCCGCTAGGAACAGCAGAAGCGAGAGGTATAGGAGGCTGGCGTAGACCGCCCCCACCTCCGCTATCTGCATCTCCGCTCGCGGGCGGCCCTCAGGATGTCGTTAAGCAACGCCAGGCTGGTCTCGAGCCTGCCGGCCCCCTTGCCGTACACCCTGACCTCGTTGACCTCCGTCGTTATCTCGACCGCGTTGGTCGAATAGCGGGCCGACAGCAGCGGGTCGTCGGGGCCCAGCTGGATCGGCGAGACGCGGGCCGTCCCCCTCTCGAGGTCCGCCTCAGCCACGTACTTGGTGCGCGGCCCTAGATATCTCAGGGGCTCGCGGCGTACTTGGCCTAGGGATAGCCCCACGCCGAGAGCGTTGGCGAGTATGACGAGCTTCGCGGCCGCGTCTAGGCCCTCCAGGTCTATGGCCGGATCCGGCTCGACGTATCCCTTGGCCTTCGCCTCCTCCAGCGCATCGGCGAAGCTGAGGCCGTCGAGGTCGACCCTGCTGAGTATGTAGTTGGTGGTTCCGTTCAATATCCCGCGGATGCCCAACGGCCTCTGTCCGCGGAGCCCCAGCGCCAGATCGACCACGGGGGTGCCCGCCATCACGGTGGCCTTGTAGTAGATCGGCTTCCCCTCGAACTCCTGGAAGCGGAGGGCCAGCGGGGCCTTGTTCGCCGTGACTATCGAGAGGCCGGCCTTCAGAGCGGAGCGGTACACAGCGACGGCGGGCTCGCCGTCGGCGTAGTTAGGCGGGCTCACGTCGACCAACACCTCGGCGCATCTGAAGGCCTCCTCTAGGGCGGCGGGGCTCCCCACCCCCGACCTCGACACGCCCCCCCTCGGCGACCTCAACAGAGCTTCTATCTCGGGCTTCTCGAAGCCGCCGCACTTCAAGACGCCGCCCCTGCTGTCGAAGACCGCCGATATCTTCAGGTCGGTCCTAGACCGGACGACCTCGACGAGCGTCCTGCCGACGCCGCCGAAGCCGTATAGGATCAACACGCATGGCGCCTATCTCCTCTTTAAAACGATTGGCTTGCGTATTCTGGCCAGCGAGAGGGCGGCGGCCGCCACAGATATGGCGGCGAGAACGGCCAGGGACTCGCGGATCCCCAAAAGGAGGTCGCTCGTGGATGCAAGCACATACGCGGCGATGGCCATGCTCAGCGACTGGCCCACCAGCCTCACCACGGCGACCACGGACGAGGCCACGCCGTGGTGCCGCGGCTCGACCGAGCCTATTATCATGTAGGTGTTCGGCGAGATGAAAAAGGCGAAGCCCAGGCCCAGCAGGGCGAGCTCCAGCTCGAGGCTCCACAGCGGCGTCGAGGCCGTCATGGAGGCCATCAGCGCCAACGCCACCGCCGCCGTCCCCATGCCCATCGACGACACGAGGCCGGGCTCCACGTAGTCTGAGATCCGGCCTGAGATCGGGGCGAAGATGGCCATCAAGAGGGGCTGGGGCAACAGGAGCAGACCCGCATACGCCGGCGGGATCCCTCTCATGTGTAGATAGAGGCTCAATACGTAGGTCACGGCGAAGGTGGCCGCGTAGTTCAGCATGGCGGCAACGGACGCGGCTGTGAACCTAAACCTCCTGAAGATCGAGGGCTCGATTAGGGGCTCGGCCCTGTTGATCTCGTACGCGGCGAATAAGGCCAAGAGGGCGAGGCCCAACGCCGTTAGGTATATATCGTAGGTAAGGCCCCATACGGAGAGCGACAGCGAGGACGCCAGGAGGGCTGCCCCAACTGCATCGTAGCCGCGTTCCCGGTATCTACCTGCGGGAATGTCTCCGGAGAGAGCCAGCGACAGAGCGGCGGGCGCTGCATTCACCAGAAATATATAGCGCCAGTCGATAGAGGCCAGGAGGCCTCCTATCAACGGCCCGCTCGTGAGGCCTGTATATACGGCTAGGGTGTTTATGCCGATGGCCCTCCCCAGCTCCCCCTGGGGATATATAGAAGCCAGAATGGCGTAGTTTGTGCCGAAGATCATGGCCGCGCCCACACCTATGGCGATGGAGAAGGCCATGAGGGCGATGGGCGCCGGCGAGAGGGAAGCCGCCAGCGAGGACGCCAGGATTATCGCCAGGCCCAGCCTGTACACGAAGGCGCGCCCCAAGACGTCGCCCAGCCTGCCCATGGGTATGGCCAGAGACCCCGCGGCCAGGGCAAGCGCCATCTGCAACAACGCCACGTAGTCGGCTGGGACCTTCAGTGCGTACGAGATCGCGGGAGCCGCCACGTTGATTTCGTTGCCTAGGCAGGGCATGATGAAGGAGCTGGCCGATATCGAGGCCAGGCCTGTCCACCGCCTCACAAAAATAATTATCCGCACTATTATTTCTGTGAAGTCGCTGTGGCTCAAGATGGCGGCGGCGGGCGTCCTCGCGGTGCTCGCCGAGTTTCTAGTCACCTACGTCATAATGTCGGTGCTGGCGTTGCCGCTGTGGACTCTCGCGGTGGGGCTCCCCCTATTCTGGCTCTTCCAGTGGCTCATATCGCCCGTGTTGATAAGCAGGGGGGCGCGCGACGTGACCGACGACCCGGCGTTCTCGCGGCTTAGGGACATGGTGCGCAGAATAGCCGAGGCCTCGGGGGTCAAGCCCCCCAGGGTCTACGTCACCGACGACCCCTTCCCCAACGCCTTCGCCTTCGGCAACCTGGTGCAGGGGAGGGGCGTGGCCGTCACGAGGCCGCTCCTCGACATACTGGACGAGAACGAGCTCCACGCCGTGCTGGCCCACGAGGTAGGCCACGTGCGGCATTTCGACATGGAGCTGGTCCTCGCCCTAGGCCTTATACCGTCGGCCCTGGGGTCCATAGGCGGCTTCATGCTCTACACGGGCCAGATGTTGTTGTTCGCGGCACTCGACGAGGCCGCCCTGCTCCTGGGCTTGGTGATGTTGGCGGTGGGGTTCCTCCTGACCGTGGCCACGTTTTTCATCCAGATATTCGTGCTGTGGTTCAACAGGCTGCGCGAGGCCTACGCCGATCTGCACGCGGCCCGCCTCCTGGGCCCCTCGGCGGTGTATCTGGCGAGGGCCCTCGCCAAGATACAGATCTACATGAGCAACGTGAGGGTTGATCCCTTCAAGGGCATAGTGCTGACCGTCCCGCCTATGCGGATCAGGGAGACGAACCCCGACGATCTGCTGCAGAAGTGGTCCCGCGAGCACGTCTCGCCGCTGGCCGACATCCTGTCGACGCACCCCCATCCCGCCAAGAGGGTGAAGAGCATACTCCAGTGGGCGGGCCGCGTCTAGGCCACCTTTCAACTACAGCCCCGTATCCATCACGCCGTCACAAGGCCGCACTGCGCACACGCCGCCCCTCCGCCGCGGCGAGGGGGCCCCGCGCGGGCAACCCGCCGTCCATGTACCCGGGAAAGCCTACCTCTAATTTTAGCAAAGCCGCTATAATGAAAAATGGTATTGATATTGTTATTAAGTACACCGAGAGAGGGCGGATTAAGACGCCGCACCTCAATATGAATTATGCAAAGGCCCCGAGGGAAGGGCGGTCTAGGGCGACGTGCTTTAGTCTTGACATAGAAGTAGGATATGCTGCCGGCAGGGGAAGGGGAGGGCGGCTCTGCCTCGGCGGTGCTTGGGGCGCCCAGCCCTCTCGGCGCCCTCCTCGCGGCCCCGTCCCCGGCGCGCCGCCCCTAGGCGCCCCGCGGCCTCCTAGCCGAGGGGGCTCGCGGCGAGAGGCGGCATCCAGACGGACGCGGGGCGCTCGCCGCGGCTGAGGCCGCGCGGCCTCTCGGCGGCGCACGGCCCTTGGGGCTGTTGCGCCATCAAGCGGCGGAGGCCGGCACGGCAGAAGGAACCGCGAAGAACGGCGCGCCTTTTCCGCCTTCCTCATCCACCGGATCTCTGCGCTACGGCGAAGAATGGCGTCTCGGCTCTACCCAACGCCGCTATCTTTGAATGTAAAGCGCGTTCCTAAGGCGGCCGCTGAGACTCAAGGAAAGACCCGAAAAACTTAAAAACCCAGAAAACCGCCCAACATGAGCGGTAGAATCTCAAGAAGGGTTGAAACTTCAGTAATAGGGTATCTGTTATTCGACACAATCACTGGCCGAGTAGAATCTCAAGAAGGGTTGAAACTCGGCTCTATCTTTATTTCCTTGTTCTTCCTCTTCACCATGGTAGAATCTCAAGAAGGGTTGAAACGGGGAGGCGTCAATGGGCTCTATTTCAATTTCAATCACCTTCTTCGTAGAATCTCAAGAAGGGTTGAAACCAGCATAATCTACAAGGCAGTTTAAATTTTCACATTTGCTTGTAGAATCTCAAGAAGGGTTGAAACGCTATGCGCTGAGGGGCGATGGACACCACGCGGCCTCTGGGTAGAATCTCAAGAAGGGTTGAAACCTAGCGGAGGAAAGGAAGAGGAACGCCGAGATGCAACAAGTAGAATCTCAAGAAGGGTTGAAACAGAGCTGTTGTGATTGCGTTGAGAGCAGCAGGGTCGACGTCGAGTAGAATCTCAAGAAGGGTTGAAACGCGCCGTAGTTATAAACCAGCGTAGTCAGCGCTATCATCTCAGTAGAATCTCAAGAAGGGTTGAAACTGGCGTGCTCCTCAGGCGCAGAACGCGCCACGTAGATTTTAGCGGGTAGAATCTCAAGAAGGGTTGAAACCGTCCGGAGTAAATTACTGACCTGCCCGTAGAAAACCCTCCGCTTGTAGAATCTCAAGAAGGGTTGAAACGAGCGCTATACACGGCAAGTACTCATAGGGCACCGTGGACACCGTAGAATCTCAAGAAGGGTTGAAACGGGCCTCCAACAACTCGGTGGCCGCCCAAGCCCTAGGCGCCGTAGAATCTCAAGAAGGGTTGAAACATACCCATCTATATAGCTACCAACTCTCCAACTCTGGTTGCGCTGTAGAATCTCAAGAAGGGTTGAAACAGCTACTATCTACACTGTAGGGAGAGGTGCAGGAGGTACTGCTGTAGAATCTCAAGAAGGGTTGAAACCGTGAGCTGTCCATGGCTGTCCTCGTCGCTGTACGGCCCATGTAGAATCTCAAGAAGGGTTGAAACGCTACAGCCTTAGCCAGCTCCATCAGGGCGTCGATGTGCTCCTGTAGAATCTCAAGAAGGGTTGAAACTGGGAACCAAAGACATGGCTATCTCTGCGAGCTTGCGGTACCTGGTAGAATCTCAAGAAGGGTTGAAACAGCGGAGGGGGAGGGGTGGGGGTTTTCACTCGTTTTTTCGGGAAGTGTAGAATCTCAAGAAGGGTTGAAACGCCAAGGAGGGCGCCATCCTGATCCTTCTGCAGGAGCGGGTAGAATCTCAAGAAGGGTTGAAACTTTACAATACACCCCTCCGGGTTAACCCGGAGGGACTTTTTCGGTAGAATCTCAAGAAGGGTTGAAACTCGGCCGTGCCGTAGCAGGCATACCTGAACACCCAAGTGGCGTGTAGAATCTCAAGAAGGGTTGAAAACGACTTTCGAGAGCATGTCTGGTTGGAAATCGCCCCTAGAATCTTAAATTGAAACTACATACGTCGAAAAGTATCAGCTGGCGATACGTAGAGTTGCAAAAGGGCTGAAATGACGCCGTAAGCGACGTTGGGCTTGTGTGTAGTAGAGTCTCGAAGGCGCGGTGGCGCCTGTTGAGGGCTGAGTCTCGTGTTGTCTACGGCTTG
>WYEB01000581.1_pt1 | contig 12684 bp, 9 predicted proteins | sample 6343061 | NCBI WGS metagenome assembly WYEB01 (sample SAMN13812332, study PRJNA600296) | hot springs metagenome | biome: ENVO:00000051; feature: ENVO:00002007; isolation source: sediment sample from Evening Primrose shelf | place: USA: Yellowstone National Park, Evening Primrose Hot Spring ... | reverse complement strand
GCCACCCTGGTCTTCCGGGACCCCACGGAGAATCCCACGCAGGTTCTCCAGCCTTGGCAGACTTCCACAGGGCAAAGTCTAATGGGTTTCTTTTCTTCTCGGAAGGCTCCACTCTTGCGCCCGCTTCCAACTCCTCTGGGTTCCTTTTGGAGAGTTTACCATACTCTGAAAAAGCGGACACGGAAAAATACACATCTCCACCCGATTCGTAGGCATAGCCCTTCTCAATAAGCTTGGATATAACCCCTATGATCTCTGGGATGTGTTCGCTGACGCGGGGCTCCACATCCGCTGGCCTTACACCTATAACTTCCATATCCTCGTAGTAGCTGGCTATATATCTGTTGGCTATGGTCATAAAAGGTACGCATTCACTCTTTGCCCTGTTTATGATCTTGTCATCCACATCGGTGAAGTTTCTAACAAACTTTACCTTGTATCCCAAGTGTTCAAGGTATCTCCTAAAGACATCAAAAACGATGAGGCTCCTGCCATGTCCCACATGGGAGTCATCGTAGACCGTCACACCGCAGACGTATATTTTCACTTCCGGAGGATTTATGGGCACAAACTCCTCAAGCTTTCCGCTAAGGGTGTTGTATATTTTCAAACCCATCGGTAAAAATTTTATCAGAAGAGTACTACTTCTACCAATTCTCCCCCCTTGAGCTCTTTAACACCCTCCCTAACTACCATGTAGCAGTTCGCACCGACGTAGGATGTGAGCATATGGGACTGGAGCTTTGGGGAAAAATCGCAGACAAGCTGCTGTTCCTCAAGGCTAAGGACCGCCCTAACAAACTCTCTTCTTTCTGGATCCTTTCGGGAAAAGTCCCTTTTGAGCTTTGCCCAAAGAGTTTTGGGCATATAATCCTTGGCGGACTGCATCTTCAAGAGGGAGGGCTTTACTATGAGGTCAAAAGCCATAGCACAGGAGACAGGATTTCCCGGAATACCAAAGAAGAGCCCCTTGCCCTCTTTGTAAGTGCCAAAAAGTATGGGCTTGGCAGGCTTTATTCGGACTTTATGAAAGTGCACCTTTACACCCACCTCTTCCACGAGGGTTTTTATGTAGTCCCTATCTCCCATAGACACACCACCGGTGGTTATAAAAACGTCGTAGTCTTCAAGCTGAGAAAGGACTTTTTTCAGTCTATCTGGCTCATCGGGAACTATACCAAGATAATGGGGTTCTCCCCCTGCAAGGGAAATACCCGCCATAAGGGTGTAACCGTTGGACGTTCTTATCTGGGAGGGTTTTGTGATGGGTTCTCCCAAGTCCTTTATCTCATCTCCGGTGGACAGTACTGCAACCCTTGGCCTTCTTGATACCTCCACCTGAACCTTGTTTAAAGAAGCCAAAAGGCCTATCTCGTAATGCCGTAAGATAGTTCCCTTCTGTAAGACTACCTCTCCAGCCTTTAGTTCCTCGCCCTTTCTTCTTATGTTTGCTCCTTCTTTGAAGGCTTCCTTTATTAAAACCTTTCCATTTTTTGCCTCCGTGTATTCTACTGGCACCACCGCAGTGGCACCCTTTGGGATAGGCGCCCCTGTAAAGATCTTAACTGCACAGCCCTTTGGAAGTTCAAAAGTCTCCTCTGCGCCTGCGGGTATCTCCCCCACCACCGAAAGCTCCACCGGTGCATCTTTGATATCCTCCCATTGGACTGCGTATCCATCCATGGCGGAGTTATCAAAGGAGGGTCTATCTTCTTCTGATATCACATCCTCTGCCAGAACCCTACCCAAGGCGTCCAAAAGATAAACCCTTTCGGTGGGAAGGGTGGGACAATGGGAGAGAACTATACTTAGGGCTTCTTCATAGGGCATCATACTAAGGCTTCCTCCACCTCCTTTAGGCTCACAACTTCCTCGGGATGGGCAATTCTACCTAACACCGCGCTCGCAGCAACCACCGCAGGGTTTGCCAAGTAGGCTTCGCTCTTTGGATGTCCCATCCTTCCAGGAAAGTTCCTGTTGGAGGTGGATATGCACCTTTCCCCTTCCGCCAGAATGCCCATATGACCCCCAAGACACGGACCGCAGGTGGAGACAGAAACCACGCACCCAGCCTCCAAGAATATGTCAATAAGACCTTCTTTCAGCGCTTGCGTATAAACCTTCTTGGAAGCTGGTATCACTATACACCTCACATAGGGATGCACCTTTCTTCCTTTTAGTATTTTTGCGGCGATCCGAAGGTCCTCTATCCTTCCGTTGGTGCAGGAGCCTATGAAAGCTTGGTCTATGGTTATGTGGGTGGATGCGCTCACTGGATGAACATTGGAGGGTAGATAGGGCCATGCTACCAAAGGCTCCAACTTGCCCGCATCCCACTCGTAAATTTCGGAATATTCTGCATCCGGGTCGCTATGATAGACCTTCCAAGGTTTTTTTGCCCTCTGGGATACATACTCTATAGTCTTTTCATCGGGTGCAATTATGCCATTCTTTGCACCCGCCTCCACTGCCATGTTGGTGATGGTAAAGCGCTGATCCATAGAAAGATGTCTTATAGCTTCCCCTTCAAACTCCATAGCTTTGTAGAGGGCTCCATCCACGCCTATCTGCCCTATGGTATGCAAAATTAGGTCTTTGCCCATTACCCATGGAGAAGGTTTTCCGTAGAAGATGAACTTCATGGAGTGGGGAACCCTCAGCCAGGTTTCCCCCGTCGCCATGGCATAGGCTATGTCGGTGGAGCCCATACCGGTGGAGAAGGCTCCAAGGGCACCGTAGGTGCATGTATGAGAGTCCGCACCCACTACCAGGTCTCCGGGAACCACTATGCCTTCTTCTGGTAGGATCGTATGTTCTATGCCCTCTCCCTCTTGGAAGAACCACCTTATATTGTGCTTTTTAGCGAAGTCTCTGACCATCTTTGCCTGCTCGGCAGACTTTATATCCTTGGCGGGCACAAAGTGGGAAAGGACCAAGGCGATCTTTTCTGGGTCGAAAACCTTGTCTATGTGGTATTTTTCAAGGATCTTTATAGCTAACGGTGCTGTTACATCGTTCGCCATTGCCAGGTCTATCTTTACGGTTGCTAAATCCCCCGGCTTTACTTCCTTCTTGCCGGCATGGTCTGCGATTATCTTCTCGGTTATTGTCATTCCCATCTTTCTACCTCCTTTTTAATTTTAAACTTTGACCTCCTCTTTGGTGGGTTCTTTCTTAAACTCTTCCTTCTTGCATTCGTTCTTTACTTCAACGCCGTAGAGCTTCATCACTTCCACAAACTCCTCGCAGGAAATTGTCTCCTTCTCAAGGAGCCTTTTAACCACAGCCCTCAAGGGCTCTTTATAGGTTTCTACGATTGCCTTGGCAGTCTCGTAAGCTTCCGTCAAGATCCTTTTGACCTCTTCGTCTATACCCCTTCTCATTTCCTCGCTTATGTCTATGGAGGTGGTCATGCCACCCAAAAAGGGGTTGACCACACGTCTTACCGCCACGGGACCCACCTTCTCGCTCATTCCCCACATGGAAACCATTCTGTAGGCAAGCTCCGTTGCCCTTTGTAGGTCGTTCTCCGCACCGGTGGTTATACCCTCTTTACCATAAAAAACTTCTTCCGCTGCCCGTCCGCCAAAGAGGACTATAAGCCTTCCCATGAGATCCTGCCTGTCGTACATATGCTTGTCGTCAATGGGTAGTTGTTGGGTAACACCCAAAGCCATACCCCTTGGTATGATGGAAACCTTATGGAGGGCATCGGAGCCCGGCACCATCAGGCTCATTATGGCGTGCCCCGCCTCGTGGTAGGCTATCTTCTCCTTTTCCTTGGGAGATATGACCATACCCTTACGCTCCAAGCCCATGGTAACCCGGTCTATGGCTTCTTCTATGTCTTCCATCTCTATGTATTCTTTCCCCTTCCTTGCGGCTAGAAGTGCTGCCTCGTTGAGGATGTTCTCAAGATCTGCGCCGGTAAAACCGGGCGTTGCCCTTGCCACAATCTCCAAATCTACGTTGGGTGCAAGCTTTTTGTTTCTAGCATGCACCTTAAGTATTTCGTACCTTCCACGAACATCGGGTTTTGGAATAAAGATCTGCCTGTCAAACCTTCCGGGTCTGAGCAGAGCTGGGTCCAGGATATCCGGTCTGTTGGTGGCGGCGATGACTATTATGCCCTCGGAGGTGTCAAAGCCGTCCATTTCCACCAAAAGCTGATTTAAGGTTTGCTCTCTTTCGTCGTGCCCTCCTCCCAAGTTGAAGGCACCCCTTGACCTTCCAACTGCGTCTATTTCGTCTATGAAGATGATGCAGGGAGCGTGTTTTTTGGCGGTCTCAAAAAGATCCCGCACCCTTGCCGCACCAACACCCACAAACATTTCCACAAAGTCCGACCCGGAGACCGATATAAAGGGCACGTGGGCTTCTCCGGCTATTGCTTTAGCCAGAAGGGTCTTTCCCACCCCCGGCTCACCATAGAGCAGGACGCCCTTTGGAGGTCTTCCACCCAGCCTTTGAAACCTTATGGGGTCTTTCAGATACTCTATTATCTCTTTTACTTCTTCCTTTACCTCGTCCATCCCCGCCACATCGTTAAGGGTTACCTTTGGCTTTTCGTCAATATAGACCTTTGCCCTGCTTTTGCCAAAGCTGAAGGCACCCCTTGCGCCACCTCCACCTCCACCGCTAACTTGCCTCATCATATAGATCCATATGCCGATAAAGAGCAGTATGGGTAGCCAAGAGACTAAAAAGGTTAGCCACCATCCGCCGTGCTCCTGAACCGCCACCTCTACCCTAACGCCTTTTTCTATGAGCTGGCTAACTATGTCTGTTCCCGGTGGCAAACCCGTTTCTATCTTTTGTCCATCAGTGGTTATGCCCACAAGGATGTTATCCTTTATTTTGACCTCCTTTAGCTTGCCTTCCTTTGCCAGTTCAAGGACGGTGTTTATTGGGGTCCTTACGCCCACGTCTCTCTCTGAACCGCTAAACACATTAAAAGCAAGAATCATAAAGCCAATGATAAGGATCCATATGAAAATATTTTTCATCCACTGCATAAAAGATTAAAATAGCCTTACCCTTATACTTTTCAAGCTACTTCAACTCTGTTTTTACCTTTCCTTTTCGCAGAATAGAGGGCGCTGTCCGCCCTTTGGATCATACTGTCTATGGTGTCGCCCTCCCGGTAGGTGGTGGCACCAACGGAAACACTCAGGGAACCATATCCGTCTATGCTTATGGCATTTATTAGCCTTCTTATCTTTTCACCAATGGGAAGAGGATCCGTGGTAAAGGGCAAAAGTAGTAAAAATTCCTCACCGCCCCACCTTATGGCTACATCACTCTTTCTTGTGCCTTTCTTTATGACTTTTGCTACTTTGCGCAAGGCAAGGTCCCCCGCCAAGTGCCCAAGCTCATCGTTGAGCTTTTTGAAGTAGTCAATGTCAAGCAGAGGCTGTTCTAAAAATACAAACCCATTGACACACAAGGGTTTTAAAGCTAAAATCTAAGCTTGATGTTTGTCAGCCTTCAGTTCAAGCTTGAGCTGAAAAGGGAAGACAAACAAAAACTCATAAAGCTTATGCGTAAGCAATCCTCCGCCATCCGTGTGGCATACAATATGCTAAAAGAGTTGGAAAAAGAAGAAACAAAGAACCCACATGCCAAAATATACCAAAGACTAAGACAGCTATTTCCTGACCTGCCGACAAAATACATTGATTCAGCCATATACAAGGCTAAGCAGTATACTACCGATAAACCAGTGGTATTTGGAGGCAAAAGACTTTTTGAAAAGCTTTGCAAAAATCATCTTTCAGGAAAGGCAAGAGAAAAACTTAAAAAGCAGTGGAGAGAACTAAGACAAGGAACACTTATAAGCATCGGGTCAAAGGCAGACAAAGGAAACAGACTAATGAGATTTGAGGACATAAACGGACAGCTTTGCCTTAGAATTACCACAGGAAACAGAGAATTTATTTACGCAAGGGTGTTAAGAGAACCCAGCAACGGCAAAGACAAGTGGCTCACTTTTATGGCTATGCTTTTAGAAAGCTGGCAAACAAAAAGCTACTTTCCTTACACAGTGGAGTTAAAACTAAGATATAGAGAAGTTTATGGAAGTGTATCCTTTGAAATCCCAGCGCCTGAAGTGAAATACACCAAAGAAAGTGGAGTAATAGCCATAGACACAAATGCATCACCCATACACTTAGCCATAGCGGAAGTCTCAAAAACTGGAGAACTACTAAGCTATCAGACTATTAGCCTTCATAATCTTTTGGGACTTTCCCAAAACAGCAAAGACCACCAAGAGTGGATATTAGCCCATCAGCTACTGGATTTAGCCATTCAGAGAAACAAAGCCATAGCCATAGAGAACCTAAAGAAACTCAAAAAAGGAATGCGTGGAGATGGGAAAGCTGAGTTAAGAAAAAGACTTCATAACTGGAACGCCAAAAAGTTCTTGCAAAAGCTAAAAAGGGTAGCAAGATTAAAGGGAGTGGAAGTAGTAGAAGTCAATCCTGCTTACACCTCAGTTATAGGCATGCTAAAGTATGCACCACAGTTGAACATAGACAAGGACATAGCGGGTGCTTATGCGATAGGAAGGAGTGCTTTAGGATTTAAAGAGGACATGCCTGAGAATTATGAAAGACTGCTAAAAGACAAAGTATATTTAGAGTTCGCCCTAAAGAGGTATGAAGAGAGGGAAAAGGAACTTACGAAGCTTGTAGAGAAGGAAAACAATGAATATAAGAGGAATGCCTTAAAAAGCGAACTAAAGAATGTCCAGAATGCAAAGAAGCTATTAACTAATCTCATACAAAGCCTTCAGAGCGAGCCAAGCTCTTGCGAGGGAGCCAACGGAAGGAATCCCGAGCAGGGGAGGGTAGCAAAAACTACCCTTCAAAGTGCTTGGCAAGTTCTGAAGGTAGCCCTCCTCTTCCCTATCCTTGGAAAGGTCTTACCGAGGGACCTTTCTCCTCTGAAGCCCGTGTTGGTGGAAGGGGCGTGGGATAGGGTGAGGAGTAGGTTAGTCCCTTTAGAGGTTGGAGGGGCGTCCCAATGAGGGATTTTTAAAACAGCCTCAACCCTACCATAAGCTTAAGAATTTAAGCAATTTTTCTGCGTCTGTAAAGCTTGTGGATAGGTGGGCCTCTGGATGCCCATAAAGACCACAGAGGGCAACCACTTTGGTAGGGGTGTGCTTTTTAAGGAGCCTTATCACAAAGTCCGTCCTGTAGCAATGAACTCCCACAAGGATGGTTAGGTCGTTTTGGTCGTGGAGTATGCTTTCATGGGGGTTCGGAGGGTCCATCTCCACCGATGGGTCGTATTTTTTTAGCTTGGGGCGATAGTCTGGAAGGACTTTAACCTGAAGGTTTTCTGCCCTGTCTATCAATTCCCTTAAAACTTTTGCCTTTTGATTTAGCTCCTCCTCTTGCCAATCCCATAGCAAGAGTGGTCCCACTACCACCGTGGGCTTTTTGGCACTTCTTAGCCATTCTGCGAGTACTTCAAAGGCGGTTTCGTAGCTAACAGTCTTACCATCTATTGTTGCATCTCCCAAAAATACTTCTTTTTGGAGGGCTGTTCTTGTTCTGTCTTCTTCCGGCGTTGGCACCGCCTTTGGCTTCTTGTAATAAGAAGGCACAAAGTCCTTAAAGAAGGGAGAGAAATCAAAGTGTCTCCTTTGAACCCTTTCTGAAATTTTTTGATCTTCCTTTACGCTCAGGGATTTGACTAAGGCATCCTTTATAAGGTCCAGCTCCACGGTAAACTCGCCGTGGTATGCCTTTTCTTCTTCTTCCACTCCCAAGCTGTAGCAGGTGGTTCCCACAATGTTAAAGAGCACACCCTTTGCCCCCTCTTTGCTTGCCTTTTGAAAAATTTCATACCTTTTTTCGTAGAACTCATAACAGCAGTGTCCTACGTAGGTGTAGCCGTTTTCCGCACACCACTTGAGGGTGTCCCTCAGAAGCTCAAAGGAGGTGATGGTTATGGGAATCATGCCCTTTTGGTAGGCAAGTCTGTAGGCATCTCCCACCGTGCAACCCCCACACTCTCCGCAATCGTCCAAATGTCTGTAATCGCACCAGCGAGGCTTGGCACAATAAGGCAAAAGCATAACCTTTGCTTTTTTTAGGTTCTCAATTAACCCTCCCCCTATGCTACCGATGATGTCATTAAGAGTTTTTTTTCCATACCTAAGTCAAGTCCCTCCATCTTTGTAAGTGGGAACATTATCGCGGAGACTATATCATCTACCGTCAGGTTTAAACCTTCCCACTGTCTATCCTTGAAAAATTCCCTTATTCTCCTTTCCACGTCCTGCAAGGGTGTATGTTTTAGGTATGCTTCAAGGTCGTATATGAGCCTTTTGGGCTCCACAAAAAAGTCACCGTTTATGATCACCTGTTCCAAGAGTTTTCTGTCTGGGTCCACCTTGGCGGAGATTCTAAAGGTGCCACCCAAACACCGGTATATTCCAAACAAAAGCTCCGGCTCCGAGGAGGACCTCTTTACTTCATAGACCCATTCGGGGCTTCTGTAGTATTCCTTTCTCTCCTCCAAAAGTCTTTTTTCTTCTTCTGTGAGTTCTCCCCATTGGTATTGTATGCCAAGCTCTTCTGAGAGCCCCTCCAGTATGGCAGAGAAGACCTCCTCCTTTTCTGGCATCCTTCCCAAGTATCTTTTGACCCACTCTACCCGGTCCTCTGCAGACTTTATACCCTTTGAGGTTAGCTTTTCCACGGGAATTTGCAAAGACTTTAGCATGCGTTCCACGTTAAAGTCCATGAGAATAGTACCCTGATAGAGAAAGGCTTTCCCTTCAAAAACACCACCTGTGCCGGATATTTTCCTTCCTTCTACCTCTATGTCGTTCCTTGGTCTAAACTGGGCAGGAATGCCAAGTTTCTGAAGTCCCTTCGCTACCGCGTTGCATATTTTTGCGGTTAGCTCTTCAAAGCTTATGTTTTCTCCAAAACTGTTTTTGTCTGCTATTATCTCCCAGCCTATTTGGGTCTCGTCAAAGTATATGGCACCACCGCCAGTGATCCGCCTTCCTACCTCTATACCTTCCCTTTGGACGTATTCAAGGCGTACCTCCTGTTCCACCGACTGATGGTAGCCTATGAGCACGCATTCGGGCTTGAACTGCAAAAATCTTATGGTGTTGGGAATTTTATCCTGAGCCCTGAGCTCAAGCATTATTTGGTCAAGGGCAATGTTTTCGTGCTGTGGCCTTTGTCCTGTATATAAAACTCTCCACATTTTTCCACCTCCTTAAATTATCAGATAAAGTATAAATCCTGTTAAAAGTCCTGCGACCACATCGTCCACCATAACACCATGCCCTTTGGGCATCCTCTCAAAAAGATTTATTGGGAAAGGCTTGAGAATGTCCAAAAGCCTAAAGAGAACAAAGGCTAAAAGTAGCGCTTTTAAAGTGGGCTCAAGAAACAGAAAGGCAAAAAAGTATCCCACTATTTCGTCTATTACCACGCTCTCTGGGTCCTCCTCCCTTGTAAGTTCCATCATGTATTCCGCAGATTTAACCCCAAGAAAGTAAAGGAAAACACCCACCAAAAGCACAAGCCACCACTTAAAACCAAAAAGGTAAGCCAAGGGCACCCCCAAAAGGGTTCCCACCGTCCCCGGCGCATACCTAAACCTTCCTAAGTAAAAACCCGTGGCAACAAGCTCCCAGTTCATCCGATTATTTTTATAAAGCTTTTCTTCCTCAGGTTCTGCAAAAGCTCCCTCTTCCTCTCTTCAAGCTTTTTCTGAAGTAGCTCCTCTTTTAGCTCTTCCAAAGATTTTCCTTTATACTCTTCTTTAACCTCCAGCACCTTGGCTACGTATATGTGCTCTTTGTCCTCTCCAAAGACTAGATCTCCCACCTTGGCGTTCCAAACTTCCCTATCAAGGCTCTCCACCAGCTCTCCTTTCTTTACTAAAAGGGTCTCCACCTTCAGCCCAAGGGCTTTGGCAAGCTCCTGCAAGTCCTTGGTCTTCTCAAGGGCTTTCATAAGCCTTTCCCCGTCCTTTTTATCTACCACTAACACCTCCACCGACCTTTTTACCTCCACCTCTCCCCTTTGGAGCTTTTCCAACTCCAAGTCCAAGGAAGACACATTCACCTCCCTCAAAAGCACCGCGTATATGCCCTGACTAAATAATAGCTCTTTTCTTAAAAACTCCTTAAGGTCCCTTAGTGTAAGCCCCTCCTTTTGGAGTTCATTTTGTAGTTTTTCAAGGCTCATGTTGTTAGCCTGTGCTATTTTGACCAGGGCTTGGTCCAAAAGCTCTTCTTGTACGCCAATGCCTTTTCCCTGAAGGAACTGATTGATGAGCCATACATCCACAAGCTTTGAGATCACTTCCTTCTTGTCTGTGGTGTTATAAAAGAGCATACCCAGTTTCACATCGCTCTCAAGGATAGGGTCTCCGTTCACAGACGCCACCACCCTATCCACCAGCCCTTGGGCAAAGGAAAGAACTACTAAAGCTGTGAAAAGTAGAATTCCACCCGATAGTTTCTTAAGGTTTTCTCCAACCATTCCTTTAAAACCTCCTGTCTTTTTTCCCTTATAAGTTTAGCCCTAACCATGGGTTTAGCTTCCTCCAGAGAGAGAATACCCTCTTTTCTCCTTCCCACTACCCTAAAAACTACATAGCCCGCCTCCGTGTATATGGGCTTTGAGACCTTTCCCACTTCGTAAGGGCTCAGCTGTGCCTTTAACACATCCGGCAATGCTTGTATAGAATACCACATGGCTTCTCCCTTTTTAACTCCTTTTATGTCCTCCCAAAACTCTATTCCCCTTGATAGCCTGTAGTAAAGTTCGTTGGCACTCTCCAAGCTATCTGCCACAAAGCGTTCCAACCTCACCTGGGCGGGCATCTTAAAGTCCCTAAGGTTCAAATAATAGTAGGCTACCACTTGATTTTCGGTGATCTCGGAACCTTTATAGAGTCTTTCTGCGATCTTGTCCACCAAGAGCTCTGTCTCTATGAAATAAAGGGCTATTGGGCTTAGGTTCTTTGAGCCTATGTTCTTTTGTATGTAATCCTCCACCTCCTCATCTTTTAGGCTTATACCCATCTTTTTGGCTTCTTGTCTTATCACCTTGGACCTGACGAGCTCTACCAGAAAGTTTTGAACATCTTCCTTTGTGGCCCTTGCTATTGGTAGATGCAGTATTTCCCTCCAGTAGGAGTTAAAGTATTGATAAAGCTCATCCCTTCTTATGACTTCTGAACCCACTCTTGCCACCACAGAGGCACTTGAAAAGCCAAAAAAGGCTAATAATATGAAAAGGACAAGCATGTTATAATTTTAAATCCTAAGCGGGTGTGGCGGAATTGGCAGACGCGCGGGACTTAGGATCCCGTGGGCTTATGCCCGTGAGGGTTCAACTCCCTCCACCCGCATAAAATCTAAGGAGGTTTCTATGAAGGTCAGCCTTGAGGACAGAGAAGGGCTATTTAAAAGTCTGTTGGTGGAAGTCCAAGGAGATATCGTAAAGAAAAACTTGGAGAACATATACCAAGAGTTGGTGCAAAACGCAGAGATTGAGGGCTTCAGAAAGGGAAAGGCTCCTCTCTGGCTCATAAAGGCGAGGTACAAGGACTACATACGGGAGGAAGTTGGTAAAAGGGTCGCAGACGCCACTTTGTCAAAAGCCATAGAAGAGAGCGGTCTAAAGCCCGCTGCGGACATATACCTTGAAGAAGTTCAGCTTGAAGAAAGTGAAGAAAAGGTAGCCTACCGTGTGGTCTTTGAAGTGCCTCCAAGCTTTGAACTAAAGCTCCAAGAGATAGAAAATCTTCGGGTGGAAATTCCAAAGGTTGAGTTCAAGGAAGAAATGGTCCAAGAGGAAATAAACAGACTGAGAGAGCAACACGCTATTTGGGAACCCGTGGATAGAGAAATAAAAGAAGGTGACCTAGTTGTAATAGATTACAGGGTGGAGGACATAGAGAGCGGAGAAACATCAGAAGGGGAGACCACCGTAATAGTAGGGCAGAGGTTCTTGAGGGAAGAAATAGACAAAGCACTGCTGGGTAAAAAGGAAGGGGAAGAGGTGGAAGTTGAGAGCGTGGACCTTTTTGATGCGGAGGGCAAGGTGGTGGGAAAGGCAAAGGTGAAAATTTCTATAAGGGCGGTAAAGGAGAAGGTTCTGCCTGAGGTGAACGACGACTTTGCCAAAGAACTGGGGCTCGGAGACACCTGGTCTTCTGCGGAGGAAAAGATCAGACAGATGGTCAAGGAAAACCTTGAAAACTACAAGAAGTTCCTCATAGAGGAAGAGGTGGCCAAAAAACTCATTGAACTTCATGAGTTTGAAATTCCTCAAACCTTACTTAGGAGGGAACTGGGCTTTCTGGTGGAAAGGAGACTGAGGGAGCTCTCTTCTTTAGGTATAGACACACGATACATAAACATTCAAGGGTTGGCACAGGAGCTTTTGCCCCAGGCAATTGCAAACATAAAGCTAAGATACATCCTTGATAAATACGCCCAAACAAAGAACCTGCAGGCAGAGGAAAAGGACCTTGAAGAGGAATACACCAAGCTTGCACAAGCTTATGGTGTTAGCCCAGAGCAAATAAAGGCTGATGTGCAATCAAGGAACTTGGAAGAAGTAATAAAGGGCGATGTTCTGAGGAGAAAGGCCTTAGAAGATATAATGAGTAAAGTTCAAGTGATTGAAG
>WYEB01000579.1_pt1 | contig 12704 bp, 6 predicted proteins | sample 6343061 | NCBI WGS metagenome assembly WYEB01 (sample SAMN13812332, study PRJNA600296) | hot springs metagenome | biome: ENVO:00000051; feature: ENVO:00002007; isolation source: sediment sample from Evening Primrose shelf | place: USA: Yellowstone National Park, Evening Primrose Hot Spring ... | reverse complement strand
GTACTATTTCCCTCGGCTTGACGAGCCCAACAAACCTAGCGAACTCGTGGGGATAATAGTGCCCAGAAACCCTCAGCCTATACGGCTGGAGCCCCAGGCGTCGGAGCCAGCCGAGCGCCACTGCCTCTTCCACTCCCTCCTCAGCCTCGTGCTCGGAGACCATAAGGAGGGCTATTCCCCCTTGGAGCTCTATCTCCTTAGCAGCCCCCCTAGCAAAGTCTACTACCTCGAAGAGGTCTGCAATTACCGTATATGCGCTGGGGTCCCGTAGATCATCGTAGCCGGCAAGCTCGACTAGGGACGGCTTCTCGGCAAGCGTCGGCGCACGGAATATTCCCTCCGTCTCCAGGTTGAGATGCGAAGCCCACAGCTCGACAACGTCTAGGAGTTTCTTCGAGGCGATAATACCCCTTCGACCCGTCTCTCGAAGCAGTGCATGCAGGGCCATGAACAGGTCGAACTCGAGCCTGTGGAGGGCTATAAATAGTGGAACCCTTGAAGACAGTATCTTCTTTAGCAATGGTAGAGAGTCTTCCCAGGATAGGGGCCACACGGGCCTGCCAAAGTTTGTACCCTCAACTATGAGTTTGTCAATCCTTATATCAGGGTTCTCCTCAAAGTAGTCAAAAAGAGTGTGTGGATAGAGCTGAGCGGTTCCCTGGAGTTTATCGAATCGGAAGTCCCCAGTATAAAGTATGTTCTCGTCGCTCCCAAAATACAAGTAAGCAACCGAGGGGTAGGAGCTGTGAGGCACACGCAGAGCCATAACACCACGCTTATCTACGACTCTATGCTCCGACTCTTCTACCTTCGCCGCATATCTCGGAGGAACATATGCAGTCCAGTCGGGAGAATCTTCGTACCATTCACTGATAAGCATCAAGGCCTCTACAGACGGCACCTTTATGACTAGTTCGTCCGGAAGATCGCCAAGAAGCCCCAAGTGGTCAAAATGGAAGTGGGTTATATAAAGCGCCTCGGCCTCCACTAGCTCGTCCCTTCTTGGTAGAACACCAACCTCTCTAAGCTCGTCTGGCCCCTCGGGCCTAAGCCTATAGCCATAAAGCTTTTTGAGCCTTGTAAACCTTAGCCCTTGATCAAATACGAGAACTCTGTCACGGTCCCGTATCCTTATACAGTTGCCCCCAACCTCCGAGCCGCCCTGTAAGACCTCAACTTGTACCATACAAGTCGCCCCTAGGAACACCAACAAACTTAAGGGCTCCAACAGGCCGGAAATCTATCTTTGAAATAGGATCCCTTATAGGTATCAGCTCGGGTCTTCCAAGCTTAATATTCCTGACAATGTATATCCAATACCTGTCCCTGTTCTGGGAGGCGAAACGGTACTCGTCCTCAGTAAGCTCGACCATCAGCGAGGGCCCAGCGTGCCCCTTTACCTCTATGTATCTCACCTCGCCGCTCACCACGTCACGGCTCAAAATGTCGTAGTGCTCTCTCTCGTGTACATCAAGCGGTTCACGGCCCTGCTGGCGCTCATACTCCATTGCGATACGCATAGCTTCAGCTTCTATCTCGGCTTTCTCCTCCAGGCTTAAAGACTCCTCTGACAGATGTGAAGCCCTCGAGGTGATGAATATCTTTCCTACGAGGCTAGGCTCATCTATGCTTAGACCTTCAATGAGTCTCTGAGAAGACTTTTCCCTTAGCAGGTTTTGTTGGGCAACTTGGCTCCTGTACCGTTCATAGTCATTTGCCAGATCTCTAGCGAGGCCCTGAATGTGAAGTGTCAACATGTGCTTGTCTGTTGCTGGTACCTGGTTCTCTACATCTGTATCTACTGTATCAAAGTACTTGTTTTCGATAGCCCTTGCCAGGATCTCTAAGAGTTCTTTGCCCCTAAAGATTCTTCCATCATCAGAAATGGCGACAGGCTCCCTATAAAGCGTGGGCCCGCCGCGAAAAGATATTCCTACCACATATATTCTTATTTCCTGGTCTCTCTCGCCTGTCGACACTATTATTGGCACAGCACTTTTAGCCTTTGATTCGCGCGAAGCAATGTTCGACAACAAGGTGATAATAGCTTCCTGTGCCTTGTCAAGGGGAACCAGGGCCCCTCCAGGCGCCTTTACATAGATTTTCCCATCCTTATTTTGCACCAAGTCCGGGTACCTTTTACCAATAGCTTCAACGAGTCTGGCCACATAACTCAAGGCCTCCCTCGAAGAAGTAAATCCCGTAGTCCTCTCCATAAACTGCATTATTTGTTCACGTGTAAGCCTCTTACTACCGCTAACCTTTTCAAGATCCTTCTGAAGTTGCTGTATAGTTCTTGCAATAGAGTCTACGAGCCTCTCGAAGCCCTCTCTGCCCTTTTCGATGTACTGCCTTCTAAGCGTGTACTCGCTTACCTTTTTGAGCCTTGACCCACTCTTAACAGATAGAGTAACAGGTTGCGGCTCTCTCCTTTCCTCGAAGTCGATAACGTATGCCTCTTCCCCAACTGGAGGCTTCTCGAGCTTCCCAAGAGCCCTCCCCATCGCAACGAGCTTCTTGTACAACACGTCTAGGACATCCTTGTCGCTGTCGACAGCAAGGAAAACAGTATAAACATTTACATCCTTCTTTTGACCCAGCCTCCAAACCCTCCCAATCCTCTGCTCCAGTTTTATAGGGGACCAGGGAGGCTCATAATTTATCAGGACATTGGCAACCTGGAGGTTAAGGCCCTCAGATGCCACGTCAGTTGCAACTAGAACTCTCTTCCCGTTTTCCTCGAGCCAAGAACGTATCGACATCAGCTCTTCTTCCCTGGTCGCCTCGTCACTAGTGAGCAACCTCACGTTTTCTCTGCCGAGAACCTTCACCAGAGCATCGAACACGTAGTGAGCTGTATCCTTAAACTCTGTAAACAAGATTACCTTGTCGCCCCTGCTTACATGTTGCTCAACAAGGCTAACAACGCCCTTCAGCCTGCTATCATTAGTCATCGAAGCCTTGGCGAGCTGGACAAGACGCTGAAGCTCTCTCACATCATTTTCAGAAAACAGGATAGAGCACCTTTCTGCAAACTCTTCAACAACCTTGTCTGGATCCACATCTTCCTCATATTCCTCAAAACCAGTGCCAAGTAGAGCCTTGGCAAGATTAATCCTTTTCCTTAAATCTTTCTCGGCAATAACCCTATGTTGGAGCCAGTATGCTCGCTTCTCGAGGATAACCTGCATAGTGTTAATAGCAGCGGCCGGGCTCGATGAAGCCCTCTTAAAGATCAATGCATTGAGAAGACCAAGAGCCCTAGGCTCGGTTCCACTCATATTATGGTAGTCGAGGATCTTCGTCCTGAGGAAGCTTATAAGCTTCCTATGGAACTCGCTCTCGTCACGGGTAGCAGGGACAATCACCGCTGAAACGCTACACCCTGGAAAGACCTTCTCATCCTCATAGACATTGTTCACGTCGAGCTTTGTCCTTCTAAAGACCAGCACATTCTGTGTAGCACTATAAAATACCACATTGTCAAGCCTCTGAAAATCTGTCGTTAAGGAGGGATCCAAAAGCATAAGCCTGGAAAGATAGTCCTTAGGGTCTCCACGGTGGGGCGTAGCAGAAAGCAAAAGGATATGCTTGGACTTGTCGACCGCAATCCTAGAGACAAACCTGTACCTCTGGGTCTCTTTTTTGGCTGATGACTTGCCTACCCGATGAGCCTCATCCACAATCAGCAAGTCCCAGGAAACACCGAGAATCTTATCCATGTACTTTTCCCTTTTAACTAGATCCATCGACGCGACATAGAAACCCTCTGGAAAACCGCTCGAAGAAAGACTCTGAAAGTTCGCTCTCTCGATCCTTGTGGCCCTTATACCGAAGCGTTCAAGCTCTAGGAGCCACTGCCTCACAAGTATCCTGGGAACCAATATGAGAACCCTCTTGGCAAGGCCCAGATCGGAAAGCCTCTTAGCAGTCGAAATAGCTGTAACAGTCTTGCCGAGACCTATCTCGTCCGCAACAAACACGCGGACCGGCACCCTAACCATTGTACGTGCAAGGAACTCGGCTTGATGCAGATAAGGATAAACGGGAGGCCTAGCCCTCTGAAGGCCAAGATACAGAATCGGGTTATACCGGGAATAAAGATCCAAAACGACGTGGACAAGGCTGAGAGCCATACTAATCAAGCCCATACAAAACCCTAAACGCCCTAGCAGGCCTATTGAGAGCCTGCCTGCCTCTCTCCGTTGCAGCAATAAACTTCGCGAACCAAAAATGCAGCTCGTATTCGTCTAGCCCGGCAACTATCTCGCGGAGCTCTCCAGCCTTCGAAGGATCCCTAATCCTCTCCCTTACGACACCAAACACAAGAAGCCTCTTGTAAACACCGTCGCCCACGCGCAGAGACCTCTTGCCAGACAAACGCGCACCAAGAGACTCCGCGAAGAGGACTAGCTCGCTCCACGGACACACCGCGGAAACCTCTGGCTTCTTGGAATAAGTATAGGGATAAAAATGACAGACCTGCACTACTCCACCATGTTCAGCCTTCTTCGACTTCCTCTCAGTGTAAGAGACACGTCTAAGAGGCTCCCTACTCATATGCTCGTCACAATCTTCTCTACACTCCTAAACCTTGAAAGAATATCTTCAACTTCGGAAAGCTCTTTTGGTTGCTTAAACTTGAACCTAGCTAAGAAGTCTTCAAGCCTCCTAATACCTGTGAGACTCATAGCCTCCTTGACCATCTCTATAAACACCACTGGATCAGTATTCCTGGTCTTCAAAGTAATCTCCTGCTCGCCAGACCTCAAAGCCGCAAAGCCATCTTCAAAAACCAAATCTGGGAAAGTCTTGACTATATCCTCACTTTCCAACAAGTCCATCACAACTAGACCGACAATTTTTACCTTCTCTTCTCCCAGCACTTTTACCTGTAACCTCCCAGATACAGGTCTCCTATACTCTACGGACACCTCAAACTCGTAGGTTCCCGGCTTATCCGGTAGCTGAAGCCTCCAAACAGCAGTAAACGGCGGCCTGCCCTGGGCAGGCTCGATTTCTCCTTGACTTACCTTAATCTTCACTACGTCGTCGACCTTGCCCACCGGAGTTATGTCCACAAACACTTGAACCATGGAGCCAGGCTTATCCTCAACGTAGCTGGGACGAAGCATAACCTCGATCCCCTCAGTAATCTCCTCCTCTTTCCTAACCAGAGGATAAGTCTTAAGAAGCTTCGCAGCATCCTCCGTGCTAAGACTACTCAAGTCATGCTCCCTACCCCCTTCCAATAACACGTACCGGATCCTGATGACCTTGCCATCCCTCTTCTCACTTACAGGCTTCAACTGTTCCAACAAGCGCTCAGCCGCAATCCTCCAAGGAAGCACAATATCATTGTCCTCCAGCATGCTGGGCGGAGCCCCCTCAATAATCGTCGGTACATTTTCAGGGCTATAAGTGCGGATCCAGTAAATCTGGCCACCCCTCTGGATACCAATCTTGAGATTTCTCACGCCCTCAACTAGGGCCTGAATCACCAGGTCTCGGGGGACAAAAGGCAACTTGGGGTTAGTATAGAAGTAGCCCAAAATTTCTTTTACTGTAAGCTCCCTATTACCTTCACTGATATCAACACTAATCCCCTTCAACAAGTGCTCGAAAACCTCATAACCCAAAGAGGTCAGATATGCCTTTCCAACATCAGGACTCTCTAGAGCCTCCTCCGCGATCCTCGCCAGAGAAGTCGCCTCCGGCCTCACAGGTGAAGTATTTGCCTTGTTGTCTTCGATAGGATACCCAATAGTGTCAAACGCATTAATTATTTCCTGGTAGAGTTGTGTCTCCCTGTCCCTCATGTACTGTCTAAGCTTTCTAGTCTGAAGCTCCCGTATATCCTCATCCTGATAAATCTCATTAAGCATCTCTTCGACATTCTCACAGGCGATAAGCTCCCTAGCAAGCTCCAATAGCCTATTAAACCTCCTCCCATCGCTTGGATAAAGCACCGCCACAGTATTCCTATAGACCCTGGAGCGGCCACCTTCATCCTCAAAAATCAACCTCTTCAAGTCTTCCTGTGAGAGTACCCGGGGGGCAATTATCAACGAATATTTTGGCTCATCTGTGGGTAATGGCTTGTCCCTTACATTGACTAGAGAAAAGAGCTTCTGCTGTTCCTGCTTCTTTTTCCCAGTAGTCGGTGGGGGCTTCTGTGACAGGCTTCTAATTGCATCGAGCAAACGGTTTCTAGCCTCAACCTCGCTTACGCGCCTAGCCTCGTCCTGGACAATCGCTATTATTGGAGAAATAGGGGTAAACCAGTACCTTCCGTCCTTCTCCTGTATAAACAGCAATTCACGTGAAGCAACATCCAAGGCATTCAACACGTCGGCTGGCTTCGAGTTGGTCTTTTTGGCAAGAGACTCCTCATAAACCATGAAAGCCACGTCTTCCCTTGTAGGGAACACCCGCTCCGGCCTCGTTGCGAGGCCATAAACATACGTCCTAACAAAGATGGCAAGCGCAACCGCGTGAACAAGCGGGCCCCTCTTTAGGGCGTTGTTATATATGTCCCTGTCGACAATAGGCTTAAACTTCGAGAAACTCTGTCCAAGCAAAAGCGCATCAAGACGCCCAACATTTATATGCCAGGGCATAACAAAGTCAGGATCCTCGGCACTGTTCCAGATCTCCCTTACTACTACACGAGTAATCCTAAGTGCGTCCCTCGTCCTCTGGAGCCCGGGGTGCCTTGTAACAATGTCGTATAGAGCATCAATGTAGCTTGGATGGAAAGGCGCAAAATCATCTATCCTAGAAGCCTTCTCGACCGCAGATTTTCCGAAAACCTGCTCCTCAGAGCTGTAAAGCTCCAAGTATCTACCTCTAAGCGCCACGACAGCATCATGATCAATCTTCTTAAAGATCCTCCTCTGCAGTACACGGACAACATCCCCAGCATCAAGAGGAACATCGTATGCCGATGCAACCCTCCCAATAGCGTCCCTAAGCATCTTAGTCTCCTCCTCGTAGGCCTCCATGTAGCGCTCCTCTTCACCCCTAACCTCCACTGGAAGAGTAATAACTACGACAGACCTCGTCCCCTCGACAGCCTTCACAAGGCTCTCAATAAAGGCCACAACGTTCTTCCCATAGTCCCGAAGTTTTTCGTCCTGGCTCCCCCTAAACCTCGCAACATACTTCGCAATCTCGTCAATAAGGATGATTACAGGCTCGTCCCCAAGGAGCTTCCTGATAGCCTCCACAGAGGGCGCAAAGCCACCCCTATCCTCCTCCTCGAAAAATCTATACTTCCCAAGCTGGTGAGCCATAGAGCCCCAAACACTCCTAACCACGTAGTGCTTCACGTCCAGCGGCCTGGCAGGGCTCGGACAAAGCTCGTCAGAATCCCCATCCAGCACCACGAGCTTCGCCCTCGCCTCGACAAAGCGAACAGCCAGATCCCTATCAACCCTTGAAAGCGACTCTGGCTTCCTCACAGCGTGGAGCACAGCAAGCAACAAGTGCGTCTTTCCGCCGCCATAAAGCGAGAAAAGCGGAAAAACCCTCCTAGTACCCTTGCCCTCCACCGCCTCCACAATGCCCCTAAGAACCCTCCTCATAGAGTCCGAGAAATACGTAGACTCAAAGAACAGGACAGGATCAGAGTAAACCTCGTGACCCCTACCCATATAGACCTCTGAAAGCGATGGAGCAAGCTGCTCGTCAAGCCTCTCGTCGAACAGCTCTCCCCTAACCTCACAGTACCCCTTAAGCCCCACCCAACCACCCCTCAAGCGTACCAGCACCACTCACATACGACAAGACCCTCTCACAGAGCCTCCTCTCCGGGTCAACACTCGGGACAAGACGGCCAGAAAACACCCTCGCAAGCCTCAAAGCCTCATCTACGAGCACAGCATTAACAGAGCGGAGCTTCTCGTACTGCTCCCTAAAGCCTTTGACATCAAGAGTAGCGGCATAATACTCCAACAAATGCAGAGCATCAACAGCACTCCTCAACACCGGCCTAGACGAGTCAAGCTCCCTAGCACGCAGAAGCTCCACAAGCTCGCTCCTCTCTTCGCCACGAGGCTCCAAAAGCCGAAACTCACTGCCAACCTTCTCCACAATCTTCATGCCAGTAAGCTCCTTGTCGTCGAGCCCCGTCCCAAAACCAATAATGTGAACAGTGCTCCTATCCATCACCCTCCCCCTAGCCCTACTACTCCAAGGCAACAACACCTTGGCAAGCATATAGAAAAGCGCCCCAGCATCCCTAACCTCCTCACCGGCCTCCCCGCCACCAACAAACCTCGAAACAGCCCTAGCCAACCCCCTAGCCGCCGCAGGGTAAGCACGCTCCCTAACAAACCTACCAACATCATCGACGCCAACAATCTTCTCACGAGAAGTCACAGCAGAAAGCGTGGCAGCCAGAGTCCCAACAAACAAGTCAACACCCGCACGACCAGCCCTAAGCAACTCAAGAGCCCTCTCCTCAGCGGCCACCAAAGCATCCCTATAAACCTCGTCCCACAAAGCCTCACCCTTTACGCCAGGCCTCCACACAACCACAATCGACGTGTCAAGAGCCGCCTTCCCCCTCGCAGTCACACGCTGAACAGACTCCGTCGATACGGGAAAAGCCGCGGAAACACGGAAGCCAGCCCTCCACCCAGCAGATATCAACTCCTCCCAGGCTTCTGGGTCCGTGTGAGCATAATAAGTAACCAAGATTCCATCATCCTTTAGGGCACGTCTCATCGACAAAAAGGATCTACTCAAAAGATTAATAAAGTAGCCGCGTGCCTCATCCTCAGTTGCCTCTTTACCCTTAAAATATTTCACTCTACCAACGTTTAGTCCAACTTCCCTAGGAGCCAATTCCTCCCACTGAGTTCTAACTTCTCTGTAAGTTGCACCAACGGGCTTGAAGAAAGCTTCGCTTAAGAATCGCGCCACGAGCTTTTTGTCACTTACATCACTAAGAGCTCGCTTTAGCCATACATAGTAAAAGTCGCTAAGTTCTGTATAAGGCACGTCGTCCCTGTAAGGCGGATCAGTGATTATAAGATCATACTTTTCGTCTCGAAGGCTACTCAAAACTAATGCATCATCTAGAATGACTATAAGCTTAGTAGAGATATTCGACGAAGCGGTTAAAGGAGTAATATGAGATAGCCCTTCGCAAACAAGTGAAACAAACTTGGTATAACCTACGCGCTCAAAAGTAAAATTGTAGTCCACAAAGTTCCAAGTCATCGCTATACCTCTAAAAGACAATGTATGACCAGCGTGAAGAAGAGCAAGTGCTGAGCCGTAACCTGTAGCAGGGTTCCAAGCTAAGACCACGCTATTGTAATCGGCCTGTTTAATTAGTGATATAGCTAAATAAGAAACTATCATCTCCGCGTACTCATACGCATCATCATTGCTCCAGCCTTCTTTCAGCTTCTCTTCTTCAATCTTTTTGCCAGCCTCTCTGACCAGCTTGACTAGCTTGACGAGGGTCAGGAGCTGGCGAGGGTTAAAAAGTTTGAACCATTTATCAAAACCGTAAGCAAGGATCCATATGCTTCTGCTTTCATAACTAGGTATAGGCTCTGATGGTATATCAGGGTCGCTAAGCTTTCCCTTAAGCTTTTCTAGGGCTTTCCATAGCTTCTCAGTGTCTTGGTTGGTTGCTGGCTCGAATTCGAGGTCTCCCTTCCTCACTTTCACTTTCGCGAGGAGGGTTGGTCTTGCGGGGTTTTGGAGGAGTTTTTCTAGGTCGATTTTTCCGTTGAGGTACTCTTCGAGTAGCTGGTTCCACTGTTTCAAGGCGTGTTTTACGTACCACTCTGTTTCTTCGCCTTTTGGCTTCTCTATGCTGTGTTTCCCGGTTTTCAGCGAGATGTATCGGATCTGGTTTCCGCAGTGAAGGCATGTGGCTGTTTCGCGTCTCGCGTCTATGTTTGGCTTCCTGACCGTCCTCTTGGTGCCGTTGACCTCGACGTAGCCCTGCTTACTGTTTAACTTGGCCTCGATCTGGCTTCTTTTTAGCTCCTTGTTGAGGTCTACTATCTTTATTGTCCCGTTTTCCCAGTCCATCCATGCGAGCCTGCTGAAGATCTTCTTTTTGGTCCCCTCCTCTTCCTCCTCCGCCTCCTCGGATGAGCCCTTGGATACTCTTGCTAGCCACCAGTTGCCTATGAGGGGGGTGTATTTGCCGCAGTGGGGGCATTTGATTTCCCATGTGCCTATGTAGACGGCCACGTCGGGGTCGTATAGCTCCTTGATGTCTGGGTCGCTGGCGAGCTGTTCTGTTACCCATTTTCCCCACTTCTCAAAGTCTCTTACTAACTGTTCTCCTAGGCCCCTCTCAGCGGCCCACTTTGGGTACTCGAGTACAGCCTTAAGGAAAATATAAGCTGTCGGGAGCAGTTCCACGGCTACGACCTCGCCGAAGCCGAGTCTCATCGCCTCTAGTGGTATAGAGCCGAAGCCCGCGAAGGGGTCTAGCACTTTCATCTTGGCGAAGCGCTCCCTCCACTCGGGCGGCGGCGACGGGTTCTCTCTATGCGGGACGTTTTCGACCTTTCCCTTCAGGTTCACTTTTGCCTTGAGGACCTGAGTGACAAAAGTATGTACATCTATGTCTGGGGGGAGCGCGGCCGCCGCGAGCACTGCCCGGGCGCTTGCTAGGGGTTTTCTTGTCCACCAGAAGACCATTTCCCAGTGTTCTGGGCGTCCTCCGCCCTTTTTCTCTTTTTCTGCAGCCTGGTTTACAATGTCTACGGGGAATTTGGGGGATTCGAGGAATGAAGACATCACTATATAGAGCAGTTTAAGAATAAATCTTTTTCCAAAGTGTTTTTGAGTGCAATATCAGAAGAAGGGCCTACCACCCCTCATAAATGCGCTACGAACTATCGTGAATATTATCTGAATAGTGATTGGCTTCAAGGTTACTATCATAGGAAGACTGCAGTGTTATTTTAAGAAATATAGACCTATTATGGTTAATTACAAGGTAGTATCTTAACAATTCTTCTTAGAAAAAACTTGTAAAAAAATTTAAAATTGTTTTATTTATTATATTTTTCAAAGCAAGATAAATTTCAATACCGAGCTATTCATCTATATAAATAAGGGAAAAAACTAGGTTACACATGGATGTTATGATTAGCAGGTTTGTCACGCTGATACGAACACTGTATTCAAAAATTGAAGGTTCAATAATTAAAGCCAACAACAATAAGGAGACCGTAAGAAGATCCACGATCATGACAGCATATATTAATGCTACCATAAGTTATGAGGTTTTGGGGTATATTTTTATAGTATTTTCAATGATTTTTTCTGTTGTTTTTGCTTTAGCGAGCGCAACTTTAACCGATTTCATAACTAGTTTTAAACATGAAATAGCAATAGATTGGTTAATAGTTCTTTTGTACTTATTACCTGCTGATATAATTTTAACCGGCTTAGGTGTTTATTACAAGGAAAAACGTGTGAATAAGCCCTGGATCTTTGTTTCTGTCTTTATTGTAGGTATAGCTGGTCTTTTAGGTGGAGGTGTCATCCTTAAAAATCACATATTGAATGGATTTTTTGCTTGCTTTCAATCCATTTATTACTTTTTGACTCTATTCTTTCTTTTTTTCCCAAAAATTCCTGTAGAATGCATATGGTATTATAATATTGGGAGTAAAATATACTTAGCTAATTTAAGTGACCAGGATAGAGTTATAAATATTTTCTATCGACACTTGAACTATACATTTATTCTCTTTGTCGTCTATATTTCATTTTATTTTCTAGCTTCCTTGTATCCAATATTTGAAAGTTTAAATGCTCTTACTAAAGTGTTGTTTGCTGTTATTGCGCCATTTATTGTTCCATTAGCGAATCTTATTATTGCAATAGTTTTGAAAAGTGTCTCTTTTTCTACTAATAAATTTTTAACTGTATATCTTGAGAATAAAAATGAATATTTTAGTCTTTCAGTGAAGAACATAAGTAGCACGTTTTTTTATGAGATTTTCGTTGACAATTTTCCATCTGCTCTTAAAGGGATCTTAAAGGAGAATAGCATACGCACTGTTGAAGCTCCAATATCTGAGTTAGAACCAGGCTCGATGAAAGAGATAGCCATTTTTGACGCAAAGAAGTACCAAGAGTACTTTGCAAAAAATAATCTTGACTATGAATTTATAAGGATTTATTATAGGGATATTGCTTGGAATTGGTACGTTTTATACGTAAAACTAGGAAAGGATTATGCAGTTCCCGTAATATCTACTATTAAAAAAATCAACCTTATGACCCATTTTAAAGATTCAATTAAATTTATTGTTCATAGTTTATAAATTTGCTTAAACCTAAGTCAAAAGAAAGCTCTGTTTAGCGATAGTATATGGTTGATGTACATTTAATATTCATAGTTGTTTAGTGAAGTTTTTCTTGTTAGTCGAATTGGCGCATGTGAGAACGGTATTTATATGAGTATGCACGACGCTTCTCCTAATAATTTCTCCGTATTTGCTTCCTATGACAAAGAGTTTAATTGTGCCTGGGGCAACTCCAGGTCTGCTCTCGAAGTTAAAGAGGTAACGCAGAAGGGCTCTTTAACTTATCACGAGTTCTGAAAGTGGTTGAGAGGGTGAGTCATCTATTAGCATTACTTTTTCAGGTATAATCTCGGCTAATTGCCTTAATGAGATTGGCTGTGAATGTTCGGTGGCTCCGTGGAGGAG
>WYEB01000578.1_pt1 | contig 12717 bp, 13 predicted proteins | sample 6343061 | NCBI WGS metagenome assembly WYEB01 (sample SAMN13812332, study PRJNA600296) | hot springs metagenome | biome: ENVO:00000051; feature: ENVO:00002007; isolation source: sediment sample from Evening Primrose shelf | place: USA: Yellowstone National Park, Evening Primrose Hot Spring ... | reverse complement strand
AGGGCTTTGACGAAGAGGCCGGCGTCCTCTATGATTACTGGCTTGTCTAGTGCTGGTATGTGACGGGCGGCGTAGGCAACTATTTCTTGGAGTGTGTCTGCCTGTATCTCTATTTTGGGGAGGTCTGCTGGCTGTAGCTTGTACCCGTATGTCTCGAGTATTGGGGCCATTTCTTGGATTTTGTGCCGGTTTTTTGTTGCGATTAGTATGGTTTTGTCCACGTGTTAGGGTTGGGTCGGTTTGATTTGTTTTTAGTGTTTCGGCTTTTTGGCTAGCGGTATATTTATGTATAATGATTTCAATATGTATTGTTGTTATGTTTGGCCAGAGGGGGTCTCTTAACAGGCAGGGTCCGTCGCTACGCGAGTGCTTGTGGTGTCTAGCTAATGGTCTCCCGTTGAGGTACGAGCTGGACGAGGCATGGCTGTCTAGGGTCCTTTTCCATGTTCAGGGGTGCCGTGACAGGCGATTTAGGACTGTTCCGTCGGCCGGTGCCACGTACCCTCTTGAGGTGTACGTGTCTTCTTTGGGGAGGATTTTTCCGCTGAAGACCGGCCTCTATAAGTATGTGTCTTGCTCGGGCAACCTTGTCCAGTCAAGCGTCAACGCGGACTTTGAGGGTTTCTTGTTTTCGGTTTTGCCGGGCAGGACAGTCACGTATTATGGGGAGAGAGGCTACATGTATGTGAGGAACGAGGTTGGACATGTTCTGCAGAATCTTTTCTTGTCTCTTGTGAGTCACGGGCTGTGGGGCAGTGTCAGGCTTGTTGAGCTCGAGTTTGGCCCTGGGAAGCCACAGTACATAGCCGCTAGGGTTGATGTTGCACGTGTGAATAGCTATTGTAGGGGTTTTTCTCTTGAGAAGGGGGTACTGTTTGATACTGCTGTTGTTTTGCGGAGGAGTATAAGGAACTATAGCCGCGAAGCTATAAGCAGTGAAAGTCTATTGGACGTTTTGAAGTGGTCTATGGGGGAGATAGTTGCTGGTTCGCGTCCCTATCTAAAGTTCGGAGAGGAGTACGGTGTATATGGCTCCGTAGCAGTATTTAATGTGAGGGGGCTTGATAAGGGAATCTATGAATTCAATGCGAAAGACATGGAGCTTGAACTTGTTAGGACTGGTGATTTCCGTGAAAAGCTCTGGAGGGCCAGCCTCATGCAGGAGTCTGTTCGGCGTGCAGCCGCCGTGATAGTTCTTTTTGGGGACGGCCTGCTAGGGGAGGTTGAGGCTGGCGCTGTTGGCCAGAATATCTACCTGAATGCTGTGGATGAGGGGCTGGGCACCGTGGCTATAGGCGCATTTCACGAAGAAGACTTTTTGGAGGTTTTCGGCGAACAGAGACCGCTGTATGTTTTTCCCTTGGGGAAGCCCGCAGAATAAGAATCCACAGAATGGTTAATATTCTTGAACGTCAACACATTATATAGGTGTAGTCTGGCTTGCCCAAGTCAGGGGAAACTAGGGTTCCCTGGAAGGTTCCACCACGCGTGAAAGTACTGGAGGCATTGGGCGCCGTTGGCGACGGCAGGATAATTTTTACAGGTGAACGCGAAGCCCAAGTGACTGGCTCTGATGGTAGCAGGGTTTATAGGGTTGTGTGGGATGGGGGGCTAGGTATTTCCTCTAATGATAACGGTTCTGTGTACAAGGGGTATCTCGGTTACCCGTCAATCGCTTTTTTGATGCTTAAGGGGGTTCTCCCCTTTGATCAGAGGCTTGCGGATGGTCTCAAGGGCATCCCGTGGAGGGAGATCAACGAGAAGTTCAAGAACTATAGGGATACCGAGATGTATGTAAAGCAGGTTTTAGAGGAGAGGGGCTTTAACTGGGGCCACGTCAATGCTTTCGTTGAGAAGGTATTATCTGAGATAAAACGGCTTCGACCCTACAAGCTGGAATGATTTCCCGTCATATTGTGCAATAAGTTTTTAAGCTTGGATACAAGCCACACGCAGAAAAATGTCTAGGGGTGTAGAAGTTAGAATCCGGGACGTGTCGAAGACGTACCTTGACCGCGGTAGAACTGATGCTCTCCGAGGCGTCTCGCTTACCATAAACCGTGGTGAACTTTTCACTATTCTTGGACCGTCCGGCTGCGGCAAAACAACCCTTCTGAGAATTATCGCCGGCCTGCTTCTTCCCGACAGGGGAAGAATATTTTTCGACGACGAAGATGTCACATTTAAGCCTACCTATGAGAGAGACATAGGGATGGTCTTTCAGGACCTTGCGCTTTTCCCCCACTTGACTGTCTACAAGAACGTGGCGTTTGGGCTCGAGGTCACGGGGCGGCCGAAGGACTACATTGAACGCAAGGTTCGCGAGGTTCTCGAGCTTGTCCGTCTACCCTACGAAGTATATGCCCACAGGAAGATCCAGCAGTTAAGTGGTGGGCAACAGCAGAGAGTGGCGCTTGCTAGGGCGTTGGCAAGAGACCCGAAAGTCTTGCTTCTTGACGAGCCCTTCAGCCATTTAGACTACAAGGTCAGGCTTGAACTGATCAGGGAGCTTAAGAGGCTTCAGAGAGAGACAGGGGTCACCACGATATATGTTACACACGACCAGAATGAAGCGATGATGCTCTCCGACAGGCTTGCAGTTATACGTGACGGAGTTGTACAGCAGGTAGGCACACCTGACGAGGTGTATAGGAGACCTGCAAACATGTTTGTAGCGACTTTTCTAGGCGAGGCCAACGTGGTAAGGGCTAGGGCCGTAGATGGAGTTGTGGAGCTCAAGAATTCGAAGATAGACCTGTCCACAGTGTCAGAAAGGTTTAGGGGGTACACGGGAGACGTGTGGATCTTTGTGAGACCAGAGCATCTCACATTTTCTCCGTTCAGCAACGGGAAATATGCAAGTTTAAAGCTTAGTGTTGTCGACAAGGTCTTCCTTGGACCACTCACAAAGGTTATCCTTGACGGCTACGGAGACCTATCGCTGGAAGCACTGGTTCCTAGCTATGAGGCCCAGAAGCTACAGGAGAAAAGAGAAGTTGACGTCTTTATAAGTCTCGATGACTTAGTGCTTTTTAGTGAGGAGGCATAAGTGTCCTCAAAGAGTGCTTTTTCTGGCTTCAGGCTTATAGCCTCCTTGCCCATAGTTTACGTCGTTGTCACGTTTTACCTGCCGATTGTTCTCATGGCAATCGAGAGCCTGCGCAGTGGCGGGGTCGAGACATATAGACAGGTACTACTTAATCCCGACTATTTGTCGATTATTGGCTACTCAGGCTTCATAGCCCTTGTAGTAACTTTGACTACTCTTGCCTTGTCAATACCTGCGGCATATTATTTGGCTTTCTATGTTAAGGACGAGGCGCAGAAGAACAATTATCTGGTAGCCTTTACTGTGCCGATGCTTGTAAACTTCCTCTTGAAGGCATACGCATTGATGAATGTTTTTTCGCTGATTGGCCTGGCAAACAGTTTTCCAGCAATAATCATAGGGATGACCTACGAGTACCTTCCCTTAATGCTCCTACCAGTCTACTCGACATTCGAGAGGGTAGAAGAGAGACTCCTCGAAGCTGCAGAGACTTTGGGTGCTAGGCCCCACCAGACGGTCTTCCGTGTTCTGCTCCCGGTCTCTTTGCCGGGCATCTTTTCGGGTGTAACACTTGTCTACTTGATGTCTTTTACGGAGTTTGTTGTCCCAGCTATGCTTGGAGGAGTTTATGGATACACTGTGGGCTTCTTGATCTGGGATCTTTTCTTGAAGTACAGGAACTGGGTGGCTGGAAGCATTCTCGCCCTGCTTATTACGCTTGTCTCCATACTAGCTGTCTATGTGTATATGAAGTGGGGTGTCGAGCTTGAGGCTTAGAGGCGTCCTCAAGATATACGTCTTTGTATTGCTGGCTTTTCTCTACGTCCCCCTGTTATACATCATCGTTCAGTCATTTAATTCTGCCAAGTACCCGGGAGAATGGAAGGGCTTTACACTCAACTGGTACTTTGAGTTGCTGAGAGACCAAGAGATATTTAACGCTATGGTAAACGGCTTATCGGTAGCTATCTTATCCGCCATCATATCGACGGTTCTAGGGGGGCTCGCCGCATACTATTTTTCAAAGAAAAAGGAAAAATTTGTTGATAGCTTCTTTTACGCACCAATTGTTATACCCGAGATAGTAGAGTCGGTCTCCCTGCTGATGCTATACTACTATGCCGGTGTAGAGCTCGGCTTCTGGACAGTGCTCATTGGGCACACGGCTTATAATGTTTCCTATGCATACGTAGCTTTAAAGCCACAGTTCCAGGTAACTTCTAGGAGCATGGAGGAGGCTGCCTATACGCTTGGGGCAAAACCCTTCGATGTTTTTGTCAGGGTGTATTTCCCACTGGCGTTGCCAGGCATAATCGCCTCTCTCCTCATAACCTTCGCCATGTCTTTCGACGATTTTGTTAAAACCGCCTTCACGACAGGCCCAGGATTCAAAACATTGCCACTTGTTATTTGGGCACGTGCCGCCCGTGGCAGAGCTACCTCTGAGCTAAACGCGTTGGCTGCTATAATGATACTTGTATCTTTGGTTGCAAGCTATATCTACTCGAAGCAAACATTATCAAGCATAGAAAAATAGCTTTTAGACCTTTTTGACCGCCGTGCTTATTTGCTCAATTATGCTTAGTATTTCTTCGCTTATCGGCATCGTCTGTATAAGTTTGGCTGTTTCAGGCGGATAAATAGCAGGATTACTGAAGATCTGTTCATCTACTAGTCCCCTGAGGAGCTCCTTCCTTATGGGCGAGGGATAATATATGTAGTTAACATTTTTTGCGGCGACCTCTGGGTCAAGCATATAGTTTATCCAGAGATGTGCCAGGTCGGGTGCCTGCGAGTTTTTGGGTATAGTCATAAAGTCTATCCATATGTATGCACCCTCTTTTGGTAGGACATACTTGACCTTCTGGTTCTCGCTTTGTGCCTGGACAACGTCTCCGCTCCAGGCCTGCGCGGCATGCAGGTCTCCTTTTGCTAAAGCTGGAATGTAGACACTTGCACCATAGTAGCCTGCTAGGAAGTCTCTCTGGCTCCTGAGGAGGTCTATTATCTTCTGGACAGCCTGGTCAGACCAGTCGTCTAGAGGTATGCCTAGGTATAGCTTCGCCGCGTTGACTACTTCTAGGAATTCCTCAAGCATGGACACTTTGCCCTTGTGTTTCGGGAGGAAGCCTTTCGTGTCAAAGAGTTGTTCGTAGCCACTGACTTCTCCCTCTTCGACGTAGTCTGTATTTATGCCTATTCCTGTTGTGCCCCAGGCATAGGGGACAGAGTAGTTTAGCCCTGGGTCAAACCTGTTTTCCAGAAAGAGTGATTCGAGGTTTCTTAGGTTAGGTGTTTTTTCCTTGTTTAAGGGCTGAATCAAGCCCTTTTTTACTGCCTGTGGCACGTATTGGTCAGTTAGGACTATTAGGTCGTATCCTCCGCCCCCAAGCTGTAGCTTTGCGAACGCCTCGTCTGCGGACTCGTACTCGTCGTAAATTACTTTGACATTGTATTTTGCCTCAAAATCCTTGATTATGTCTGGATTGATGTATGAGCTATAGTTGTATATCTTGAGTGTTCTCTTTTCGCTTCTCGTGGACAGCCAGTAATATCCACCAATAGCTGTTGCCACAGCGACGGCTCCTGCTAGGTATATAAAGTGGCGTCTTGTCAGTTTCACAGGAGCCTTGGATATTTACACAATTTTAAACTTTACTCAGAGATGACCACGAAAAATTAATATTTTTAGAGAGAAAAACCTTATGAGATCTATGTCCACACGTCTCCCCATGTTTTATCCGCGCGAAATCATCGAACTGTTCCTGTCGACCCTGGCCGTCTTCCTCGTTTTCGCAGGTGAATATTTTCCAAGAAGCATCTTAGAGGGGCTGGTAATATTTTTCCTTTCATTTATAATATACGTTCCCCACGAGCTGGCCCACAAGTTTGTGGCCCAGCATTTCGGTTATCCGGCAAGGTACTCGATAAACCCGGAAATGTTCTTCTTGACGCTTCTCTCAGCAATTCCATTCATACCAATAAAGTTTATTGCTCCAGGAGCGGTTTATATATATGCAATCATGATTGATAAAGAAACTAATGGCGTCATTTCTATCGCTGGGCCAGCAACAAACATCTTCCTAGGACTCGTGGCACTGATTGGAGGTGGTCCTCTGGGAGTATATATTGCTAGCCTAAACGGCTGGATAGCCTTCTTCAATCTGCTCCCAATCGGGCCACTCGACGGGCTTAAAGTTATACGATGGAACATGCCTCTCTGGCTCATTTTCCTCGCAATATCCTTTTGGATGGGTTTCCTTGTTTAGCATATCTTAGAAGATCAAAATAAAAAAGTATAAATATTCCCGGTAAACTTGAAGAGGTATGAGTTCTGAAAAAGAGAGACAGAGACAGATAGAGACATTAAAAAAGATAAGAGAACAAGAGGAGGAGGCAAGGAAGCGTTTAAGCCAGATAAAATACAAAATAGCGGTTTTGAGTGGAAAGGGCGGTGTAGGAAAATCCCTTGTAACTGCTAATCTGGCTGCTACCCTTGCAAAGAAGGGTTACGAGGTAGGCATACTCGACGCCGACGTTCATGGACCATCAATACCAAAAATGTTCGGTGTCCATGGGCAAGTTATCTACGCGGGCCCGGCAGGCCTAATGCCCCTTGTAGGAGTTGGGAACGTAAAAATAGTGTCCTCAGACCTGATGGTTCCAAGCGAGGAAACAGCCCTTGTGTGGCGGGGACCCCTAAAGACCTCATTCATAAGGGAGCTCTTATCCATGGTTGCTTGGGGCCCACTAGACTTCCTATTGGTCGACCTTCCGCCAGGCACCGGAGACGAGCCACTAACCATCGCCCAGCTCATAAAGGATCTCAGCGGAGCTATCGTCGTGACCACTCCCAGCGACTTGACAAGGATAGTCGTCAAGAAGGCAATATCTTTCTGCCAAGAAGTAAAAATGCCATTGCTAGGCGTTGTCACAAACATGGCCTATTTTGTTTGCCCCGTATGCGGGACAAAACACTATATCTTTGGAAAGGGTGGTGCCGAGAAGCTTTCCGAAGAGATGAACGTAAAGATTCTGGCAGAGATCCCCCTGGACCCACGGATAAATGAAGCCGTAGACGGAGGTGTCCCATTTGTAATTGCATACCCAGATGCAGAGGCTACCAAGGCGTTCGAAGTGCTTGCCGACAGCGTTATCGCGATGCTGGAAAAGAAGAACGGCGAAAGCAAGGATGCATCTAGTGCTGGGACACAGTAGAACAGTACTTTTTTTAGAGCTGTGTTTTTGCCCACTCTATTAGTGTTCTAAGAGTGTCGTAGGCCATAGAGAGGTCGCTTCCCTCAACTATTAATATAATGTCCCTGTGGCACGAAACAATTTCTGTTAGGTTCACGCCTCGAACTGCTATAGACATTGAGACTAGCGAGACGATTCCGGGGGTCGTCAATATTTCTGGAGGTCCTGTGAGCACTATCGCCGCCTGGTTTCTGAGGTGCCTGAGTATTTCTTCCCTGGTGAGCATTGACACTATTCTTTCGGCGGCTTCCGTGTCAGTTATTATCGTGACTGCTGTTTCGCCCTTTATGACGTGGAGAACACTTGTCTTGGACAATGAGCCGCTAGCAAACATTTTTTCAATTTTTGTGTGGAAAGCGCTGTCTGGTAGCGAGAGAACACTTAAGTCGTGGTAGACTCTTAGAGAGCTACTTGATAGAACCCTAGAAAGCCTGAGGGTTGGAGGTATTGTCTCGAGCATTGACTTAGCTACCCTAAGGACAGCCATTTTTATCGAGGTTTTTGTGAAGCTCCGACCAGCGATTTTTTCTACATCGTTGTGTATGAGCTTTGCAAGGGCTGAATAGTTTATTATTCCTTGCTGGAGGGCTATCAACACGTATGGACGTGAGAGTAGAGCCAAGCGGACATAGTAAGAGACACCCTCACGTCTGGACATATCGCTTATTGAATGTCTTGGATTAATATGTTTTTCTGGAAATGTCCTAAATATTGAGGATTTTTATCCATTTGAAAAATCTTTAATGAATAAAAAAGTTTATAAAGCTAGATCACTAACAACTTTTCTGATAACCATGAGCAAAAAAATAAAAAACTTTAATAGCCTGGAAAAGATGCTTGCAATATTTATAGTTGGTCTACTGGTAGGAGGCCTAGCAACATATGGGCTACTAGGATATAGTTCGAAACAGCAAACACAGAGCTATGTTGACAAAATCAAAGCTCGTGGGAAGCTTATTGTAGGTACGAGTGCAGACTGGCCACCATTCGAGTATGTAGATGCAAATCATAACTACGCAGGGATAGACATAGAGATAGCTAAGAGAATAGCCCAGGAGCTGGGCGTTTCACTAGAGATAAAGGACATGAAGTTTGCCGGGTTGATAGAGGCGCTAAAGAATGGTGACGTTGATATAGTTATCGCGGATATGACTCCCACGGCTGAAAGAGAGAAGGTTGTGGATTTCTCGATCCCATACTATACTAGTAAAGGCTATGCCGTGGTTACCCTACAGAACGCAAATATAAAGAGCGAGCAGGATCTATACGGGAAAAAGATAGGAGTCCAACTTGGGACGATACAGGAAGAGTGGGCAAATAATAACTTGAAGGGAAAGGCCGAGGTGAAGTCATATGACCGTGTGTATCCTGAGATGGTTTGGGCTCTACAGAGAGGAGATATCGATGCGATGATTTTAGGCGATAAGATTGCCGACGCGCTGATAACAAAGGAGCCGACGCTGAAGATCGCTACCTATGTGAGTATACCAACAATTGGAGGGGCTGTTGCTGTCCCGCAGGGTGCTGAGGACTTGAAATATGTTGTGAACAGTGTGATAGAAAAACTTATTGACTCCGGCGAGATGCAACAAATCTTTAACAACGAGATTGCAAAGTGGCTTGGGTCAAGCTAAAATAAATATATTTTTTCTTTTTTATATTGGAGATGTCTATGGATTTCCTCAGTTTTCTAGTGGAGTACGGCCCATACATCGCTGGAGGTATCGTAGTAACTCTGGAATTGTCTGTTTCGTCTTTTCTCCTCGGCCTTATTCTCGGTGTCATCCTTCTTGGGCTCAGTACGACGCCTGGAAAGATTATAGCGAGGCCATACATTGAGATTGTCAGGGGCACGCCTCTCTTGGTACAGATCCTATTGATTTATTTTGGTCTCCCGGCTCTTGGAATAAAGTTTGACGCTATGACCTCGATTTTTCTGGCGCTTGGGCTAAATAGTGCCGCTTACCAGGCTGAGATATTTAGGTCTGCTGTAAAGAGTATCCCTGAGGTCCAGATTCTCTCGGCCGAGTCCCTGGGTTTCTCTGGATACCAAGTTTACAGGTACGTGGTTTTGCCGCAGGCCTTAAGGATATCTATTCCCTCGCTTGTGAACGAGTTTGTGACCGTTATTAAGGAAAGTTCCCTCGCCTCAGTGATAGGCATCGTAGAGTTAACAAGAAGGGGAGAATACGTGGCCTCATACACGTATAGGGCCCTCGAGGCTTATCTCGTAGTCGCCCTTGTATACTTTATTGTGTGTTATGCTATTTCCCATTCGTCTCGTCGTATTGAGAAAGCTTTAAAGATCCCTGGATACACGGGTGCATAGGCATGGTAAGCGAGGAAGTATTAAGGCTTGAGGATGTCGAGGCCGGCTATGAGGGGGTAGAAGTTATTAGGGGTGTTTCCCTATCGGTTAAGAGGGGAGAAAAAGTAGTAATTATGGGTCCTAGTGGAAGCGGGAAAAGCACTCTCTTAAAGGTTGCGGTGCTCCTGGTGAAACCCTCCAGGGGCAAAGTATTCCTAGATGGCGAGGAATTGACTTCTGGCAACGTTGATCTCAGGAAAGCTAGAGCAAAGACCGGCTTTGTTTTTCAGAGCTACAACTTGTTTCCACACATGAAAGTTGTAGACAATGTAGCGCTTCCACTTAGGATTGTGAAGGGCTACAGCAAGGAGGATGCAAGGAGGACAGCTTTAGAACTATTGCGCCAGGTGGGGCTAGCAGGGTTTGAAGAAAAGTATCCGCTCCAGCTTAGTGGTGGACAACAGCAGAGGGTTGCTATTGCTAGGGCTTTGGCCATGGATCCCGTGATCTTGTTTCTTGACGAGCCTACCTCTGCCCTTGACCCGGAACTAAAGGCAGAAGTCATAGATGTACTGCTTGACGTCGCAAAGAGGAACATTGCAATGCTCGCGGTGACCCACGAGCTGGACTTTGCGAGGGAGGTGGCTGACAGGATTGCCGTCATGGAACATGGAAAAATCATTGAGGAAGGGCCTGCGAGCAAAATACTGGATTCTCCCTCAACTGAAAGAGTTAAGGCTTTCCTAAAATTGATAAGGAAATAAGGAGGCTTCTGTAGAATTTGTAGAGGTCTGTTTTTCCTTTGAATCCGTATCTACGAAGTTGTAGGCTGTAAAAAGTCCATGAGTGTTCAACTAGGAGATCCATCTTTTTGTATAGCTTGGGCCTTTTTTCCCTGAATTTAGCTTCTTCCTCGATCCAGCTTTGTGGATCGTCTTTTATTTTGATCCTGGTGTAGGCTTCTTGGACGTTAAGCTTGGCAAGATTCTTTGCAACTTCCTCTATGTTGAGAGGGTATAGAGAGACAAGTGCCAACAATAATATTGTAAGGGGTCCGGGGCCGAATTTCTCATACAGGCCACAAAGAGATAGATATGTAGATAGATTATGGTCTGGGGCTTCCTTTATTAGAGAGACATCGTGGTTTACTACCTGTGTTTTAGGGTCCTGGAGAGCATTTTCTAGAAAAGCTGGAGTAGTCAAGAATACTGGAGACACTGTGTGTCGCATCAGCCAAACGGGGTTTACTGGGTCGAAGAAAAGAGTTAGTTTTGTCGCCTCTGTGCACATTGCTGGGACTGTTGCAATGATTAGTGGCCGTAGGTCTGGGGGCTTGTTTTCGTAGACTGTTTCGCGAAGGTTTTTGTGTGGCAGTCTAGGTAGCGAGAGTATTTTTGCCGTGTTTATCGCGGTTAAGCCGCCTATAGCGATGATGCTCGGGCTACCCCGGCTATGTATTTCTTTGTGGATTTCTTCGAGGGCTATTATGTCTGGCTTTTCGATTTTGTATTGGTTTTTGGCAGAGATTTTTCCGGCATAAGGTTCTCCTGAGTCATCTATGATGGCGGCTGCATTGTCTAGTTTTAGCTGGTCTAGGCGTAGCTCCTTGGAGACCTTTATAATGGCTTTGTCCATTGTAGGTTTCAAACGAATGAAAAAGGTAAAGTATTTTTGCATGTAGTTATAAGCATTCTTGTCTAACGGTGGTTCCTATTGTGTTGCGGGTCTATAACACATTGACAAGGACGCTGGAAGGCTTTGAACCTTTTGAGCCTGGCAAAGTTTCCATGTATATTTGTGGCCCAACGGTTTACGATTTTTCCCATGTTGGTCATGCGAGGACATACGTCGCCTTCGACGTTGTTAAGCGGTATCTCAGGCTGAAGGGCTACGATGTTGTACATGTACAGAACATCACGGATATAGATGACAAGATAATAAACAGGGCGCGGGACGAGGGGAGGGACTGGCGGGAAATAGTCGATGAGTACACGTCTGACTATTTAGACGCACTCAACAAGCTACGAGTCTTTGTAGACATGCATCCACGCGTGACAGAGCATATCTCCGACATCATTGAATTTGTACAGAAGCTGATCGACTCTGGACATGCCTATGTAGCTCCCAGCGGAAGCGTCTATTTTGACGTAGACACCTATGACGACTATGGCAGGCTGAGCGGGCGCCTAGACAAGAAAATGTGGACCCAGGAGGAGTTCGCCACCGAGAAAAAGAACCCCTACGACTTTGCAGTTTGGAAGGCCAGAAAGCCGGGCGAGCCGTACTGGGACTCCCCTTGGGGCCCAGGAAGACCCGGCTGGCACATAGAGTGCAGCGTGATGTCTTCACGCTACCTTGGCCAGAGGTTCGAGATACATGGCGGCGGGAGCGACCTTATTTTCCCCCACCACGAGAACGAGAGGGCCCAGAGCGAGTCACTGTTTGGCGTGAGACCTTGGGTAAAATACTGGATGCATACGGGCATGCTCCAAGTCGGGGGAGAAAAGATGAGTAAGAGCTTGAAAAACATTGTACCGCTTCGCGACCTCTTCAGGGAGTACGACCCCCTAGTTGTTAGGCTGTGGCTCGCGTCTGCCCACTACAGAACCATCCTCCAGTTTTCGGACGAAGTTCTCAGGCAGGCCCAAAGCAATCTGCAGCGCTTGAAGTCCTCTGTGGCTCTTTTGAAGAAGCTTTCCCGCGAGGTCGAGATCCCTGGACGCGTCTCGGACTACGAGATCGCGGTTCTAGAGGAGATGTCAACGCTACGGAGAGACTTCTACGAAAACATGGACGATGATTTCAACGCGAGTGGGGCATTCGCTTCGGTCATGAAGCTTTCGGGGCTAGTTTTTTCCAAGATTTCCTCAAAGCCAAGCTACCTACTAGTGTACAGGGCGCTATCCCTGTTCGAGGAGTTCAACCGTGTACTCGGAGTTCTAGACGAAGACCTTGGTCTAGGCGCTGTGGAGATGCTCCCCTTCGACGAGGTCGTCGACCTAATTGTCGAGGTTAGGGCTAAGCTACGTGAAGAGAAGAACTATGAGCTTGCGGACTACATTAGGAATAGGCTCAGCTCCTTAGGAATACAGCTAATGGACTA
>WYEB01000576.1_pt1 | contig 12743 bp, 15 predicted proteins | sample 6343061 | NCBI WGS metagenome assembly WYEB01 (sample SAMN13812332, study PRJNA600296) | hot springs metagenome | biome: ENVO:00000051; feature: ENVO:00002007; isolation source: sediment sample from Evening Primrose shelf | place: USA: Yellowstone National Park, Evening Primrose Hot Spring ... | reverse complement strand
TCTAAAATGGTCTGCGATCACTCGGAAGGCAACCTCAGTGTCCCGATTTTCTTTGTATCCTCGTCCAGAGAGCTCAGAAATCTTTTGCATGAGCCCGGCAAAAAGGTCGGTGTCAAAGTTTGTTGGAACTCCTTGGACGACAGCGGTTATTCTTTCAAGCCCCATTCCCGTGTCTATGCAGGGCTTTGGAAGGGGGATAAGCTTTCCATCCTTTGTCCTTTCATACTGCATAAAGACAAGGTTCCAGACTTCTAAAAAGCGGTCGCAATCGCAACCGGGCTGGCAATCGGGCTTTCCGCAAGAGAACTCCGGACCTTGGTCGTAGACTATCTCTGAGCAGGGACCGCAAGGACCGGTATCCCCCATCATCCAAAAGTTGTCCTTTTCTCCAAGCCTTACTATTCGGTCCTCAGAAAAGCCGGCGATTTTCTTCCAAAGAGAAACCGCCTCTTCATCCTCGTGAAAGACCGTTGCATAGAGCTTCTCTTTTGGTAGCCCTAATTCTTTGGTTAGGAATTCCCAGGCGTAGAGTATGGCTTCTTCCTTAAAGTAGTCGCCGAAGGAGAAGTTCCCGAGCATTTCAAAAAAGGTGTGATGCCTTGCGGTGTAGCCTACATTTTCCAGGTCGTTATGCTTTCCCCCTGCCCGCACGCACTTTTGACAGCTTACAGCACGCGTATAAGGTCTTTTCTCCTCGCCAAGGAAGACCCTCTTAAACTGAACCATTCCAGCATTGGTAAAAAGAAGCGTTGGGTCATCCTTTGGTATAAGAGGAGAGCTTGGCACAACCACATGGTTTAGCCTTTGAAAATAGCTTAGAAACTTAGCCCTTATCTCTCTTCCTTTCATCGAGCCTTCCACCCCGCGTAGAGAATGTAATATTATTATTTTAACATATATTCTGATTGCAGGCTAACTTTCTTGGGACCGCTTCAATAAAAATTCCGCTTGATACCGCCTTTTTGTGTCATTTCGAGGCGCGTAAGCGCCGAGGGACCCCTCGCTTGCGCTCGGGGAGTCAAAAATAGGGGCTCGGGGAGACAGCCCAATCCTGTTTTCCCGAGGCACGCCAGTGCCGAGGGATCCCTCACTTCGTTCGGGATGACGCTTCATGGGGATCCCCCTCGCTCCAAGCAGGTTGTCAACCTGTTTCCCCTAATTTATAATAAATGTATGCCCTTTTTAGCCTTTGATTGCGAAGGTCCGATAACCCTCAACGATAACGCTTTTGAATTCGCCTCAGCCATCATCCCGCAAGGCGGAAGGTTTTTCAAACAAGTATCCCGTTTTGATGACTACCTTGCAGACATAAAAAAACGAGAAAACTACAAGGCTGGAGATACGCTAAAGTTGATCCTACCTTTTCTCAAGCTTTTTGGGGCAACAAACAAAGCTTTAGAAGAATTCTCGGAAAGAACGCTAATCTTGCTCCCAAAAATGGACGAAATCCTAAGAAGCTTGCTTAAAATTGCTCCAGTTTACATCATAAGCACAAGCTATAGACCTTACCTTGTTGCCCTGTGCAAGAGGATAGGTTTTCCGATGGAAAATGTGTTTTGCACCGAGGTTGACCTTGATAGGGTTAAAATTTCTCAGGCTGAAGCCAAAATTTTGACAGAAATCTATGAACGGATATTAAGCTTCCCTGACATTGAGCTTCCTTCTTCTGCTAAAGCTCCTCAAGATTTGCCCAAGAGCCTAAGGGATATCCTCGATGAGATGGAATACCTATTTTTTGAGAAGGTCTGGAATTTAGATTCTGGAGTTTTCTTAAGAGAGGTTAACCCTATCGGAGGAAGAGAAAAGGCTAAAGCCTGTGAAGAGATTTCAAAAGAGTTAAGTATTCCCCTTTCAGAGGGCTTTTACTGTGGAGACTCGATTACCGATACCGAAGCCTTAAGCCTTCTTCGAAAGGCTAAGGGTGTTTCCCTTTCTTTTAACGGTAATAGGTATGCCCTTCGTTCAGCAGAATTTTATGCTTTAGGATACGACGGAGAGGTGGTAGGCGAGGTTGCTCTGTCCTTCTTGAATGAGGGAAAGGATGCGCTTTATAAACTTAAGGTAAAGGAAGATAAAAAAGAGTTTGGTTTAATCCCAAGGGAGGAAAAGCCCCTTTCTGACCTAATTTCTCGGAGCGAGGAGACGAGAAAGAGGGTTAGGGGGATCCTCATCGGGGAGCTTGGATGATACCCCTTCAGGATATAAACCCAAGGAGAAACCCTCCAGTTGTCACCTGGCTTCTAATCCTTGCCAACATCTTAGTTTTCTTGTATGAGCTTAGTTTGCCAGAGAAGGCAAGAGAAGCCTTTTTCCACACCTGGGGCTTTGTGCCTGCTCGATTTTTTGACGATTATTTTTCAGTCCTCGTAGGTGAGCCATCCTGGCAAAAATATGCTACCCTTTTTACCCATATGTTCATCCACGGTGGTTGGCTTCATCTAATCGGTAATCTTTGGACCCTTTGGATCTTTGGCGACAATGTTGAGGATAGGATGGGACCGCTAAGGTATTTGATTTTTTATTTTACCTGTGGATTGGCAGCGGTTTTTATGCATTCGCTTGTTTATGCGGGGTCAGTTGTTCCTGTGGTTGGGGCAAGTGGGGCTATCTCAGGGGTGCTTGGCGCATACTTTTTGATGTTCCCCCTGGCTAGGATCCTTGTTCTTGTCCCTATAATTTTTGTGCCCCTCTTTTTTGAGGTGCCAGCTTTTTTGTATCTTGGGCTCTGGTTTTTGATGCAATTCTACAACGGGCTTTTTTCCTTGGTTTTGCCTGATAGCTTTAGCGGAGTTGCCTGGTTTGCCCATCTTGGTGGTTTTGCCTTTGGTTTGGTCGCTTTTAAAATCTTTTGCCGTAGGAGATGTCGATATCATCCTGATGAATACTTTTTGTTTGGCTCCTTTTTTGATATAGACAAAGGGAGGTAAACATGGGGTTTGAATTCTTTTGGATATTTTTATTCTTGCTTGCTATGCAGCCTATCATGCGGCAAAAGTTTTTAGAGATTGCCAGACAAAAGATGATAGAAAGGATCGAGGCGGCTCGTGGTTCAAGGGTCATTCTCCTTGTTCATCGACAGGAGACGGTGAGTTTTTTTGGGCTTCCCATCATGCGCTACATCGATATTAACGATTCGGAAGCCGTGATTAGCGCCATCAACATGACGGATAAGGATGTTCCCATTGATATCATTCTTCATACTCCGGGTGGGTTGGTGCTTGCTGCCCTACAGATAGCCATGGCCATAAAAAAACATCCAGCCAAAACCACAGCCTTTGTGCCCTACTATGCCATGAGTGGAGGGACCCTCATCACCCTTGCCTGCGATGAGATTGTAATGGGAGAACATGCGGTGCTTGGACCTGTTGACCCTCAGTTAAACGGTATGCCAGCGGCTTCAATTCTTCGCCTAACCCATCGGAAACCCATCGAAAAGATTGAAGACCAAACGCTAATCCTTGCTGATGTAGCGGAAATGGCTTTAAAGCAGATGAAAAAACATTTAAAGATTATCTTAGAAGGAAGGTATCCGGACGACAAAATAGAGGAGATCTCTGAGCTTTTGTCTCAAGGATACTTTACCCATGACCATCCAATAACCTATGAAGAGGCAAAAAACCTTGGACTACCTGTTAGCAACAACATGCCTTCGGAAATCTACCAGCTGATGAAGCTTTTCCCTCAGCCTGTTAAGTCTGTTCCAACCGTCGAATATGTTCCCCTACCGAAGAAGAAGGTTAGGTCTTGAAGGTCAATCTGTCAAAAAATTAACATTAAGGCGTCAGGGGATAGATTGCCTCGGTCGGGGTGATAGCTAAGCCTGTCATGCCTCGCGATAGCGAGGCATCCCTCGCTTTGCTCGGGACGGCGTCCCTCCTCACTTCGTTCGGGACGGCGTCTCGGGGTGTCATTCCGAGGCGCGCAAGCGCCGAGGGACCCCTCGCTGGCGCTCGGGGCGACAAAAAAAGACCGCTCGGGGGCCAGCTCTTTTCATTCATTTCGAGCGAAGCCTCACCTTGTCATTTCGAGCGTAGCCTTATCTTGTCATTTCGAGCGAAGCCTCACCTTGTCATTTCGAGCGAAGCGAGAAATCTCCTCTTTCACAATTGGAGACCCCTCGGCTTGCGCCTCGGGGTGACAAAAGGGAGCATTGGGCACCCCTCGCTGGCGCTCGGGACGACAGCCCATCCCTGTCCTCCCGAGGCACGCCAGTGCCGAGGGATCCCTCACTTCGTTCGGGATGACGCTTCATGAGGAGACCCCTCGGCTTGCGCCTCGGGGTGACAAAAAGGGCTCGGGGTGATATGGGGGAAGGGAGGTCGCTCGGCATAATTGGCATAAAATTTGAATTGAATTTTAAAAAACTCCTTGGAGGTAAGAGGGATGGCTGAAGAGGTAAAAGAGGAAGGTCAGGCTCAACCAAAGAAGGGTAAAAAGTTGATCTTACTCATTTTGATAGCCTTTTTAGTGATTGGTATCGGGGCTGGGGCTTTTCTGTTTTTATCATCTAAAAAGGGTGAAGATGAGAAAGGTAAGAAGAAGGCTAAGAAGGCTGAACAGGTCGTGATGGTCGATATGGAGCCTATTGTTGTGAACCTTTTTGACCCCTCAGGTAAAAGGTATCTTCAGGTGAGGCTTAGCCTTGAGGTTGGCGATAAGAAGGCAGAAGAAGAGGTCAAAAAGCAGGAGGCGAAGCTTAAAGATGCCATCATAGCTATTTTAAGCGGTAAAACAGTTGAAGAGGTGATCGTGCCTGAGGCTAAAGAAAAGATTAAAAAGGAGATTTTAGCTAAGTGTAAGGAAATTTTTGGTGAAGATGTAGTGACAAATGTCTACATAACTCAATACATAGTGGAGTGAGGCTACATGGATAAGGTTTTATCTCAGGAAGAAATTGATGCGCTTTTATCCGGGTTAGCCGAAGGAAAGATCGATACCACTCCCGAGAAGCCATCAGAAGAAAATGTCAAACCATTTAATTTTAAAGATTATTCCATCTCCACAAAGCTTAAGCTCCCTGGGTTTGATGTTATTAATGACTACCTCATCAGGTCTCTTCGTATGAGTTTTTCTACTTTGGTCAGGGAGATGGTCGAACTAAGCGCCCTCCCAACTCAATTAGAAAGGTTTAAAGATTTTCTTAATAAGATACCCGTTCCTACTTCCATTCATATCTTCAAACCAGAGCCTTTGAAGGGGCATGGTTTACTCATCATCGATGCCCCGCTTGTTTTTGTTTTCGTTGAAAGGTTTCTTGGGGGTGGCGAAAAGAAGACTATCAAGGTTGAAGGGCGGGAGTTTACCCCTATTGAACAGCGCCTTATTAAAAGGGTGGTTGATATAATTTTTGCTGAATGCGAGAAGGCTTGGAGAAACATCTATCCCATCAAAATAAAGTATGTCCGGAGCGAGGTAAACCCTCAGTTTGCCCGGGTTATGCAGCCTGAGGAGACGGTGGTTGTAGCAGGCTTTAATGTTGAGCTTGAAGCCCTAAGCGGAAAAATTCTCTTTTGTTATTCTTTAACCACCCTTCAGCCCATAAAGGATAAGCTCTACTCTCCTTATCAGCTTGAAGAGGTTATCGACCCTAAGTGGCGGAGAGCTATCGAGCGACTGGTTTTTAACAGTGAGGTAGAGGTAAAGGGAATGCTCGGGCATTCACAGATCACCGTGCGGGATTTGATAAACCTTGAGCCAGGAGATGTCATAGTTTTGAACAAAAAGGCTGATGAACCCGTTGAGGTGTTGGTAGAAGGCGTGCCAAAATACTTAGCCAAAATGGGTATATATCGAGATCATTTAGCCTTACAGATAGAAAGCTTCATAATCCCAGAAAAAGAGGAGGAGATGTGATGGCTGATGAGGAAATCAAAAAAGAAACTCAAGAAGAGGAGGTAAACCCTGAAGATTTAATGAAAATGTGGGAAGAGGCTTTGAAGGAATCTGCTCAAGCTCAAAGCGAAGGGGAAGAAAAGTCTGGTCAGTCAGAGGCTAAGAAAGAAGTCATTGAAACTAAGCCAACGCCATCCTCCCAACCGATGACCTTTAAAGAACTAAGCCCCACACGGGGGGCTGAGGCTCCTCAAGAGTTAGACTTTATCCTTGACCTTCCCTTAGAAGTTTCTGTCGAAATCGGAAGGACGAAGATGCTGATCAAAGACCTGCTTAAGCTCACCCAAGGCTCTATCATCGAGCTTGAGAGGATCGCCGGTGAGCCTGTTGACATCTATGTCAACGGGAAGCTTATGGCTAAGGGTGAGGTGGTTGTCGTAAACGATAGGTTTGGGGTCAGGGTTACGGAAATAATCAGCGCTCAAGATAGGGTTAAGAAGCTGGGGAGCTAAGATGGAGTGGATACAGTATCTGCAAGGTTTAGGAGTAATCCTTCTTATTCTTAGCCTTTTGCCAGTTATGGCGCACTTCTACAGGAAATATCAGCTTAGAGGTCTTCTTAGCCATCGCATTAAGGTGCTTGAGGTAAAGCCTATTAGCTTTAAGGCACAGCTATTGCTAATAGAAGTAGAAGGTAAACGCTACCTGCTTGGATTGACCGACAAGGGACTAACACTTTTGACGGAGTTGAAGGATGGTTCAACTGGTAGCCATAGCCATCCCAACGCTTAAGATTGGGATAGAGCAGGCTTCGAACCCTCAGCAGTTGTCAGTTTTTCTACAGATACTCTTTCTTTTGACAGTCCTTTCTATAGCGCCCGCCCTTCTTCTTATGCTTACCTCCTTCACCAGGCTTATCGTAGTCTTCTCTATCTTGAGACACGCTCTTGGTCTTCAGGCTACCCCTCCAAACCAGGTTTTAATCTCCTTAGCCCTGTTTTTGACCTTCTTTATCATGGCTCCTGTCTTTATGAAGGCTTACGATGAAGGAATTAAACCTTATATGGAAAAGAAAATCGATGAGAAGACGCTTTTTGAAAAGGTTTCCGCTCCTTTTAAAGCTTTTATGCTTAAAAATACCCGGGAAAAGGATTTAGCCCTCTTTGTAAAGCTTAGGGGTGAGCCAAGACCAGCAACTCCAGAGGATGTCTCCTTGCTTACGCTTATCCCAGCTTTTATGATAAGCGAACTAAAGACAGCCTTTCAGATTGGGTTCCTTCTATACATACCCTTTTTGGTTATCGATTTAGTTGTGTCAACAGTTTTGATTTCTATGGGTATACTCATGCTACCTCCTATGATGCTAAGCCTTCCTCTTAAGCTCCTTCTTTTTGTCTTGGTTGATGGTTGGAATTTACTTATCTTTTCTTTAGTCAAAAGCTTTCATTAAGGAGGTAAAAAGATGACTGATGCCATGATTATTGGTCTTGCTAAAGAGGCTGTAAAGATTACCCTTCTTTTGTCTTTACCACTTTTGACCACCGCCTTGATCATTGGTCTTGGGATAAGCATCTTTCAAGCGGTAACTCAGATACAGGAGATGACCTTAACCTTTGTCCCTAAGATCCTTGCCATGATACTTGTTTTCTTCTTTACCCTCCCTTGGATGTTAAAAAAACTAACAGATTTTACTTCTCAGTTAATTTTAAACATACCTGGCTTTATAAAATGATTAAACTATGGCACAAGAAATTTTAAACTATCTGCAGAACTATTTTATTGCCTTTCTCTTTCTTTTAGAACGCTTTACCCTACTATTTTTTATCTTTCCCCTTTTTACCACAGCCTATTTACCAGCAAGAGTTAAAGTGGCTTTAAGTTTAGTTCTATCCTTAGCCCTTGCACCAGTGATAAAACTTAATATACCTTTTCCCGATTCTCCTCTCGTATTATTTTTTCTCCTTCTTTCTGATTTTCTAATCTTTTTTCTTCTTTCTCTTTTTCTAAGGTTTATCCTTGCTGGAATACAGGTAGGGGGAGAGATGGTTGGTTTGCAGATGGGTTTTGGTATCTCCCAGACCATTGACCCTATTAGCGGAATTAGTATTCCTATTCTTTCTGAATTTCTTTTCTTGCTCTTTCTTCTTTTTTTCTTTACTTTAGACTTTCATCATCATCTTTTAACTTTTGTTGTTTACTCCTTTGATTATTTACCCCCAGGTCTTTTTTTGTTTAAACAGGACTTACTCTCCCATATTCTTAAAAAGAGCGGTCTTATCTTTGACTTAAGCCTTCGAGTCCTTGGTCCTATGCTTTTGTTTATGCTTTTAGTATATGTTGTTCTTGCTATAGTTGGTCGATTTATTCCTCAGATGAATGTAATGTTTGTTAGCTTCCCTTTAACCTTAGGGCTTGGTCTTTTAATTTTTGGGCTTATGCTCCTATTTTTGCCCAAGGTTTTAACCACGCAGCTTTCAGCCTTTAAAAGCTTTACTCTATACCTGTTAAAGGCTGGGCAATAAAGGGTGTAGAGTATGCCAGAAGAAACGCTACAGGAACGAACAGAAGAGGCAACGCCTCGAAGGCGAGAAGAGGCTCGCAAACGGGGACAGGTTGCTAAAAGCCGGGAGCTAAGCTCCGTTGCCGTGCTTTTTGCCGGAACCTCCTCCCTTCTTCTCCTGGGTAGCCTGTTTCTTTCTCAAATCTACCTCATGTTTGGCTATTCCTTCACGAGCTTTAATCTTTCTCTAGACCTCCCCTCAACCCTTTACCTTTTTAAGTTTTTCTCCTTTAGCCTTTTGAAGTTTCTTTTGCCTCTTTTTGTCCTTCTAACACTTAGCGTGCTTATTGTTTATCTTTTGCAGACAGGGGGCGGGGTTTGGGCTGTTGAGGCTATAGGTCTTAAGTTTGACCGGATAAACCCCATTGAAGGCTTTAAAAGGCTCTTTTCTCTGACCTCCCTTTTTGAGCTGATAAAATCCCTGGTTAAGCTTGCTATCATTACCCTCGTTTCCTATTTTATCATCAAGGATGAAGTAAAAGGTATTCTTAACCTTCTTGGTATGCCTGTCGGATATTTGACAGCATCGATGGTTCATCTGACAAAGGTTTTAATCATTAAAATTCTTTTTATTCTCTTTCTTCTTTCCCTTCTTGATTGGTTTTACAACTGGTGGGAGGTTGAGAGAAAGCTTAGGATGACAAGGGAAGAGCTTAAAGAGGAGTTGAAGCAGACCGAAGGTGACCCCTTTGTTAGGGCTCGCATCCGGCAAAAGCAAAGGGAGGTTGCAAGGCGCAGGATGCTTGCTGAGGTTCCAAAGGCTGATGTGGTAATAACAAACCCTGAGCATTTTGCCGTGGCTTTAAGGTATGAGATGGGCGAGATGCCAGCCCCGCAGGTTGTCGCAAAGGGCGTAGACCACTTAGCCCAGAAGATAAAAGAGATTGCCAAGGAAAACAATGTTCCCATCTTCGAGGACCCGCCTTTGGCACGCCTTTTGTATTATAAAACAAAGGTAGGTGATTACATACCTCAAGAGCTTTACGAAGCGGTGGCTAAGATTTTAGCGGTTATATACAAGCTTAGGGAAAAAAGAAGAGGCTTTTAAGAGAATAAGATTATGGATAAAGCACAAAACCTACGAACAACCTTTGATGTCTACAATTTGACAGCCATAGTAGGCATCCTCCTTTTCTTAGGGCTGATAATCTTTCCTCTTCCTAAGCATCTCATTGACCTTGCCTTGGCGTTAAACATTTCAGTTGCCCTTTTGATTTTAGTGATGTCCATGCAGGTAAACAGATCCCTTGATTTTACGGCCTTTCCATCATTGTTGCTCATCACAACCCTCTTTAGGCTTGCCATGAATGTGGCTACAACCAGGGTTATTCTTCTTCGGGGTCATGAAGGAACGGATGCGGCAGGATACCTCATCAAGAGCTTTGGAGAGTTTGTCGTTGGTGGGAACTACATCGTAGGTTTTATCGTCTTCTTGATCCTTGTTTTAATAAACTTTGTGGTCATTACCAAAGGTGCTGGAAGGATCGCAGAGGTTGCGGCAAGGTTTACCCTCGATGCCATGCCCGGAAAGCAGATGGCTATCGATGCTGACCTTAACGCCGGGCTTATCGATGAGGCAGAGGCTAAGAGAAGAAGGGCTGAGATAGCTATGGAGGCTGAATTTTATGGGGCAATGGACGGTGCTTCAAAGTTTATCCGCGGAGAAGCCATAGCCGGTTTCATCATAACCTTTGTAAACATCATCGGAGGCGTGCTTATTGGGACCCTTCAAAAAGGGCTTGACCTTGCAACCTCAGCCAAAACCTACACTATTCTAACCATCGGTGATGGTTTAGTTTCCCAGATACCAGCTCTCATCGTTTCAACCTCGGCAGGAATTTTGATCAGTAGAGCTGCCTCTGAGTCTGGCATGACGAAAGACATAGCAAAGCAGTTTGCCAAAAAGCCTGTTGTTTTTTTCTTAACCGGACTATCCCTTATTTTGATTGGTCTTGTCCCCGGTGTGCCCTTTTTGCCGCTTTTCTCCTTAGGCCTGGTTTTCTTAGCTCTTGGTTATTTCGCTTATAAGGCCATCTCTGCTGAGGTAGAAGAGGTAAAGGAAGAAAAGGTAGAAGCGCCCCCATCAGAGGTTGAAGAAATTCGTCCCGTTGAGCTTTTAGCCGTTGAACTTGGGTATGGGCTCATCTACTTAGCCGATGAAAGCCTTGGGGGAGACCTATTAGAAAGAATTAAAGCCTTAAGAAGACAGCTTGCAAACGAGCTTGGTATCATGATACCTGCAGTTCATGTTCGGGATAACCTCATGCTTAAGCCTAACGAATACCAGATTCTGATTAAAGGAGTAGAGGTTGCTAAGGCTGAGCTTATCCCGAACTACCTCCTTGCCATACCTTCTGACCCAGCGGTTCCACCCCCGCAAGGCGCCATCCCAACCACCGACCCAGCTTTTGGAATGAAGGCTTACTTTATAACCGAAAACCAAAGAGAAGAGGCTGAAGTCTCTGGATTTACGGTGGTGAGCTTAAGCACGGTCATCACTACCCATCTCTCCGAAGTGATAAAGAAGTATGCCGATGAAATCTTAACCAAGCAGGAGGTGCAGAAGATAGTTGACGGCTTGAGGAAGTATTATCCAAGGCTCGTTGAGGAGACCTTGAATGTCCTTAGCATAACTACCATTCAAAAAGTTTTGCAGAATCTACTACGGGAGGGCATCCCTCTTAAGGATACTATAACCATCTTTGAAACCTTGAGCGACTACGGGGCAAACATCAAGGACCCTGATGTTTTGACAGAGTATGTCAGGCAAAGGCTTGGAAGGATGGTCGTTAAGCCCTACCTTCAGGAAGGAAGGCTTCCAAGCCTTTTAATCGGAGAAGATGTTGAAGAGATTTTAAAGAAGAGCTTACAGCGGACAGAGCAAGGGACATTTCTCATGATCGACCCGAAGATTGGGGCAAAGATTGTAGCTGCCATTACTCAGGCCGTAGAAAGGGCGGGGCAGAGGGGGATAATTCCTGTTGTTCTATGTGGTCCGCTTGTTCGAAGGCATTTGAGAAGGCTGATAGAGAGAAGCTTAGCTTATGTTCCGGTAATTTCTCAAGCCGAGGTTCCACCGGAGATTAATGTGGAAATTCTTGAAGTAATAAGACTTACGAGAGAATAACCATGAGGATAAAGCGAATTCGTGGTAAGTCCATGATAGATGCCCTAAGAAAGGTAAAAGAAGAGCTTGGGGAGAATGCCGTCATTATGGATTCTGAGAAGGTGCTTGATAACGGGGTGGAGTTCTATGAGGTAATTGCCGCGATCGATGAGCCAGAACTTCCAAAATCCCCCGAACCCTCAAACCCAAAAGAAAATACGGGAGAAAAAGGCGACTTCTTACCTTTTACGGCAATAGATAAGAAGCTTTTTTTAGAACTCCAAGAAATAAAAGAGATGGTCAAAGCGCTCTCTACACCGCAGCTAAGGCTAAAAAAGGAGATAGAGCTCCTACGGCTTTGTATTCCACCATTTATGGTTGATAAGATTTTAGCTGAGGATAAAAGCTTGGTTGATTTTGTAAATGAAGGCTGCAAGAGGAAGGGAGTTCCTTTGGAAGAAAGGTTTAGGGTTTTTATCGGAGAGCCAGGATGCGGAAAAACTACCATCCTTTTTAAGATAGCCTTTAAGCTTAAAAAGGAGGGAAGGGGTAAGGTTTTGATAGTTAGCGTTGATAACTACAAAATAGGGGGCAAGGAACAGTTCCAAAGGATGTCCCAATTTCTTGAAATTCCCTGCCTCTGGACAGATTGGGATGAGTTGATAAATCGTTCCCCAAGCCTGAAGGAGGACTTTGATTATGTTTTGGTTGATACGCCGGGGCTTGGGAAAAAGTTTATGCCGGAGGATTTGGTTGAGATAACAAGGATGCTTAGAGAGTTAAGGTTTTGCTTGGTGGTTAAGGCGACGGAAGACTTTCAGCACCATTTGGAGCTTTGGCAGAGGATAAGAGACCTCCCAATAAGCGAGTTGGCATTGACCTTTGTTGATAAGGTAAAGAGAGGAGCACCACTTTTTTGGCTTCTTGATGAGGATATACCGCCCGTTTCTTATTTTTCGACTGGAGAAAGGGTGCCTGAAGACCTTATAAAGGTTGAGCCGCAAGATTTAGTTAATTTCATGCTCCGAGGAATGAACAAAATTTAGAAAAAGGAGGATAACATGCTTAGCATTGCCGTATCAAGCGGTAAAGGAGGCGTTGGCAAGACAAGCTTTGTGATAAACCTTGCTTGCCTATTAGCAGAGCTAAACAAGAAGGTGATAATATTTGATGCTGACCTTGGCTTAGCTAATGTAGACATCATGCTTGGGGTAGCCCCAAAGTTTGATGTCAGGTATGTGTTAA
>WYEB01000574.1_pt1 | contig 12752 bp, 7 predicted proteins | sample 6343061 | NCBI WGS metagenome assembly WYEB01 (sample SAMN13812332, study PRJNA600296) | hot springs metagenome | biome: ENVO:00000051; feature: ENVO:00002007; isolation source: sediment sample from Evening Primrose shelf | place: USA: Yellowstone National Park, Evening Primrose Hot Spring ... | reverse complement strand
AGTATAAAAATGATCATATGAAGATATGGTTTAAAAACGAAAACCATATAACATGGCTAAACGACAAACCATTTGTAACAAGCCCAGACCTGATATCACTAATGGATCCAAACGGAAACCCAATAACAAACAATGCATTAGCCAAAGACTTGAAAGTTTATGTAATAGGATTCAAAGCGCACAACATATTTAGAACAGAAAAAGGACTAGAAATATTAGGACTAAAACACTTTGGATTCAACATCGAATACAAACCTATCGAAGATATAATAGAGAAAATCAAAATTACAAACTTTGATCTCATATTCGATTCAATATAAAATTTAAAACACTAAGAAATTTTCATATTTTATTTCTCTTAGGATATTTACATATTTTAAATTTTTAATACATTTTAATGCTAATTTCTAGGGGTAAGACTGTAAGTTTAATATGCTTACAAAGAGTATTAATGTGATATCCTTTAACTATTTCCAGAGAGAAGTAGGTCTTGTGAAAGTGATTGAACATGTAACTAGGAGAAGGCCCTGTTCTTCTCAATGATACCACGTTAATACAGTGTGATAAGAAGTTCGCATGTTGATGCTAGCCTACGTGCTAGCCTAGTATTCGTAATTATCAAGCCACAATTTATAAGCAAGGATCGTTAAGATCGCTCTTATAATCAAAGTTGTCACATAAATTTGCAATGCTTATATTCTCAATTATGCTGAATCAAGGGATGTGGTAGTAATTATCATGATAGGGAATTATGAAATGTTTACTAATTTGATTATGATGTATATTGCTATTAAAAAGATCAGTGTAACATGATATATACAAATTATAATATTATAATTTTTTATAATATTTTAAGTAATATTTTAAGATGTTGAAGCAAGATCTAGCAAGGGGCAGCCCTTAACATTATTAAATACTAACGCCTGGAAGCGAGGCACATGATCATATAGCTATTAAAAACTTTTGTGATCGATCCAGACACTCTTATGTTAGTAGGTGAGTTGACGGCGAGATACATAGTGATCCTTACACTAGGGAAAAACATAGCTATAGTAGAATTTTTAAAAGAGGAAATCATTATCAGATCTTTAGAATCATATTATAATAAAAATGTGTTTTTATTTTTTCGGTCTAAGCATTCTAAATTAATTTGACCTATTATTCTTTGTAAAAGATCGCGTGATAAAATGATCTCTTTAGAATACTTTTATTTAATAATATAAAATGACATAAAAAAGATTTAGAGTTTCGAAGATCGATTACAAGAGGAGAGGAATATATAATAGGTAATATTTGCTCTATTTATCCTTTATATCATCTCTCTATTTCGTGTCTTACTTTATATATGAAACATTTAAGGTGATTATATAGCTTCCAAGCATTGAATATAGTTCCATTTTAATACTTTTAAATGCGCAGAGAAAACCATCTTAAGGAATCGTGATAAAACTTAAATTTTTAAAAAGAAAATCTATAGCGAGGTGGGGAATATAGCTGAGGGTTTCATTAAAAGGACTACAGCTTTACTACTCACAGTAATAATAATTTTAGTTGTTCTATTTGGAGGATATATATATTACTCCCATCAATTAACTGGCACGCCGATGACTACTACACCAACGACTATGTCTCCTTCACTTATAAAAATTGTATGGGTATCTGGAAGTACCGGAGGCTCAATACATTTAAGCACCGCAGCTGCTTTGGCTGCTATAGGTAATATTGAGAATGTAATGATCATACATCAAGCCGGGGCAGGTTCAGCCGGCGTTGTTCTTGTAACACAAGGTAAAGCTGATATAGGTGCCGGAGGACTTTTAGACGCGCTTGATCTATATAAGAACTTCACTGATCTTAGAGTAGTACTTCCTGTTGCTATCTTTCCTGCACAATTAGTAACGAGAGCTGATAGCGACATTAAATCATGGAGAGATTTAAATGGGAGAGCTATTAGCATAGGATCTCCAGCGTTTATTGCAAATAGAATGTTTAAGGAGATTATGAAAGTTCTAAATATTAAACCATCTGTTATAAAGGAGTTGGGCCATGAAGAATCTATGAATCTGCTGGTTACTGGTGCAATTGATGCGTACTTCTTCGTTGGTTTCCCTAATCCGACAGTTCAAGAATATGCTGTAAAGTATAGGTTAAAACTTGTGCCTCCATCACCCGATGAACTTAAGATAATAAGAGAAAAATTGCCATATTATCCGCCATTTACTGTTGATGCTAGTGGAGGAAAGGTTTATTATGGTATTGATATAAAATTTGAGAGCATTGCTTCATGGGCTTTTCACTATGCAACATCTAAATTACCTGAAGATGTTGTATATAAAATTGTTAAAGCATACTGGCAAAACAAAAAAGTAGCAGAATCTTTGTATTTCCAACATCAATGGTTTACGCCTTCTGTAGTATTTAACTCTGCACCTATTCCTTTACATGCTGGCGTAGTTAAATATTACAAAGAGATTAATGTAACTGTTCCTCCTGAGCTGATACCTCCTGAGTATAAACCTTAAAACTAAGACAAAAAATTTTAAATTTTTAAATGTATTATTCCTCTAAGGGGATATTTATTGATATACGCATTAGAAGTTGAAAGAAAAATAATAAGGATTATAGCTATATTATTTGCATTATATATATTACTCATAATTTCTGGCGTAGCCTCTGTTATACTACCAGCCGAATATATTTTGCCTATCGGTGTGGCATTTATGTATTTCTTAGGTTTTCTTTTTTTTCCAATCGGTTCTCATAAGAAGCTCAGAAACTTTATCACTGATTGGTCTCTAGGGATTCTTGGCGCCTTTACCGCTTTATATGCGATTGTTCCTGCATATCGCATAATTACAGGAGGCTTTTATAGACTTGTCATATTACCTCCGCTTCATGAGATTATATTAGGCATTATAGCTATGATTCTTCTCTTGGAGCTTGTAAGAAGGTCAGGCGGTATAGCCCTAACGTTTTTAATAATTTTATTTTTAATATTTGGTTTCCTTGGGGAACATCTACCTATCGCATGGTTTCCTAAGTCTTTAGATATATCATACTTCTTCTCATTCTTTTATTTAGGTAATCTATATTATGGAGCTACAGAAGGATTATTTGGCAGTCTTACAAACTTAGCCTTAACAGTGATTTCAGGTTTTCTAATTTTTGGAGGTGTAATGGCGGCATCAGGATTAGGCAAATTTATAATAGATATGTTACAATCTTTAGTCGGTTGGGCAAGTGGCGGACCTGCCAAAGTATCAATATGGGCTAGCGCTTTATTTAGTACTATAACAGGAAGTCCTGTGGCAGAGGTAATGGTCATAGGAAGTATCACAATACCTGCAATGATAAGTGTAGGCTTTGAACCTCACGTAGCGGCAGGAATAGAAGCTGCAGCCGGATGTGGTGGAGAACTTATGCCTCCTATAATGGGAGCTGGAGCTTTCATAATGTCTCAGATGTTAGGTATACCATATGTTAGAATTGCTGCCGCAGCAGTTATTCCAGCTATATTATATTTCGCGACTAAGTATACTTCTATACACTTCTATGCAAAAAGTAGAGGTTTGAGGGGATTAGAAAAAACAAAACTTCCTAGGTTTAAGGATGTGATAAAAAGTGGATGGATATTATTGATTCCATTAGTTGTTCTTATAATAGCTATTATAGTATTGCCGTCTGTAATGTGGGCAGCGTTTTGGAGCATTGTTGCAGCACTTACAATACCTAATATTAAAAAGTCGACGCGCGTAAAGCTTGGTATATTGTATGAGAGTATTATTGATGCTATTAAAAGCCTTGTCTCAGTTGGCGTGATAATAGTGGGTGCTAATATAATATCTTCTGTAATGGCTTTAACAGGTTTTGCAACCATTATAACACAAGCCTTAACAGGGTTTGTTGGTGGAAATTTGTTATTAGCTCTCATAATCGCGATGATAGGAGCTTTACTGCTTGGAATGATAGTTCCTGCTACGCCGGCATATATATTTGCGGCTGTGACATTTGCTCCCACGTTAATATCGCTTGGATTAGATCCTTTAGTAGCTCATATGTTTTTATTTTATTTTGCTATCATGGGTCCTATAACTCCTCCTGTAGCGTTGGCAACATTTGCTGCAAGTAGTATTGCTAAATCTGATTTTTGGAAAAGTGGTTTATGGGGAACCATATTTGCTGTAGTGGGTTTTGTAGTTCCATTCATTTTTGCTTATGATCCTTCTCTCTTACTTATTGGCAGTCCAATAAATACACTAATTAGGTTTATATTTGCTATATTAGGATTTATAGTATTATCAGGCATAATGTTCGGCTATCTATTCACGTCGCTTAATATTATTTGGAGGATACTCTACACTCCTTCAGCAATACTGCTTTTATATCCAGATCTCTCTTATAATATGAATCTGTTGGGGCTACTAATATTTTCAGTCGTCTCTGTATCTCGTGTAATATATTATAAATACTATAAGAAATGAAAGGGGAAAGAAGTTAAAAAGCTATAAATAAAAATAGCTTTAAAGAGCTCCTGAATATCAGTAATATTCTTCTTGGAATCCGAATAATTTCGCCGGATTTTTATATACAATGTTCAAAATTGTCTGACGATCAAATCCCATTCTCTGTAAATTTCTTGCAATTCTTTGTACAGCAAAAAGATCATAATAAGCGTTTCCAACAAGGTCAGAATTTACAATGATTCTCTCTGAACCATATTCTTTCAGACTTTCTGCAATAACTTCTGCTCCAACACCTCTCCAAAAAATTGCCGTACTAAAACCACATATCATATTTTTAGTATTTCCTAATATGATATGATAAATAGAACTATCTGCATGATCTATCACAACTTTCTTTTCATCTACCCCAACGTCTTTAAGCAACTCTATAGCCTTTCTTGTTGACTCTATCTTTGCTTCTGGCCATTTTTCCCGTTGTGCCACGAGAGCTTCATTCCAAGCGCCTTGAGAAGGGATCTTCTTTATAGGTGTATGAACTATAATAGGTAAATCAAATTCCATAGCGATTTCAAATTGTCTCTTTAAGATCTTCTCCTGTTCATCATAAGGAAGCAGGACGCCACCGTATTGTGTTGGTTCAAAGCCTGTCTCTCCTATTGCTGCAATAGTCTCTCTATTATGGCGAATAAATGTAGGCATATACTCCAGCAACCTTTCAACATTTATCACTTTTGCCAAGGTATGAACTGCAATAGCAACATGCGCTTTTATTCCATGTGCTCTCTCAACGTACTTTGCCCATCTTATAGCATAATGCCAGAGAAATCTGACTTCATCTTCAGGTGTTGGTATATGTGCTACCCAGTGATAATTTGTAGCGATTATTACCATTCCCTTGTAATTTATCATTGCAAGAGTCTCTATATCATTCCATCCCAAAGTCTGAGCATGAATATGACTATCAATTATTGGAAAAGATTCAAGAATGATCTTCGCATTTTCCTCGAAGTGGCTAGCATTTTTGACTCCTCACACATAATATATTAACAAAAAGACCTATATATAATGTCATATTACCTCTAATATTCTCGATCTTAACTTTTCATTAATATTTATCTTAATAATCTAATTTTCTAATCTCATCACTCTTGCTATTGAATATAAAAAAGATCTTTGTTAATTTTTTCAATAAAAAGATCTTAAATGAACAATATATTGATCCCTGTATAAGTTATAAATGCTTTGATGAGTCTTCAAGTCCGTGAACATAACAATATCATTATCTTCTGGTCACTCTTAAAAGCATTCTAGGCACCTTTCTGTCTATTCACTAGTTAAAAATTTTCTATGGGATCTACACCATTATCAAGAAGTTTCTAAATGATCTGATATTATTAATCATAAGATTCATTACACTATAAAAATATCCGTATCAAGCTTTAAAAATTATCTTTATTAGCATAGAAAACATTTTAAACTGATAGTTTAAAGAGTCTGGATACAGTTTTGCTCTCTAATATTTACATTAATTTTCTATCGATCTTTATGTGATATAATCTTTCTTTTATACTTTCTCTTTATCATTATCTTACCACGAGAAACAATTTGATCTTCTCTTAATAACGTTTATTAATATAAGACTCTCTTCATACTATAATTTACATACTCCGCGATATTAAAAGACTAACTTCGATTGGATCATCCTGATAGGTTTAAGCTATGTATAGTAATGAAGAAATAATTTATAATAATATTTATATAAGATCTCTAATTTCTATCCGCAAAACTTTTAAGATTATTAAATATATTTACTACAGAGATTATATATGAGTACAACTCAGCTTTTTGATGTTATCGTAGTAGGCGGCGGTAATGCCGGGCTTGTATCAGCTATATCAGCTATTGAACATGGAGCCAGGAGTTTACTCTTGATTGAACGTTCTTCTAGAGAGTTGAGAGGAGGCAATTCCAGATATACGAGAGATATAAGATACGCTCATGAAGATGTCGATGCCTTTACAACAGGTGTCTATAGTAGAGATGAAATGTTAAATGATATTTTGAGGGTTACAGGTGGCAAGACTAACATAGAGCTAGCTAAACTTGTTGTTGAAAGATCTCAGGAACTTGTATTATGGATGTATAAACACGGCGTTCCTCTAGTTAAAGCTTTTAGAGGAACACTGCATCTTTCTAGAACTAATGCTTTCTTTATGGGTGGAGGAAAAGCTCTTATCGATACCTATTATAAGTATTTAAGTGCTAGAAAGGAGGTTAAAATATTATATGATACAATAGTCACAGACATTATAGTTGATGACAAGAGAGTTGTAGGTGTTAAAGCTTTAAAGGGTTCTGAGGAGATGATGTTCAAGAGTAAAAGTGTCATTATAGCCTCAGGAGGATTTCAGGCTAATATTGAGCGGCTTAGACAGATATGGGGTGATAAGGCAGATAAATTTGTTATTAGAGGTAGTAGATTCGATGACGGCATGCTTCTTATAAGACTTATTGAGTTAGGTGCCATGCCTGTAGGTGATCTTAAGGAGGGTCATATGGTTGCTGTCGACGCTAGAGCTCCTAAGACTGATGGAGGAGTCATTAGCAGAGTTGATGCAATACCTTTTGGTATAGTCATTAATAAAAGGTATAAGAGATTTTATGATGAAGGTGAAGATGAATGGCCTAAAAGATATGCTATATGGGGTAAGCTTGTAGCAGAACAGCCCGAAGCTGAGGCATATGTAATCTTCGACTCAAAAATATGGGGGAAGTTCATACCACCAGCATGGCCACCTTATACGGCCAACTCATTAGAAGAGTTAGCTATAAAACTTAACTTAGATCCGGAAAGGTTAATACAAGTTGTAAAAGAGTTCAATGATCATGTTCAACCCTGTAGAGTAGATTATGAAAGGCTAGATGGATGTTCGACCAAAGGTCTTGACCCACCTAAGAGTAATTGGGCTTCTAAGATAGATACTCCGCCATTTTATGCATATAAAGTTGTTCCTGGCATCACCTTTACATATTATGGTGTTATGATTGATAGAAATGCTAGAGTCATGGGAAAAGATGGAAAACCGTTTGAGAACCTATTTGCGACTGGTGAGATTATGATGGGCAATATTCTAGGTAAAGGTTATCTTGGCGGATTAGGATTAACTATAGGTGGCGTTTTTGGTTTGATAGCTGGAGAAAAGTCAGTGATGTCCCCATGAGGTATGAAGACATTTATGAAGAGGCTAGAAGACTACTAATGATATGTAATGCCTGTAGATACTGCGAAGGAATATGCCCCGTATGGACTGCTATAGAGTTTAGAACAGATTTCAAAGAGACAGATATAGATTACATGGCATTTCTATGCCATGACTGTAGAACATGTTATTATGTTTGCCCCTATAGCCCTCCACATGAACTTAATCTAAATCCTCCTAAGATCTTTAGTGCTATAAGGTTTATTGATTATACTAAGTATTCACCTCGGTTCTTTAAAAGAATCTATGAAAAACCTATCATATCAACTATAATATTACAGATAATAGGAATAGCATTAGCTTTTACTGTAGCTTTCTATAACTTAGGATTTGATCTTAATAGATTCTTTGTGGTAAGCAGATTTTATTATGTTTTTCCACATGATCAGATATATATTGGAGGACTAATCTTAGCAATTTACATCGCCTTAACACTTCTCTATCAAAGCATAATGTTTGTGAGAGGTATAGGTATTAAAGAGCTCTCAGACCTCTCTCTGAGCTCTTTTCTATTAGCATTAAAGGACGTTGTATTTCACACATGGTTTAGAGATGGCATATTGTCGTGCGGCTATCGCAGCGAAGATTATTATATGTTTAAGAAGTTGTTCTGGGTTTTTCATGCTATGATCATGTATGGAGCATTGTTACTTATACTTGCTACTATAACGGCTGCAGTGTATAAGAACGTTTTTGGCATCTTCTCGCCCTATCCTTTCTACAGTATACCAGTATTATTAGGTGTTACAGGCGGTATATTAGCATTATTAGGATTGCTTATAGTAGTATATAGTTATAAAGGTTCTGAAGAAGTAGAACTTAGAGGTAGAGAGGAGAAGAGTCTCAATTTAGCATTTTTAATCTCAATACTACTCCCAGTTATCACAGGTCTTCTTACTTTAATATCTAGGTCTACAAACTTCATGAGCATGATTTATATCGTCCATTTAGGCACAGTTATAGGCTTCTTCCTCTACATACCCTTTAGTAAATTTAACCACACTATTTTCAGATATTTAACATTAGCTAAATATTATTCTGAGATATTCTCACGAGAGTATTTTCGTATAAACTCAGATAGCAAAAAGAGAAAGGTGAGAATCATATTAATAGCTTAAAACCTTTATTTTTAGTCGAAATATACAAACATTAATATAGGACATTAAAAACATTTACAACAAAATATACTTTCACTACTTGTCTAGGAAAACTATAGTTTCAACATTAGCTCAATGATCAAAGTTAAATATTATAAAAATTAAAATTTAAAAGTTAGGACATCTAAAATTAATAATTGAGATGATATAGTTGGGTACTTCTATTAGTTATAAAATAGCTAATTTTGTCAATAAACTCACTTTAGCTAAGATACCATCTGAGGTTATTATGAAGACAAAACTTCATATTCTCGATGTTATAGGTGTGGCCTTAGCAACTTCGGCTATGAAAGCTCCTGAGGTTGAACAAGTAATTAAAGCATTATCAGGTGTAAGTGGCAATTATATGTCATCTGTTTGGGGTAGAGGATTTAAATTGTATTCTCCGCTTGCTGCTATGATCAACTCTATTCAAGCTCACTTTCTTGATTATGATGATACTCATTTGGGAGCTATTACACATGTGAGCTCTGTAATAGTTCCAACAGCTTTAGCTATAGGTGAAGTTTTGAGATCTGAGGGTTCACGTATTCTTGAAGCTGTGATAGCCGGTTATGAGGTCATGATAAGACTTGGTTCATTAGCACCCGCCGCCTTTCATTTGAGAGGGTTTCATCCGACATCTGTAGTTGGCGTATTTGGAGCAACAGTTACTGCAGGAAAACTTCTAGGTTTGAATGAAGAGCAACTTGTAAACGCCTTGGGGATCGCCGGTAGTATGGCTTCAGGTTTATTGCAAGCTATATCTGAGGGTGTAAGACTTAAACCGCTACACCCAGGTATAGCATCTATGAATGGAATTTTATCAGCATTTTTAGCTAGGGAAGATTTAAAAGGTCCGCAGAGGATTTTCGAAGGAGAACAAGGTTTTTATAAAGCTTATCTTGGTGAAAGCGTAAATGCAGAGTCATTAGCATTCAATACGTGGGAAACAATGAACATATCTATCAAACCATATCCTACATGTCATTCTACGCATTCGGCGATAGACATAGCACTCGCTTTACATAGAGAATACGGCTTAAGACCTGATGATATCAGCGAGATTATATTTTATGTCCCTAAGGTTGTTATTCATATAACGATGGAGCCTATAGAGGAGAAACTAAGACCCTCAACACCTTATAGTGCTAAATTCAGTCTACCATATACAGTAGTCTTAGCTCTTAAAAAAGGATCGATTAGCATATGGGACTTCACGGAGGAGAGTATAAGAGATGAGGAGATACTTAAGCATACTCATAAAATTAAGGCTGTGCATGAACCGTCATATGATAAATTCTTAAGTAGGGGGGTTAAACCAGCTAAGGCTAGGATTTTAACAAAAGATGGTAGAGTATATGAAATTGAGGTAGTAGGGCATTTAGGAACGCCTCTAAAGCCTTTGAGTATTGAGGATGTGATGAGAAAGTTTAGAGATAATGTTAAGTATTTGAAAATAGATGCAGAAGCATTGATAAATAAGATCCTAAGATTAGAGGAGATAAAGAGCATAGAGGAGATTATAGAATTAATTAAGGGATAAGAGACTTTAGGCTTTCAAATAATACGTATTTTTCAGCCTTTTTAATTCACAATAATAAGATACATCGATAATTTACTACGAGAAATTCTTTCGTTTATATGTGTTAAGATATATTCAATATTCTGAATAATCTAGTCGGTCTTAATCATATGATCTCCTGAACTCCTGTTTCAATCAATAAATATTAGAGCTCCTATCTTTAATATTTCTCTTAGGATTTAATACTTTCATAACTTATTTTTAACCCTTGATGAGGAAAATATGATGAAGATATAGTCTTCCATGTTATGAGATCATAACATACAAAGTATTTTCTTAGATCTACTATTAATTTTCTTCTATGATCTATGACCTATAAAAATGAGCACATATTATTGTTAACGCTTAAGCTATAAACTTCGTAATATTTATTTTCTCATCTTTTTAATCGCTTTAAAGAGACGAAGTAAAGATTAAAATCTTTAATAAGTTAATAGTCAGATTTATAAACTTTTATTTTAAAATTTAAGAGAGAAAAGGCTGAGAGCTGATCTCTATGTCTTTAAGAGGGATTCCATGTGTCATAATGAGAGGGGGGACTAGCAAAGGCTTGTTCTTTAAGAGAGAAGATTTGCCTGAGGATCCAAGTATTAGAGATGAGATTTTATTAAGAATTTTTGGTAGTGGTGACCCCTCTCAGATAGATGGATTAGGCGGGGCTCAACCTCATACAAGTAAAGTTATGATCGTCTGGAAGAGCGACAAGCCGGATGTTGATATAGAGTATCTTTTCGGTCAGGTAGGTATTGAGGAGAGAATTATTGACTGGAAAGGCAATTGCGGCAATCTTACATCAGCTGTAGGTCCTTTTGCTATAGATGAGGGACTTATCGATAAAGTCGTGGAACCTAAAACCGTGGTTAGAATGCTTAATGTTAATACCGGAAAACGTATAGATGCTATAGTTCCGGTGAGAGATGGTAAGACTCTTTATATAGGCGATTACATGATAGATGGCGTTCCTAATCCTGGAGCAAGAATAGAGCTGGTGTGGTATGATCCTGGCGGATCCACAACCGGAAAACTGCTACCTACAGGCAACATTATTGATGTAATCGAGGTTGAGGATAAACTATATGAAGCAACAATAGTTGATGCAGGAAATCCTGTTGTATTTGTTGAAGCTAAGAGCGTAGGTCTTCAGGGTATAGAGCTTCCTCACGAAGTAGATTATAGGACTATAAATTTACTTGAAAAAATAAGATCTAAAGCAGCTGAAATATTAGGGTTTGTGAAAAGTGCTGAAGAAGCTAGAGTTAAGAGCCCTCATTTACCATTAATAGCTGTAGTTGGGGAGAGGAGAGATTATAGGACTGTCAGTGGTAAGCTAGTGAGAGCAACAGATTATACAGTTCTAGCCAGACTCTTTCACATGCAGAAGATGCATCACGCGTATGCAATAACAGGAGCTATAGCAACAGCTATAGCTAGCAAGATACCAGACACTATTGTGAATAGATATGCTGAAGACAAAGGCGATATAGTACTGATAGGACATCCAAAAGGTGTAGTAGATGTTAAAGTTAATATAGAGTTTCAAGGTAGAAATGTTAAGGTAAATAGTGTAACCATTGCTAGAACAGCTAGAAGATTGATGAGCGGTATAGCCTACTATATAGCTTAAGCTTTTAACTTAATATTCAAAAGCATATAACTTTTTAAAATATTTAATTTTCAGAATAGACAACACAATAGTAATTTAAAACTAGTTAAGACTATGAATAGAGTTTCTATGTCCTTAATATTCCTTTAGATGTTCAGAGGCAAATTTTAAAATAAAACGATTGGTGAAAAATAAATTAACTTTAGAAGTAATCAACTACGCTTTTAATGTTAATTAATATATATATAAAATTATAACATTTTTTGTTTTCTTTTATCATTTATTTAGAAGTGCAGTAAATCGCCATGAGTTATAAAATAATTTTTACATAGCTTATTCGATGAATCACTATTCGATAATAAGTTTTTATACTTCCGAGGAGTAAATCAATTGACAAAAATTGAGGGGGTATGAACAAAAATGGGCAAAACAATTGCCGAGAAAATTCTTGCGTTGCATATGCATATAACAGAGAAAACAGCTGATGTTAAAGCTGGAGATTATATTTTGGCAAAACCAGATATAATACTCCTTAATGATGTAAGCGGCCCTCTTGCTATTAAACAGTTTAGAAGAATAGCAAGTAAAGTTGCAGATCCAGATAAAGTCGTGATAGTAATCGATCATTTTTCACCTCCGCCTAACTTAGATGCGGCTTCTAATAATAAATTGCTAAGAGAGTTTGCCAAAGAACAAGGTATAAAG